>Ga0306920_100004853_pt1 | contig 17288 bp, 14 predicted proteins | sample flu12Cox44000170_FD_204666 | JGI IMG/M metagenome (GOLD analysis project Ga0306920, IMG submission 204666) | Lab enrichment of tropical soil microbial communities from Luquillo Experimental Forest, Puerto Rico - flux4day.12C.oxic.44.000.170 (v2)... | ecosystem: Environmental > Terrestrial >... | reverse complement strand
CGCCGCGGCGCCGGCCGCCAAGCACGCCGACCCGGCCCGCGCCGGGCACGCAGCTGACAGCAGAGGCGACGGCGCGCCGCCATCGAAGTGGGTGCGCCTTTTTGCGACACCTTGGCTGGCGCATTTGGCGTCCGGCGCGCTTGGCGCCCTGGTGGTGCTGATCCTGACCCAGCTTGCGACCACAGAGCGGCCGCCGGCGCGAACGCAGGAGATGGGCGACCTCGCACGGCGCCTGACGGACCTCGAAGCCGCGCTCGGCACGCGTGCGGGCGCCGGCCTGCGCGCCCGGATCGAGGAGCTCGGGCGCGCGATTGGGGCGCTCGGCGAAACGCAAGCCAAGCTCGCGCGCGATTCCAAGGCGCTCGAAACCAAGCTCGGCAGCGGGCCTGAGCTCCCGCCCGAGTTGATGAGCCGGCTCGCCAAGCTCGAAGAGGCGCTGGGTGCGGCCGCCGCCGATCCGGCCGCACCCTCTGGGCAGGCGGCGGTGCTGTCGGGCAAGCTCGCCGAGCTTGACAAGTCCCTGCGCAGCGCCGCGGAACTGGCACGGTCGAATGTCGACCGCTTCGAGGGTGAGCTCTCCGCGCTCAGGACCGAGGCCGGGCGCGCGTCCCAGCGGCTCGACGCCCTGCGGGGCGAGATCGAGGAGCGGCTCAAGGGCGCGGCAAAGGCCGCCGATTTGGGCGCACTCGCCACCTCGGTTGCCGCGTTGGAGCGCGAGGTGCAGACATGGCGCCAGAGCGAGGCCGATCGCGCAGCCAGCGCCAATGCCCACGCCACACACATGCTCCTTGCGCTGGAGCTCGCCAACCTCAAGCGCGCCGTCGATCGCGGCGAGGCCTATGCCGAGGAGCTGGCGCGGGCGAAGGAGCTCGGCGGCTTCAGCGCGAACTTCACGGCGCTCGAGCACTACATGCACGAGGGTGCGCCCTCAACCCAGGAGCTTGCCAGGTCCTTCCGCAAGGTCGCCGACGCCATGCTGGACGCCGAGGCCGAGACGGCGCATGCCACGCTGATGGATCGGTTGCTGTCGGGCGCGCGCTCCATCGTGCGCGTACGCAAGACCGGGCACGCCGCCGATGACATGAGCCTCGAGGCCATCATCTCGCGCATGGAGGCGGCGCTGAAGGATGCTCGGCTCGCCGATGTGCTTGCCAATGCCAAGAAGCTGCCACCCAAGGCTGCGCTCGCCGGCGAGGACTGGATCCGCAAGGTGGAGGCGCGCCAGGCCGTCGACCAGGCCATGGCCGAGGTGGAAGCTGAGCTCAAGGCATCGCTCGGGGGGCAAAAGTCGGCCCGGCCGGAAGACAAGCGATGATTCGCATCGTCGCAATCCTCCTCGTCGTCCTCGCCGCCGCAGCAGGTCTGCAATGGCTCGCGGATCGGCCGGGCACGATCGTCGTCGAGTGGCAGGGATACATTGCCGAAACCAGCGTGTTCCGCGCCTTCGTCATCCTGGTGGTGGCGATGGGGCTGGTCGTGCTGGCGTGGTCGGCGCTGCGCTCGCTGTGGTCGAGCCCGGCCGCGATCGGCCGCCTCCTCAACCGGCGGCGGCAACAGCGCGGACTGGGCGCGCTGTCGAGCGGCATGATCGCCATCGGCGCTGGCGACGGTCCGCTCGCCATGCGTTACGCGGGGCAGGCGCGCAAGACGCTGCCCCACGAGCCGCTCACGCACCTGTTGCGCGCGCAGACGGCGCAGCTCGTCGGCGACCGGGCGACGTCGCGGCGCATCTTCGAGGCCATGCTTTCCTCGCCCGACACAGAGCAGCTGGGCCTGCGCGGCTTGTTCCTCGAGGCGGAGCGCGAGGGCGAACGGGAAGCCGCGCGCCAGTTTGCCGAGCGGGCGGTCAAGCTCAACCCGAAGCTGACCTGGCCCGTCGAGGCGCTGTTTGACTTGCAGTGTCGGGCAGAGGATTGGCAGGGCGCGCTCAACACACTGGCCATCGCGCAGCGCAACAACCTGATCGACAAGACCGTGGCGATGCGACGCCGGGCCGTGCTTTTCACGGCCCAGGCGCAGGCGGCGGAGGAAACGGCGGCCGACAAGGCCCTGGAGCTGGCGCGCGAGGCGCATCGCCTGGCTCCCGATTTGGTGCCAGCCGCCGCCATCGCCGGCCGCGTGCTGGCCGCGCAGGGCAACACTCCGCGCGCCGCGCGCGTGCTGCTCAAGGCTTGGCGGCTGTCACCGCATCCCGATCTCGCGGCGGCCTATGCCTATGCTCGGCCCGGCGACAGCCCGCGCGACCGCCTCTACCGCATGCGCCAGCTCGCGCGTCTGACACCGCACGACAGCGAGGGACCCATCGCGCTCGCCATTACCGCGATCGAGGCGCGCGAATGGGACGAAGCGCGCGCAGCGCTGGAGCCGCTGCTGGCAGATCGCCTGACGCCGCGCGTCGCCACCCTGATGGCGCGCATCGAGGCCGAGCAGCACGGGGATGCGGGCCGCGTGCGCGAATGGCTGGCGCGGGCCGTCAACGCGCCGCGCGATCCCGCCTGGACGGCCGACGGGGTTGTCTCGGATCGATGGGCGCCCGTCTCGCCGGTGACGGGTGCGCTCGACGCGTTCCGCTGGCGCGTGCCGGTGGAGGCGATCGACAAATCGGCTGGCGCGCTGCTGAGCGCCAAGATGGAAGCCCTGGTGGGGCTCGGTGCCGGTGCACCGGCGCTGGCGCACGCGGCTCCCGAGGCCTTTGCGCCGGCTCAGGCGGCGACTGACGCCTCGAAAAAGGCCCCGAACCAGGCGACGACCCAGGCGACGAACCGGGCGACGACCCAGGCGACGACCCAGGCCGCGATCGAGGCCACACAGGCTCCGATGCGGGCCCCAACGCAGGCCCCAACGCAGGCCCCAACGCAGGCCATGGAGCCAATCGATAGGCCGGCCGCCCCCGCCTGCGCGGCAACTTCGGCTGGGCGCGGCGCGCCGATGACTGGCGCGGCGGGCTCCCCGCCGGCCGATGTGGAGGACGGGAATGCATTGGGGCAACGCGTCGGGCGAGCGGCGCAAAGTGCCAATGCCGCGTCTGCCGCTCTTGTGGGTCCGCCGGAAAACGCCACGGTTGCCAAGGGCATTGCCCCGAAGCCGCAGGCCTCGCCGCGTCGGCACACGACGGTCGAGCCCAAGATCTTCGTGTCCCCGCGGGCGCCGGACGATCCGGGCCTTGAGGCGGAGCCGGGCTCTCACGGCGCGGATGGTGGCGAGCTCGAATCTTCCCGCCCGGGCAGCGCAAAGGCGTGAGCCTGCAGAACGGTCCATGGTGCGTGGACCTGCGAGCGGCCTGAGACAGCGCCACACCCATGGAGCCCACTCCAGCGAGACGTCAGTTAGCCTTCTGATGGCCGGCACCACCGAGGCCGGACTCATCGTCCGCTTGCTGTGGTTCGCAGGCTGTGGCTCGCCGCAGTGTCCGCTTAGGCCCTCATTGCGCTGCTGGTCCGGGCCGTGCTGTAACCGGCAGTGGCCCCCGTCGGGCCCCATTGGTCCTGGGGAATGGGCCCGTGGATTGATCCTGAGGGTTCTTTCGGCCCGTGCGTTTGGCCCATGTGGGTGTCAGGATGTGGGTGCCAGGATGTGGGTGTCGGGATGTGGGTGTTGGGGGTGGGCCCAGGTTTGGGGAGGCCAGGCGCATGCACGTCGTTATCGTCGGCGGGGGCATCGGCGGGCTCACGCTCGCGCTGATGCTGAAGGCACGCCGGATCGCCTGCGAGGTCTACGAAGCCTCCGAGCGCATCCGCGAGCTGGGCGTCGGCATCAACGTGCTGCCGCACGCCATCGCGGAGCTCAGCGAACTCGGGCTGCTGGAGCGCCTGGACGCCGTCGGGGTGCGCACGCGCGAGCTGATCTATGCCAACCGCTTCGGGCAGGAGATCTGGCGCGAACCCCGCGGGCTCGATGCAGGCTACAAGGTGCCGCAGCTTTCGATCCACCGCGGTCGTTTGCAGGGCGTGCTGCGCGATGCCGCGGTCGCGCGGCTCGGGCGCAAGGCGATCCACACGGGTCACGCGTTCTCGGCCTTTGGGCAGGGCGAGGGATCCGTCAAGGTGCGGTTCAAGCGGACCGCCGGCGGCGCACGCCTCACGGTGGCGGGCGATGTGCTGGTCGGCTGCGACGGCATCCATTCCAGCGTGCGCCGGCAGCTTTATCCGCACGACACGGGCTTGCGCTGGAACGGTGTGCTGATGTGGCGCGGGGCAACCAATGCCCCGGGTTTCCTCGACGGTCGCACGATGATCGTGGCCGGCGGGTTCAACAACAAGCTGGTGCTCTATCCCATCGGCAAGGGCAGCAGGCCCGGCACGCAGCTCATCAATTGGGTTGTCACCTATCGCATGGGCGACGGCTCGAAGCCGCCGCCGCGGCGTGAGGACTGGAACCGCCACGGCACGCTCGCCGAGCTGATGCCGCATGTGGCCCGCTTCAGGACGCCGCACGTGGATCTGGTGAAGCTGGTGCAAGGTGCACCAGCCTTTTACGAATATCCGATGGCCGACCGCGACCCGCTGCCGCGCTGGACACACGGGCGCGTGACGCTGCTGGGCGATGCCGCGCACCCCATGTATCCCGTGGGCTCCAACGGGGCGAGCCAGGCGATCCTCGATGCGCGCTGCCTGGCCGACCTGCTCGCGGAAAGCGAGCATGCCCGTGCCGCACTGGCAGGCTATGAGGCGGAGCGGCTGCCGAGGACGGCCGAGATCGTGCGCAACAACCGCACGGGCGGTCCTGAGGGCGTCATCGACGAGGTGGAGCGCCGCGCCCCCGACGGCTTCGCCCGCATCGATGACGTGCTGAGCCACGCCGAGCGCGAGGCCATCGTCAAGGGCTACGCCCAGCTCGCCGGCTTCGCCAAGGAGCAGGTGAACCTGGGCCGTGCCATTCCCCCTGGCGCGCCAAAGCGCCGCCGAGCGCGGACGGCTGCTCACTAACCGATCTGCCGTCCTCGCCAAAGTGCGGAGCAAGGACGCACCGGCTCAGCCCTTGTCCGGCGGCGGCAGGAAGGTCACGTCGTGCAGGCCGGCGAGGCGGGTGACCTCGGCGGGGTCGGGCACGTTGTGGATCTTCTTGAAGAGTTCGAAGAGCTTGCCCGTCGGCGACACCCAGAACAGGCACTTCACCGGCTGGTCGCTCTTGTTGAAGATGCCGTGCGCCACCTTCATCGGCAGGCGGATGAGGTCGCCCGCCGTAGCGGACGCATCCTTGCCATCCAAGAACAGGTCGAAGCGCCCCTCCAGGACGTAGATGAATTCGTCCTGGTTGGCGTGGATGTGGGGCGGCACGAAGGTGCCCGGCGGGAACAGCGCATGCCAGGAGAACGACGTCTCGCACACCTGCTTGGGAATGTAGGTCTGGCCCAGGATGTTCCACACGAGGTTGTCGACGCCCTTGCCCGCCTTGGTGACCCCTGCCTTCATCGCCTTCATGGGACCGCTCCCTGCTCGTGACGCACCTAGTTTGGCACGAAGCGTTGAGCTTGCGCTACCGCGGACCGCAGAGTGCCCGCCCCCGGTCAAATCCCCGTGCGCTCGCGTGCCGAGGCCGCCTTAGGCTCGCCCATGCGGGCGTGCATCCGCATCATTGAACATGTTAGCTGAGCTCCGCCACCTGCATCCACTGGCAGGAACCGCAGCGAGCGGGCGGCGGCTTACGGCCAGCCCCGCAATTGGCTGCACGCAGATGATTGAAGCTCTGGCGGGTTCTGCCGTCGCCCGTGACTTCGGCGCGCGCCCGGCACGCCATTCCAGGCGCCTGTCGGCGCCCCGCCGGACATGGTAACGTTGCCCAGCGGGATCGCTAAACTGGCGGAGACTTCGGCATGAAGGTTGGCGCGTACTACTTTCCCACCGACTACGGCATCGACATCGCGGAGCTGGCGCGCGCGCTCGAGCAGCGCGGATTCGAATCGCTCTTCGTGTGCGAGCACACGCACATTCCTGTCAGCCGGCGCACGCCTTTTCCTGGCGGCGGCGAGCTGCCGAAGCGCTACAAGCATACGCACGATCCATTTGTGGCGCTGTCGTTCGCCGCGGCAGCGACCAAGAGCCTCAAGCTCGGCACCGGCATCTGTCTCATCCCCCAGCGCGATCCGATCGTCACCGCCAAATCGGTGGCGAGCCTCGACCAGCTCTCCGGCGGGCGCTTCATCTTTGCCATGGGCGGGGGTTGGAACGTCGATGAGATGGAGAACCACGGCGCCAGGTACGAGACGCGCTTCAAGCTGCTACGCGAGCGCGCGCTCGCCATGAAGGAGCTGTGGACCAAGGAGGAAGCCCAATTCCATGGGGAATTCGTCAACTTCGACAAGGCCTGGCTCTACCCCAAGCCCAAGCAGAGGCCGCATCCTCCGCTCCTCCTCGGTGGCGAAAGCGACCACACGCTCAAACGCGTGGTGGATTTTTGCGACGGATGGTTCCCGCGGCCACGCGGCGGCTTCGAGCCCAAGGGTGCCGTGGAGCGCCTGAAAAAGGCGGCTGCCGCTGCCGGCCGCGACGGCAAGAGCCTGTCGATCACGGTGTTCGCCGCGCCGGCCGATGCGGCCAAGCTCGCTCCCTACCGCGAGGCCGGGATCGATCGCGTGCTTCTCGAGGTGCCCGACCGCAGCCGCGACGAGATCTTGGCGGTGCTCGACAGGAACGCGGCGCTGATCAAAGCATGATTTGTTTCGCGCAAGCCTGCTACTTCACTGCCGCCATCAAGCGGGCCATGAAGCCACCGACGGCGGCGCCGTCGATCCAGCGCAGCACGGTGACGAGGTCGTGGTCGGGGTCGATCCAGATCATGTTGGTGCCGGCGCCAATGGCAAATAGGCTGGAAGGCGGTGCGGCGGGGCGCCGCGCTGCACCCAGGTTGAGCCACCACAGGTAGCCGTAGCTGGGGTTGGCGGGGGACGGGGAGAACACATCCCGGACCCAGCTTTCGGGTAGGATCCGACGCTCGCGCCAGCGACCGCCGCGTGCCATGAGCAGGCCGAGCCGGGCGTGATCGCGCGCGCCGATGAGCATGCCGCCACCCCAGTGCCCGCCACCGGCGACCGATTGTACGCGCCGGCCGCGGACCTTCGTCCACGACGTGGAATAGCCGTGCCACTCCCAGGTCGGCGATGCGCCGATCGGGTCCATCACGCGCTCACGCAGGACGTCCGGCAGCGGGCGGCCGAATCGCTCAAGCAGGCAAAACGCCAGCAGGTTCACGCGCACATCGTTGTATTCGAAGTGGGTGCCGGGAGCCATCAGCTCGCGGCGCTGGCCCTTGCGGCTCTGGTCGGCGCCGACGCCGGTTTGGCGGTTGTGATCGATCTGATCGGACTTGCCCCACAGCTCGCCCTCCCACTCGCTCGACTGCTGCAGGAGATGGCGCCAGGTGACGCGAGCATTGTGCGCGCTGGCAAACCACGGGCCATTGACCGTGACACCGATCGGTTGATCGACGTCGGTGATGAGGCCGTCGGCCACGGCGAGGCCGGCCAGCACCGCGAGGTAGCTTTTGGCGACCGAGAAGGTCATATCCGGGCGCGCCGTGTCGCCCCACTCGGCCGCGATCCGTCCGCCCTTGAGGATCACGCCGGCCGGACCACCGCGGGGCGCCACGGGTCCCACGATCTCGCTCCAGGGCCCTGTCTCGTTCCATTCGACGTTGCCGACGTAGCGTCCGTTCGCATAATAGAGGCTGCGCGGCCACGGGCTGTCGTGGGCCAGCGCGAATGCCACGGCCGCTTTGAGCCCGGCGGCAGCAAAGCCGGCGTCGGCGGCACTGACGCTCGCCCAGGGCGACGCATCGGGCACGTAAGCATCACGCTCGCTTGTAGGGCTTGGCGGTTGCTGCATCGCGAGGGTCCAAGGTTGTCTCAGGGGGCGTCCGTATGCCCGAGCGAGCGGCCGGGGGCGATGCGGTCGCGCACGCTCTGCTTGATCTCCCGCATCTCGGGGAAGCGACCCCGCTCCTTGCGCGACCAGATGATCTCGCCGTCGACGCGGAGCTCGAAAACGCCGCCTGTCGCGTCCGGTGTCAGGGTCACTGAGCCCACCTCTTGTGCGAAGGTCGTCAACAGCTCCTGCGCCATCCAACCCGCGCGCAGGCCCCAGCCGCACAGCCGGCAGTAGATGATCTCGATGGCGGGACTGGTGGGCATGGCTCTCGCTACGCTTTGAGCTTCGCCGCAATCGCGCGCAGCTTGAACTTCTGGATCTTACCCGACGGCGTGCGCGGCATCTCGGCCAGGAGCTCGAGGCGCTCGGGCCAGTAGGGCTTGGCCATCCCCTCTGCGCCCAGGAAGCGGGTGAGCTCGCGCAAGTCGAGCTGCGCATCGGCTTTGGGGGTCACGAAGGCGCAGGCGCGCTCGCCCAACCGCTCGTCCGGCATGGCGACGACGGCGCATTCGGCCACGCCCGGGTGACGATAGATGAGGTTTTCCACCTCGGCCACGGGAACGTTCTCGCCGCCACGGATGATGACGTCCTTGGTGCGGCCGACGATGCGGATGTAGCCGTCGCGATCCATGCGGGCGAGGTCGCCGGTATCGAACCAGCCGTCGGCGTCGATCGAGTTGAGCTGCGGCTTCTTGAGATAGCCCACGAAATGCGTTATCCCGCGCGCCTGCAAATGGCCCACGGTGTCGGCCGGCACCGGTCGCTTCTGGTCATCCACCACGCGCACCTCGTTGCCGGGCAGCGCGCGGCCATCGGTTTCGAACACCTTCGCCTGCGGGTCGCTCTTGCGCGTGATGGTGAGGCCGGCGTTCTCGGTCATGCCCCAGCACGAGAGCACGTCGAGTCCCATCTCGGCTTTGGCGCGCTGCACCAGCACGCGCGGGATCGGTGCGCCCGCGCACACCCACGTGCGCAGCGTTCGGCTCACCTGTTCGCGGGCGGCGTCGGGAAGGTTCACCATATCGGACAGGAACGGCGTCGATCCCATGGAGAAGGTGGCGCCCTCACGCGCGATCAACGGCACCGCTTCGGCCCCACTCCAGGCGTCGAGGGCTACCGTCGTCGTGGCGAGCATCACCGGCATCAGCATGCCGTAGAGGAAGCCCGTCTGGTGCGCGTAAGGCGAGCCCATGAAGACGATGTCGCGGGTCGTGAGGCCGATGTCGTCGATGAAGCAGCGGGCCGGCGCCAACAGCGTATTGGCGGTGTGCATGACGGCTTTGGGCTCGCCCGAGGTGCCGGAGGTGTAGATCAGCTCCGCTACCTCGTTGAGGCCGGGTTTCAGCTTGGCGAGCCGCTGTCGCTCGGCATCGGCAACGGCGGGGCGGTCGAGCAAGGCCCGTTCGAACGACACCTCGTCGGCGCCGCCCACGGCGAAGACGTGCCGCAGGTGCGGCAGGTCCGAGCGGATCTCCCGTATCATGGCCATATGATCAAAGCCGCGCCACAGCGCGGGCGCCACCGCGACCTTGGCCCCGGCAAAACCAAGCATGAAGCGCAGCTCGCGCTGGCGGAAGATCGGCATCAGCGGATTGGCGACGGCGCCAATGCGGTTGCAGGCATAGAACAGCGCGGTGAACTCCCACCAGTTCGGCAGCTGGAAGGCGACCACGTCGCCCTTGCCGACGCCATGGTCGAGAAGGCCCAAGGCAATCTTGTCAACGCGTTGGCGCAGCTCCGCATAGGTGAGGCGGATTTCCTGCCGCCGCACACTGTCCCAGCCCACGAACGCGGTGCGCCCAGCGTTGCCGGCAGCGGCCCGATCCAGGTCATCGACGGGCAGCCGGTCGAGCCATAGCCCGCGCGATCGGGCAATGCGCTCCTGCGGCAGATGGATTGCGAACGCCATGGCGCTCTCTCCCGATTGGCCCCTCGTGGCGTGGAGGCCAAGTTTGCCACTCTAGGCCGGCTTGCGTCGCGCTGCCAACGCATCGCCGCCACCTGCGGGCCCGCCAAACGGCTGTGGCAGGGAGTGAACGGGGGCTCGGGCATGGGGCGGGCGCAGCCCGGGCGACGCTGAGGGGAGCTGACGCTCGCGCCGCCTGGCCGAACGGCGGTTGCCTGCGACGCCGGGCCTGCCGGCCGGGCGCAAACCTCACTTCTCGTCGCTCGGCTCGCGCAAGTCGGGCAGCGATTGCACGGCCGCGGCCGGCAGCTCGAGCCGCACCGCCCCCGCAACGGCACTGAAGGCGCCCATCGGGATCTCGATGGTGCGCGAGCCCAACCCGAGCGTCGCACCGGCCGTCATGCGCAGGCGCTGCGGCCGCCCCTCATCGTCGAAGGCGATGTCCGCCACCTGTCCTACCTGTGGACCATCGGAGGCAAAGACGGGAGTGCCGATCAGCTCAGCCATCGCCTCGGCCGCTTCGGCGTCGATTTTGCCCGGTGATTCTGCCTTGCAGGGAGCGCAGAGGCTCAGCACCGTTGCGGCCAACAGGCAGCCAATCACGCGAGGGTTTGCGCGCGGCACGCCGACCACCTGGCGAGGAGTGGATCTTGGAGCACACCGCCATGAAGTCCTCACGGATCGCGTGCTCCTTCCTGGCAGGGGATGCCGGCTGCAACGCTGCGCGTTGCCGATCGCGCTCTCCTCAGTGAGGTCACTGTCGAGATCGATCATTGCGAGGTCGGCTGCTCTAGACCGGTCCGCTGAATGCTGCTGGCGAACCCAACGTCATCGGTGTTTCTGACGATGCGAGGGTGCGCGCGGGAGCGCCCGCAGCGGGCCGGGCTGCCTGGCGCCTGGCCCAGCGCAAACGAGTTGCCACGCACTTGGTTCCTCGCGCGGCGTCACTTCTGTCGAGGGCCGCCTTGGTCTGTCGGCGGCGGCCATGGCCTGTCATCGATGGCCAGCCGGTGGCCAATCGGTGGCCGATCCATGGCAGCCGATCGATGGCCTGCGGGACTGCGCGCTCCTTACGCTTATTTAATCTGCAGCATCGGACCAGGCATCTTGACCGCGTCCGATCGGCCGGTGCATTTGCCGCGCAAGAAGAGGTGAAGCGCGCTTTGGGGGGCCTCCTGTCCTTGCGTACGTTGTCCGTTGGCCTGAGCTTGGCCGCAGTTCTGCTGCTCGTGTCGTTGACCTCTATGCCCTCCTACCACAGGGGTCTGCATCGCAGTCAGGAATTCATCGTCAAGGCGCAGCAGGCCGGATTCTCGCCGGGCGATCCAGTGTTGATCCGGATCTTCAAACGGGAATCGAAGCTTGAGCTGTGGATGCGCAAGGACGATCGCTACGAGCTCTTCGCCACCTACCCGATCTGCTTGTGGTCCGGGAGATTGGGGCCCAAGGAGCGCGAAGGCGACCGGCAGGCGCCCGAGGGCTTCTACTCATTCGATCGAGAGCAGCTGCGCATTGGCGGGCGCCACCCTCGGTCCATCAACATCGGCTTTCCCAATGCGTTCGACCGCGCGTTCGGTCGCACGGGCTCCTACATCCTTCTGCACGGTGGCTGCACGTCCATCGGCTGCTTTGCCATGACCGATCCGGTCATGGACGAGATCTATACGCTCGCCGAGCAGGCGCTTTTGCACGGTCAGGATCGCATTCAGGTGCAGATATTCCCGTTCCGCCCGACGGAAGCCAACCTGGCAGCGTACGCCAACAGCAAGTGGTATGCCTTCTGGCGCAATCTCAAGGAAGGCTACGATGCGTTCGAGCATACGCGTATCCCGCCCGCCATCAGCGTGTGCCACAGCGCATATATGGTGACCGCCACCGACCCGGATGCGGAGCCTGCGCCGTCCGCCCCTGTCTCGTCGGCCCCAGCCTCGTCGACCCCTGCCTCGTCTACCCCAGTCTCGTCGACCCCTGTCCCGTCCGATGCTTGCTCGTTCGAGCCGTCCATCGTTAGCGCCTCCGCAGCGCCGGCTCCAAAGACCCATCGTCTGCGGGCAAAGCCGCGCGTGGCGAGCTCGCGCAGGGCGGGCACGGTCGCTCACAGCGCCCACCTGGGGTCGCGCCCGACGCGGCTTGCCGCCGCACGCTCGGTGCGGAAAACCGCTGCTGCGGGCGCGCGGCGGATACATTGAAGGGTTGCCCGGCATCGGCGGGTTGCCCGCATGATGGGTGCGCGCACGGCCTCGCCGGCAATGCGCAATATGCATTTGGCTATTGCGATGCGGCAGACAGCGAATTGGGCCCCGTTGCGCGGGCCTTACCCGCATTTGCTCAATAGTGCAGAAATACCGCCTATCTACCGCGAAGGACGGCATCCGCGGCCGCGGCGCTTGCCATCTAAAGGACCCCTGTGAGCGACCCTTTTCTCCCTCGGCCAAGAGCTGCGCAATAGCCGCTGGAACATAGCCACGGAGTGTGTATCTCTATCCTTGTCGCCCGGTTGGTTGAGCGGCAAGGAGGATCGGAATGGATGGACGCAAACGGCTTGGCGGGCCGCTGCGCCTGGCAGCCGCAGCGCTGCTGGCCGCGGGTCTGTCCGCAGCGCCGGCCCGCGCTCAACAAGCTGACATGATCGTCTTCGCTGCCGCGAGCCTCAAGAACGCGCTCGATGCCGTCAACCTGCAATGGCGCAAGGAGACCGGCAAGAAGGCCGCCATCTCCTACGCGGCAAGCTCGGCGCTGGCGAAACAGATCGAGCAGGGCGCGCCGGCGCAGATGTTCATCTCCGCCGACGTCGACTGGATGGACTATCTCGCGCGGAAGAACCTGATAAGGACCGACACGCGCTCCAATCTGCTGGGCAACCGCATCGTGCTGATCGCTGCCACGGAGAAGGCGGCCAAGGTCGACATCAAGCCCGGCTTCGACCTCGCCAAACTCCTCGGCGAGGGCCGCCTGTCGATGGCCAACGTCGACGCGGTCCCCGCCGGTAAGTATGGCAAGGCCGCGTTGCTGAACCTGGGTGTATGGGCAAGCGTATCGAGCAAGATCGCGCAAGCCGAGAATGTGCGCGCCGCGCTGCTCATGGTGTCGCGCGGCGAAGCGCCGGCCGGCATCGTCTATCAGACGGATGCTTCGGCCGATCGCAACGTGGCCATCATCGGCACCTTTCCGGACGCTACGCACCCGCCGATCATCTACCCTGTCGCGCTGACCGCCAATGCTACCCATCCCGATGCTGCTGGCTTCCTCGCCTACCTCCGGTCGGCGAGGGCCGCGGCGGTCTTCGAGGCTCAGGGCTTCACGGTTCTGAGCCAGGGCCGATCCTGATTGGCCGTGCGACCCGGACGTGAAAATGGCGACCGGGATCGGCAGAGTGTCATGCCATGGACTGGCCATGGACTGGATGAACTTGGACTGGATGACCCTCAGCCCCGAGGAGTGGACGGCCGTTCGGCTCAGTCTCAAGGTGGCGACCGTGGCCACTCTGATCAGCCTGCCATTGGGCATAGGCATCGCGCTCGCACTCGCGCGCGGCCGCTTCTGGGGCCAATCGCTGCTCAACGGTATTGTGCTTCTGCCGCTCATTCTGCCCCCGGTCGTCACCGGCTACATTTTGCTGATCTTGTTCGGACGACACGGGCCGATCGGCGGCTTCTTGGCCCGGCACCTCGGCATCGTCTTTTCGTTTCGCTGGACCGGGGCGGCCCTTGCCTGCGGGGTGATGGGGTTTCCCCTGCTGGTGCGGGCGATCCGGCTTTCGATTGAGGCCGTCGACGCCCGCCTCGAGGAGGCCGCCGGAACTCTGGGCGCCAATCGCGCCTGGGTGTTCGCCACGGTAACACTGCCGTTGATCGTCCCCGGCGTGCTCACCGGCATGATCTTGTGCTTCGCCAAGGCCATGGGTGAGTTTGGTGCTACCATCACCTTTGTGTCCAACATCCCGGGCGAGACACAGACGCTGCCCTCGGCGATCTACACGTTCACGCAAGTGCCCGGCGGCGACGCAGGTGCATTGCGTCTCACGCTGGTGTCGATCGCCATTTCGATGCTGGCGCTCTTCGCTTCGGAGCTGATGGCGCGCTCCGCCAACCGGCGGCTGGACATCGAATGACGCTCTCCATCGACATTAGGCACCGGCTCGGGAGCTTCGAGGTCGATGCGAAATTTGCGACCGGCGGTGGGCTCGTTGCCCTGTTTGGACGATCGGGATCCGGCAAGACCTCGATCGTCAACATCATCGCCGGGCTCATCCGGCCCGATCACGGCCGCGTCACCAACGACGACGTCGTGCTGTTGGACACCGCGCGCGGCATTTTCGTCCCGCGACATCGGCGCAGGATCGGCTACGTGTTCCAGGAGGGCAGGCTCTTTCCGCACCTCACGGTGCGGCAGAACCTGCTCTATGGGCGCTTCTTCGCACCCCAACAGGAGCGCCGCGAAGAGCTCGATCGCGTCGTCGACCTGCTCGGCATCGGCGGCCTGCTCGATCGCCGGCCCGGTCGCCTATCCGGCGGCGAGAAGCAGCGCGTGGCCATTGGCAGGGCCTTGCTCGCCGGTCCTCGGCTGCTGCTGATGGACGAGCCGCTCGCCTCGCTGGACGAAGCGCTGAAGGGGGAAATCCTGCCCTACATCGAGAGGCTGCGCGATCAAAGCCGCGTGCCCATCGTGTACGTCAGCCATTCGCTCGCCGAGGTGGCGCGACTGGCATCCACGGTCGTTCTCGTGGCGGGGGGCAAGGTTGCCGCGCAGGGGTCGACGGCGGAGGTGCTGCACCGGCTCGACCTCTTTGCCTTGACCGACCGCACGGAGGCCGGCGCCATCATCGAAGCCATCGTGGAGCGGCACGATGCGGCATTCGGCCTGACCGAGCTGCGCTCGCGCGCGGGGCTGTGGCGATTGCCGCGGCTCGATTCGCCGATCGGGACGCGGCTGCGCCTGCGCGTACGTGCCCGCGACGTGATGCTCGCCAAATCGCCCCCCGCGGACTTGAGTGCCCTCAACATCGTGCCGGGCGTGGTCGCAGACATGGACTGCGGCACCATCGGCCCGATCGTCGAAATCAAGCTCGACTGCAATGGCGATGTCCTGATCGCGCGTCTCACGCGCTTTTCGGTGGAACGGCTTGGCCTGGTGCCGGGGCAACAGATCCACGCCCTCGTCAAGAGCGTGGCGCTTGATCGCCGCGACCTCAGCGGACCGATCCAAGCCACCGCGGGTGCCGATGCGGAGGCCAACGCCGGCTAGGCGCGATCAGGGGGTGTCCCGGCTCGGCGGCTTGGCGGGCAATGAAAGCTTCAGGGCCCGCAAGTCGGCGGCCGACGCCACCGCCGCGGCACCCTCGATGGCGCGATAGCGGCCGACCACGTCGCGTCCGAGCTTGGTGAGGCGGGCGCCACCGCCGCCAGTCCCGCCCATCTGCGTCTCTACCAGCGGCTCGCGGAACATGTGATTGATCTCGTCCACCAGCAGCCAGGCGCGGCGGTAGGACATCCCCATCCTGCGTCCTGCCGAGGTGATCGAACCGTGCTTGGAGATGAGCTCCAGCAGCGCAATCTTGCCCGGGCCCAGCGAACCGTGGCCGCCTAGATCGACGCGGATGGTGAGGCCAGGCCGGACGTCGACGTCATCGTTCGGCGATGAGACCGCCGTTCGTTTGCCGCGGCGCATCGGTCCTGGCATTTGGCGCCTGCCGGTACCTAGACGTTCCACTGCGCTGTCGTGCCGTTCCAAGGGCGCGCGCATCTTGCCACAAAACCGGGCAAGCCAGGACAAAATACGCAAGGCTTGGGTTTCCGCGGGCCGTGCTCGCCCCAGCGGCTGCACCGCCGTTGGGCGGGCTCGGCACCCCCGCGCCGGCGATGGCTTGCCGCGCAGGGCCAGGGCGCCGACCCCACGGCCGGCCCCACGGCCAGCCACGGGCGATGCGCGGGAATCACTTGGGGCGTGCTAGAATCTCGCTCACAGGATGGCTGCAGGGGTCACAAGAAGTGCCAACAAGCGGTGGCAGCAAGAGCCGGCAACAAGAGGTGGCAACAAAACGTGGGCAACAAGCAATGAGCAGCAAGACGTGAGCGGCAACGCATGAGCGGCAATACATGAGCGGTAAAATAGGCGCCGGCACACGGCGCACCGGCAGCGCCGACTTGCCGCTGCACTACGGCGCGGTACCCAACTGGCTTGCCGCACGCATGAGCCGACTTGGCGCGCTGATGAGCGAGGCGATCGTCCATCACTACGGCCGGGACGAGCTGCTGCGCCGGCTCGCCAATCCATTTTGGTTCCAATCCTTCGGCGCCGTCATGGGCATGGATTGGCACTCGTCGGGCATCACCACCAGCGTCATCTTCGCGCTCAAGCGCGGGCTTGGCCCGCTCGCGCGCGAGCTCGGCATTCACGTCTGCGGTGGCCGTGGCAGGCATTCGCGCAACACGCCCGGCGAGCTGATCGACATCGGCGAGCGGGTAGGGCTCGATGGCGCCGCCTTGGCGCGAGCCAGCCGGTTGATCGCCAAGGTGGACAGCGCGGCGGTGCAGGACGGCTTTGACCTTTACCTCCACGGCTTCATCGTCGCCGACGATGGCAAGTGGGTCGTCGTCCAGCAGGGCATGAACGGGCGGCGCAAGCAGGCCCGCCGCTACCATTGGCTGTCGGAGGGGCTGGAGAGCTTCATCGAAGCGCCGCACGCGGCCATCGAGGGGCCGAGCCAAGGCAACATCGTCAATCTTACCGACCGCAGGGCCGCGCGTTCGCGCCAGGCGCAGCTCGACCTGCTCGATCGCTTGGGGCCGGACGGCATTGCCCACAAGTTCGCGGCTTTGGAGGCCCGAGGCGAGGCAGGAAGTTCGCCGGGCCAGCTCGTGTTAAGAAACCTCGTCATGCCCGCCCATCACGATGTGCGCCCACCGGACGTCATCGCCCGCCGTTTGCACGCGGCGCTGGCCGCGGCAGCCAACCTCGGACCCAAGGATTTCGTTGACCTGTTGCTCACGCCCGGCGTCGGCGCACGCACGGTGCGCGCGCTCGCCTTGGTGGCGGAGGTGGTGCACGGAGCGCCCTGCCGCTTTAGCGACCCTGCCCGCTTCGCCTTTGCTCACGGCGGCAAGGATCGCCATCCGTTCCCGGTGCCGCTACGCGTCTTGGACGAGACCATCAGAGTGCTCAAATCCGCGGTGCGGAAGGCGAAACTCGGCCGCGACGAGGAGCTGGCGGCGCTCAAGCGCCTCGACGCGCAAGCCCGACTCCTCGAGTGGGCCGCCGCCGGACCTTCCGTGCCGGAGCTGATCGCCGAGGAGCGCGAGCGCTCGCACGACTTGGGCGGCCGCAGCGTGTTGGGGGCAGAGCCGCCGCCCGCGACGCAAGCGTCTCATGCGCCGCGCGAGGACATGTTTGCCCCAGCTACTCCCTGTAGGGCGCAAGAATTAGATCCTGGACATCATCATGCGACTTGCTGATAAACGTGATGAAGGCCTCCGAGCACAGGTATTGCGATGATCTTTCGAGCTTGAGCGCTTCGATGAGAC
>Ga0306920_100004852_pt1 | contig 17293 bp, 12 predicted proteins | sample flu12Cox44000170_FD_204666 | JGI IMG/M metagenome (GOLD analysis project Ga0306920, IMG submission 204666) | Lab enrichment of tropical soil microbial communities from Luquillo Experimental Forest, Puerto Rico - flux4day.12C.oxic.44.000.170 (v2)... | ecosystem: Environmental > Terrestrial >... | reverse complement strand
GGTCATCACCAATAATTTCACCAGCCCGACCCACGCCTTGGCCGTCATCGATAACGGAACCAACTATGGCGAATGGGATGCTGACCTCGTCCTTTCCTCCACCAATGCATCCGCCCTCGAGCTCATCGATATCCAGTACTCGCAGTTGTATAGCGTTACCAATGGTCCGATGCGCCTCTCTGTGCTGTTTTTCGATGCCAACAGCAACGTGGTCCGACAAACTGATTTCAACGTCGCCGGCCAAAGCAGCGGCTGGCAGGGCACAATTGCCAGCTCAACGTTCTCACTCCAATCCCAGCAGGTTTTGGTGCCCCCCGGTTCGGTGCGCATGCGCTTCTCGCTAGCCTCAGGAGGAGCCGCAACCGCTGCCGGCGTCCTGGTTATTGATGACCTGTCCGTGGCTGTCCACCCCTTGCCTTCTACAGTACTGACCGGCAATTTCTTTCCTAATCCGACCTTTGAGCAAGGCGTTCAACTCGACAACCCCACCCTCGGAATCCCTTCGGGCGGTTGGTCGCACGGCGGCAGCAGTCCCTCGATGGATCAGGTTATTACCAACAACTGGGTCAGCCCAACCCACGCGCTGGCATTGTTCGACAATGACCGCAATAATTACGGAGAGTGGTATTTGTCCCCGACACTTGACCTTACTGGACTTGTGTCAGCCAATGATGCCGTGGACATTCAATGGTTCCAAATCTACAGCGTTACCAATGGAAGCATGCGCTTGAGCGTCGCTTTTCTCGATTCGAAAGGAAATCAGCTGATAAGCAGGGATTTTAATACAGGGGCGAGTGGGAAAAGTTCGGGCTGGAATGGAAGCGTGGCCGCATCATCCTTCGAGAGGCAGTTTCAACGGCTCCTCGTTCCTGCCGGCGCGAAGCAGCTCCGGTTTAATTTTGCTTCCGGTGGCGCGTCCTCGGTGACTGGTGTGATGGTCATCGACGACCTCTCCGTGAGAGTTAGTACCCCAGACTTCACGGACGTGACGCTCCAACCCGGCGTTGGAGTCGACCTGACCTGGAACGCCGTGCCGACCAAGACCTATACGGTGCTGTTCAGCCCCACGCTTTCGCCAACTCCGAGCTGGTCGCCACTGGCAACGAACATCTCAGGCGTTTTCCCAACCACTGACTATCTGGATACGGACAGTCATGGCGGCGCGAACCAGGGATTCTATCGCATCAGGCAGGAGTAGCGAACAGAATGCCGGGTTCTCTGGCGCACAAAAACTCTTCAGCGAGACAACTACAGCCAAACCGTCAAAACGGCTGGTATTCGCAACTCTTTTCGGAATCATGGTTCCCGTTCGAGATTCAAGTGCTGACGCGGCTGCTGCGGAGGGTTCCACCAACTCCGTCAACCTGAACCTCGAGAGCACCGATGCCCTGGGCCCGAACGGTTTGTGGAAAGCTGTCGCCACACCGCCCTCTCCTTCCGGTCCGTTTCAGAGCCTTCTTCTGCCCGTCGAATCAGGAGATCGTTATTTCCGGCTTCGCCAGCCGTAACTCCAGTGTTCCCGGACGCTGCTCACAAACTCCTCACGTGAGAAGCCTTTGTTTACCTGACAATCACTAATCTCCGGCAATTCCCTAACATCGAAGGAACAAAGTCCCGGGCCGTCCGTACTCCGGGGCACTGTCCAGATGCGCCCAGCCGGAGGTGTGCTATCGTATAACCCCAGCTCCTATCAATGGCGGTGATGAAAATCATCGTGGGTTCCAAACGATTGGAGACAGAACCAAGGTGAAACAAACCTTCGCGGGCGCTCAATCAATTGGCCCGCGAGTGAAACTGATAACGAAGCTGTATGAGTGATCCCAATGCAGTCCAATGGCTCAAGACACTCGGTGTACCCGAAGCGACTCTGGCTCTTTTGAACGGCGTCCCGCAGGCTGACGATGCAGAAAACCCACTGCCCCGGGCCAAACCCCAAACGAATCTGCCGACCGCGAAAGCTCCCAAATCAAAAGCCGACGTAAAGTCAGACAAGGAGCCTGAGGACACTGACGTACCGGTGCCGGAGAAACTGGTTGATGACGATCGGAAGAAGGAACTTGACCGGGAACTGAGCACAGACCCCACGGTACAGCGGCAGAGAGCAGCGGACGTTGATGATGACATCAAACAACTGAATCAAGCCAATAAAGAGCAGCAGAATTTCAACAACTCGCTGAGACAGCTCGAAAAACACAAGCAGGATGTGGAAGACCCGGTCGTCAACGGCAAACCGCTATCGAAGGCACTGGCAGTTCTTCTCGTTGATATCCGCCGAACCGACAAAGTCCTTCGTAACTCCATTCGGGCCAGGGATGATATGGAAGCAGCCAGGAAAGCAGCTCCTGCGGCAAGCCCGGCAGATCTGGCTAAGGAGATGAAACCCACGGCGTCAAAGCTCAGCCCCGACGTCAAACAGCAACTGCAGCAGGCATTTGACCAGATCCACGCCGAACGCGCCTACGCGAACAAATTGCTCGACGACATTGCCAGCGCCGGAGACGACCTGGACGCCGCCTTCGAGAAGCTGGAAAATCTCCCGCCGGCCGTGCGCGTGCTGAGCGATGAGGAAATCGAAGCAGCCAAACGCATTGACGACGAGATGGAACTTCGGGAACACGTATGGGATGCCATCAACGTGTTGACAAGCCTCGAGCCGGCGGTGGCGGCGGTGCTTCATGGCATTGCTGGCCTTGATTTTGTTAAGGACCTGATCAAGGACTCAAGCGAACAGCTCGAACTGGTCGAATCCCACCTCAAGGACGACGAGGAGACCCTCAACAAGGTCATTGGCGCATTGGAGAAGAATGAAAAAATCAATGTGGAAACCGCTAAGCGCAAGATGGAGCGCGCGATTCTCGACTACCAGGACCATCTTAAGAATATGCGGGATACTTTCGAGGACGCCCACAACGCCGTTGATAAATACGTCAAAGCCAGCGGTCTGACCAAATCAAAAACCGGACAACCTGGTCCCAATCTGCGCCTGTATTTTACAATGGAAAAAGCCTCCGCAGCCACCTCGGCTGCCCGGCATATCCTCATCACCGAAACGCTGGATAAGGACAAATACAAAGCTTATTACGACCAACTCGTGCCGCTGGGGACGCCGACAGCCAACCTCAACGTCAATATATCCCTCCACGACGGCTCTAAAAAGAGCTCGCACGGATCCATTTACCAAAGAGGGCGCAAATTTCGAAATTATCCTTTGTCGCGCCAGGAAATGGAAACGATCAGTCAGGCACTGCAGCGAGTGGACGATTTCTATCAATGGGCCGGCAAAATTGACGCGGAATACGAACCTTGGAAAGCGGCCTTCAAAGCCGCTCTGCGGTAGCCGCGCTGCGCGGTCGCGTCCGAGTTGCATAAGATCTTAAACAACTCAGTGTGAGTTGAAAGCGATTGACGCCGTGGCGGCTGATCTGTTAGCCAAGGCGAACCAGGAGTTGGGGTCTCTCTGTTGGTGCTTGGCTGTCCGTGGGATGGCCAATTAGCCGGCTAATGGATGATCTCAGCTGTATAAAAAAACAAAACGGAATTGCTCCAATGCACAAGCTATGAAACCTAAAGCTTTAAGCAGTTGGCTGGTTGCCTGCTTCGCCGCCGCAGCTGCGACTCTCTCACCATTAAGCCGCTCGGCCGCCTCTGACACTTACTCCACCACAGTCACGGGCGACGGACCACTGGCATATTACCGGTTCAACGATTCCCAGACTCGGACCTTAATCAACCTCAACAGCGGCAGTCTCGGTCCAGCGGGCAACGCCAGTAACGATCTGGCAGCAGTCACGTTTGGAGTAGTGCACTCGATGCCCGGTGCAATCGCCGGAGATCCGGATCGTGCCGAGTTTTTCGATTACAGCACCCGGACTGAGATTCCCTTCAACTCAGCTCTGAATACGCCGAATACCCAGCCTTTCAGTGTTGAAGCCTGGCTCTACCCGGTCAGCGATCAAGTGAGCACCGGCATGGGGGCACTGTGCAGTCGCTACACCCAAGGTCCGACGCGGCAGGGCTGGGTCATGTATCAGCGCGCTCCGGATACCAACCATTGCACCAGCTGTGGGCCGGGTGTGGGCTGGGAGGTCAGGATGTATAACAACCAGGATACCAGCGGGCACTTGGATGTGACCAGCGGTGCTCCGTTCACTCTTGGCAAGTGGCAGCACGTCGTCTTCGTTTATGACCCGGTGCAAGTGACCAACGCGACACTCACGATCTACATTGATGGAGCGCCGGCGGCGACGAATGTCTGGGCGGCGACCGACGGAGTGACCCCTGGTTACTATCCCAACGTTGGTGATAATGCCGTTCAACCCAACGGCCCGCCCGCCATGTCTCTCGGCGGTTATAATAACGCCAACGGCGGAACCTACGGATTTGAAAACCCTTGGGTCGGCGGAATCGACGAGTTCGCCTGGTACTCTAACGGCCTGAGCCCGGGACAGATCCTGGCCCATTACCAAAATGGAACCAACGGCACTCGCTCTACTGCTTACGCCGCCCTCATTCAGTCGGATCACCCCGTAGAATACCTGCGACTTAACGAAGTGGCGCCTGGACCTGACAGCGTGGTCAACTTTGGCGACGCGCGCTCCGCCGGTAACGGGACCAACACGCTGGCGGTAAAGCATCCGGGCATTGGTGCTTTGGCGGGCAGGGTCGGAGACGGCTCTCACAGTGGGCACTACCGTGACACCACTGCTACAGGTCATGTCTTTGCCTCAATCCCCTGGACAGCGGGAAACAACCCGGACGCCGGCGTTCCGTTCACGGTTGAATTTTGGGTCCGGCCTACCGGGGACCAAATGAACCCGGGTCCGGCTCCTATCAACAATCGGGTTGCCAATGGCATCACTGACCGCACCGGTTGGGTGATTTACCAACGCGACCCGAATAGCTCGTACCAGGGGCCGCCCGCTGTGCCGGGCGAATCTGGCATCGGCTGGACCTTCCGGATGTATACGGGCAATGCCGGCGGCGACAACGATGTCCTGACCGGACAACCTTACAACATCGGCCAGTGGCAACACCTGGTTTTCACCTGGAACCCGCAGACCGATAATGGCCCCTCCGCCAGCGGCTCAGAGCAATGGAACGGAATCCTGACGGCTTACGTGGACGGGGTGGCCGTTGCTACAAATAGCTTTGCTGATTACGCGGCCAATACTAATCCAACTGAGGACCCGGCCAATCACCCCCCTGCAGACCTGGCCATTGGCTCATACAACCTGGCGTCGGGGCTCGGCGAAGAGTTCGAAGGAGACATCGCCCATCTGGCCCTGTATAGCAACGTCGTCTTAACTGCCGATCAGATCCTCGCGCACTACCTGACAGGCACAAATGCCAACCCAGCCACGAATTACGAGACGCTCGTTTTCACGGCTGCAGCCGAACAGGCGACCCCGCCGATTGTTGAGCGAACCACAGTGCCAGTTGCCTATCTGCCGCTAAATGAACCAGCCTATTTCCCAGGGGCCAACAACGGTTCGCTTGGTGGCCTGGCCAGTGCCATCCTGGTTCTGACTACCAACCTGGCCACTGGACCAGCCGGTTCCGGCTTTGCGACTTCAAATTCAGCTGTCCCCCTCGACGGGACGACCAGCTGGGTCAGCCTCAACGACCCTGCCAGCCTGAGCTTCTCGAACCAGATAACACTCGAGACTTGGGTTAAACCGGCGGCAACGCAGGGAACCGTGGCTCGCATCATTTCTCACGGACCTCCTACCCCGACGGTTTACGATATCAACACCAATGACGCTTCCTTCTTCCCTATTATGCTGAGCGGTTCGCAACTGAGCAGCAATGAGGTCTTTCTGCGGATCGATGGCGGAACCAATTACTCGGTGGGCACCTCGGACGGGTTTACCTTCCACGGCGCAACGGCGGCGGTTACCGCAGGTGATCTGGGCGGTGCCAACGGATGGATTTACCTCGTGGGAACTTATGACGGCACGCACTGGAATCTCTATCGCAACGGCGCTCAGATCGCCGCCGTTGCCGATGCGCAAGGTGCATTGTTGGTAACCGGGGCGGAGTGGGCCATTGGCGCTACGGGGATGGGTTGGGGCGATTTCTTCGCCGGCGCCGTCGACGAGGTCGCGATTTACAATAAGGCTCTTAGCCCAACCCAGGTGCAGGCGCATTACAGCAGCGCAACTGGGACGCCGATTACGACGGTAACCCTTCACATTGCTAAATCCGGTAGCAGCTACGTGATCACTTACGATGCGGGAACGCTGCAAAGCTCACCCAGCGTCAACGGAACCTACAACGTTGTCGCTGGTGCCACCTCCCCGTACACAATCCCCGCGGGCACTACCACCATGTTCTACCGCGCGAAATTATAGCTATGCGCGCTCGAGCTATCGGATGTCCGGGACGGCCGCCAAGCGCTCAATAAAGGCTCTATTTGGCCGAGGCGGCCAGGCGCAAAGCGATCTCAGCAACGCGTTTGCCGACACCGCGCACGGTGTTCAAACTACCTTCGTCTTTCGAAAGATCATCGCCCTGTGACTGCATCGTGCCCCCCCAGTGATCGCCAGGATTGCCGTCGCCCACGAGAATCATTTCCTGCGAAAGCATAAACATGATGAGCTGCTGCAGGATCAGCTCAACTCCGGTGTTACGTCCGCCGCCCACGGCTATAGCGCCACCGACTTTGTTTTTTAAGGGGAACCCGCCCTGGCGAAAAGCGAGCATGCGTTCGAAAAGCTGCTTAAGCGGTGAGGATACAATACCCATGTACACAGGTGAGCCCATCAGGACGCCGAAAACATCAGGCGCCACCAGTTTCTCGCGCACAGCAGGAAAATCATCCGGACGGTCGGAACTCTTTGCGCCGACCGCGATGTACGGATCCAAATTGAGCCCCGAGAGCTCGATAATGTCCGTCGCGATGGCGGGACTGACCGTCTTGGCAGATTCGAGGGCTAGCTCCACGGCTTTATAGGTGGATTTGCCCTTCCGAAGACTTCCAGCAATACCGATGATTTTGACCGATCCGGCAGCCGGTTCGGCGGCACTAACAACGCCCGGCAAGGCGGCCACTGATGCGGCGGCGGCACCAAGGAATAGACGACGATTCATGTCACTCATAGAGGTGTGGTTTGTGTGCAGGCAGGATGTCCAAACCAGAAGTGCGGTTCAATCCAAAAGGCTCACTTCGGCTGATTGGCACTTTCCAATCGCACCCAGGTTGGGGCGTGGTCACTGGCGCCGGTCTGGCCACGGACCCAGGTGTCCACGCCGGCATCGGCCAATTGAGAGGCCAGGGCCGGATTCAGCAGGAGGTGATCAATCCGCCACCCGGAATTCCTTTGCCAATGTTGACGAAAATAATCCCAGAACGTGTAGATCCGCTGGTCTGGAAAACGCGCGCGCAGGGCGTCGGTCCAGCCTTGCGCAAGGAGCCGTTGATAACACGCGCGAGTTTCCTGCTGCAGCAAAGCGTCTTTGCGATAAGAACTGGGGTCGTATATGTCAACGTCGGTAGGCACCACGTTGTAGTCGCCGGCAAGGACCACTGGTTGGCTGCTATTGCAAAGTGTTGCTGCGTGAGCGATCAGCCGTTCGAACCAGGCCAGCTTGTAGTCGAACTTTGGCCCTGGCTGTGGGTTGCCGTTTGGCAGATAGAGGGAGCCAATCAAAGTTCCGTTAACCGTCGCCTCGATATATCGGCTGTGCGAGTCTTCATTGCCATCGGGCAGTCCGCGCCGCGTTTCGGCGGGTCTGGTGTCTCGCGCCAAGATGGCCACGCCATTCCACGATTTTTGCCCGTGCCAGACCGCCTCGTAGCCGGCCGAGCGTAGCTCCAAAGCGGGAAACACCTCGTCCGGAGCCTTCAGCTCCTGCAGGCACACCGCGTCCGGGGTCTCACGCTTGAGCCATTCCATCAGATTGCCCAGGCGTGAACGTATACCGTTCACGTTGTACGTAGCGATTTTCATCAAGAAATCAGCCTGCTGGCAGCACCAGGTTTAGATATATAACCTGTGGACTGGCTTGACAACCGAGTTAACGAGAGGTCCTGACTGACAAACTCGGCAATCCGGGCAGCAGCAGCCAATCAAATCCAGGATAACGACGACGGAAGCCTAATCCCGTGAAAGGCGGTTTTCACTCGCAACGTCAGAGGCGTTTCGTGATCTGGCCCCCGAGCGTCCCCGCGCGACTGGCTTTTTTTGTTCTGCGCTTTTAGCTGCGACGGCGCACATTTGCTGCACCATCGTCCGTATATGAGCAGTGTTCGGAGTTTTATAAAACGCCGCGCGTACCGCCGATTTCAATGAGGTCTCGATGATCGGCGAACCCGTGTAAATGAAGGTGGGGATCCTCCGCACCGATGGAGTGGAACCGGCCCAATCCAAAAAATCCGCAGCGGACATGCCCGAAAGAACCAACTCGAGCACGATCAAATCCGGCAAATGCTTGCTGTGGTTGAGAAACTGCACGCCCGCTTCCGCATCACGAACGTGGGTTACGGATATCGGCAGCGTGCTTATGCTCGCCTTAAAAAGAAAGGCCTCGTCGTCGCTATTTTCAACCAGAAGCATGTTCAACGCGCGAGCCATGAGTCCCACCGATACTTTGGTGCGACCGGGCACCATGGCGATACTAGGGTAAACACCCATAATGTGATGGGGTTTCCCCTGCCAGGAACATTACGCCGTTCGTTCACGCACGCCGATTGAAGGCTCGTAGTGGTCTGAACCTGGTCTCGAAATCCGCACAAAGCGAGTTTCTCTTAGAAATGGCGCACTGTTTCCTGTTCGCGCGGGATTAGTCTGTCCGTATGCAGTTTGGCTGCGACCGAAGATCCGCTGTGTGCTCCACGGCTTCAGCGCCAACGTTGGTGTCAAGCCAAACGCCTTTAATCCAGGGCCTCGGGCAGTCTGTGTAGAACCTCTTCCGCCTCTCGCAGTAGTGCGTGCGCCAGGACCCAATCGGACCAACCGCTCTCTATGTCCCCGCTCGAGACCTCTCGTAACCGCCGGCGGGCCACTCTTGTTCCCTCGTCGAAATCCGCTCTCCCCTGCTCTTTTTGTCCCAACCGGTACTCAGCCATCGCGAGCACCATGTAAGCCTCGACGTCGCGGGTCGACCCGTCATTGATTCGTTCCAAAACCTTCCGCATCCAGCGCTCTGAGTCCTCGAGGTGGCCTCCGCGATATTCAGCAAATCCTTTGCAAAACTGAAACCAGGGAGTGTTGGCGGCATTGGTATCGTAAGTAACCGTGACGTTAGCGAGCTGTGCTATTGTGGCGTAGTCTATTGGATTGGGTTGGACGATCAGACAACTCTTGGCCATACGGTCGGCTATGCGCGGCTCGTTTGTGATAGAGCCAAAAGTCGTAAGTATTTGAGTGCGCAACTCGCTGTAACTGCGCAAGTCTCCCATTTGCACGTAGAGTGCCGCTAATGCCTGGTACGCGTGGTGGTTGCGCGGCTCCAGTCGAATGAGTTTTGAAAACTGCTCCCCGGCTGGTTTCCATTCCCCTTTCCGGGCCAAATAATTCCCGCACACAATCAAGACGCTGGTATTGGGTCGCTCACCTGAAGTAACGGGAAGCAGGACCTGCTGAAAAATATCTTTGGCTTCCTCGAAGTTGCCGGCGGTCAGCAGGATGTCCAGAAGCGCGCTGACGGTTTCGCCCATATTTGGGTCCTGATTATTCAAACGTTTTCGCCAAATTGTCAGGGCTTCCTCCAGGTTTGTCCTGGCCTCTGGCAACCGGTCGCCTTGCTCCAGGACGCGCGCTAGTCGTGCCAGGGAGCTCGCCACCACAGGATGTTCAGGTCCCAGGAGTTGCTTCGCAAGGGCGATACCCTCGCGCGCGTCCCTCTCGGCTTCATCGAGCTTCTGCAAGGTAAGCAACGCCTGCACCAGCCCATTGAGGGCAGCCACATACGTGGGATCTCGAGGTCCGAAAGAGCTGCTTATATCCAACGCTTCGCGAAACATCTTCTCGGCTTCCTGCCATCGACCTTGAGCACTTAGCACGGAGGCTACCCCGTTCATCGATTCGGCGACCAGCAGGTCTTTCGGGCCCAGAATTCTTTCCCGAATCGCCAGGGCGTCACGGAAGTTCTTCTCCGCAGCAGACAATCTGTACTCCAGCGTGAGGATAATCCCCATGTTCTGCAACGACTCCGCAACGGCTCGTTCCTGTCCTGGGGATTTTGATCGTATTTCCAAAGCCCGCATCTGTAATTCCTCCGCCTGTTGACACTTACCTTGCAAGGACAGAGCCATGGACAAATAACTCATGCACTGAGCTATCTTGAGTGGGCGTGTTTCCGGGATACCTTGATATAGCTCCAGCGCTTTCGAGAGCATGGCTTCGGCGGGTATGTATTCACCCAACTCCTCATAAACCTGGCCAAGCGTAGTTCGAAGCTCAGCCTCGATCGCGGGTTGATCCTCCAGGTTCGTAATCCCTACAGCGGTATTGTCTAGAATTTCGCGCAGCATGGACGAATCCCGGCCCTTTGCGACCGAAGGCGCTGCTCCCCTCAACATTTGTGTCCAAAACCTGGCAACCAGCTCGCTCTTTTTGGCTTCTGTTTGGGCACGCTTTTTTTCGCGCACCGCCACGGAGTAGGGAATCACTGCCAAAACTAGAATCGCTACAGTCACGACCCCAATGCGCGTCATCAGTCGCAAACGGCGCGCCAGCGCATGCTTGTTACGGACCGACTCCCCGTTATGCAAAAGCGCCAGGTCGGCATTCATTTCCTCCGCTCGTTGATATCGCGCCTTAGGGTCCGGCGTGCACGCCTTAACTAGAACCGCATTGAGCTCCATTAAGGCCTTGGAGTCCGGATCCATCCCGAGGGCCGAGAGCGGTTCAGGAAACTCGTTCCGATCTCTGCCCATGCTGGCCTCGTACAGCACTTTCCCCAAGGCATAGAGATCGGCTTGCGATGAGTTGGGACCTTCAGGCGGGATAAACCCCTGCGTGCCAACAAAGGATTCGGCTCCCTCCAGGTCCGTCACCAGGCCGATGTCGGTTAGCTTGGGAACACCATTAACAAAGACGATATTGGAAGGTTTGACGTCGCGATGGATTAAACGGTTCCGATGCAGATGACCCAGCGCCAGGTTCAATGTCAGCCCCAAGGTCAGACATTCATCGTAGGTCAGGCGGCCGCGCTGCTGAAGCACGCGGCTCAGTGTCTTTGGCACGTAGTTGTCAGGATCAATCGCGCCCCGGCTATTGTTGCCTGTTTGAAGCTCTTTTCCTTTGCTTCCTGGCTGATCTTCACCCGGTGATTGTTGCGCTGAATCAGCCAGCTCCATTACATAGTAAAAATAGCCCTCGGCGTCGTTACGCCCTATTTGCAGGACGTCGATTAGCCCTTCATTGCTTCGAGAGAGAGGCTCATAAACCTTAATTCCCGCGAATTCCCGTTCGTATGGGCGAGGATCTTTGAAGTTTTGTCGATAAACAACCTTTACGGCCCGCCATGTACCCACTGCGCTGCGAGCCAGCCACACCTCACCGTAACTGCCCTGACCGATGACCCGAATCATCTCGTGATCGGGTATGAGAGGTGGTTCACCCGGGACACGATTAAGCGGGGGACCGCTCAAGCCAATTTTAGCCTTGAGCGTTTCGGATTTGGTTATGGGCACGGCCTTCACAGGCGTCCTGTCACAGACTCACACAGCGCGCTGGGTAGTTTAGTGAACGGGATTTTTTTACCATTCTTTCGACAGTGTTACCACTCGTTTTTGTTGCACTCCTGGGAGCGGCACATCGCTCTCCTTCAAAGCGGAAAATCTTTCAAGTCAACTGCCCCCTTGAACCGAGCGGAAAAGGGTGTACGTTGTGGGGGTAGTAGACCATCGCACCGTTACCAGGAGATTCGTTTATGAATTACAACGACTATCCGGCGAGCGAGGGGAAAGCAGCTCGAGCGGGGGTAAGCCCCGCCTTAATCGAGCGCGAGGAGTTCTGGGCAGATACTTGTCGCGAAATCACACAGATGCAGCATGCTTCTCATGAGGTGGTTGAGTTGTACAGGCAGCATGGCTGCCGCTTTTGTACACCCGGCCGGCTGCAAATAGAGCACGTATTGCAAGCCTTGGACGCTGCTGCACCTGGGTGGGAAAAGCAGCATCCTGAGTTGTTTTATCAGACTCTCGAGCTCAATTTTCCGGAGTTGGTCCGGCATACAGTGAGCTGACAAACTCTTCGCTGTAACATGCGGGCATTAGTGGAAGCGCTGGAATTTTTCCGCAGTTTCAGAGCGCTAATCATCATTACCATTCCTTCCCTGTTTTTGGAAAATCACGCTGGTATCGCGCAAGCAACTCGGCGGGGTCATTCGGTAGGAGGTAAATCTTGCTCCGAACTTGCCTTTTTTCCTGCGGGGCGAGCCCATTCACCCTGGGGTCGCTGTGCAAACAGACGTACACTCCTTCAAACAGCTCGTGAGTTCGGTCGCTCGCCGTCGCCAGCAGCAAGCGGTTGTCTGCGGAAAAACATCCGATTAGTCCGTTAACCGGATGGTCAAGGCAGACCGGACGAGGATTCGCGTCCGACTGTTTTACATCACCCGGTAGATACACCTGTCCCCCCAAATAGCGAGCCTCACTGGTGCGGCGGAGCTGATCGAGTTTTGTCAGCCCTTTCGGTGTGAAGATGAAACTACGCGACGTGTAATTGCTCTGGCTGCAGCCGGTGAAGGCGGCTACTCGAATGCAGGCAGGCTCAAACCACTGCAGGTCCACCCAAGCCTTGCCAGTATTTGTGAGTTCAAATCGCAGGTCCAGTCCGTCGGTTGTCGACTGCACCTGGTGATCGACTTCAAGGCCCGGCTCCACTTGTGTATGGAATCGAAGCAAAGTCGGCTCGGCATGAATCAGGGTCGTTTTGTGTGGCAAAGTTGTTTTCGCCCATTCGCGATCGTGAGCCCCGCTGCGGCAGAACGCTTCCAGATACCAGATTTCCAGTTTCCCGCCCGGCAACCGTGAATCGGCGAAGGTCAGCAGGTTATTGGACCAGGAGATGGATGGAGCCTGGCCGGACGTGGCTCCGGCGCAGGAGCAAGAAATTGCCAAAACAAGCCACGTTCTGAGCAACATTCCCGCAGAGGCAACTCCCCGGTGGCCCGTTTCACGGCTGCAAACTTGAAAGTGAAAGGGCATAAGCAAACCGGTCCGCGTCTTTGACGCACCACCAGTTGACTGGGTTGACCGAACGGCCAAACTTTAGAAAGCGCACCGCCCCGTCCGCACAAGCAAAGTTGGCGCCGCCGGCTCGCGTGGGCTTAAGAAGATTTGAGTGGGTGCCGTGCTGAACTTTGTCGGTCAGATTGTCGCCCGATTCGAACAAATCCATCCAGAAATCGTCAGCCTGATGCCTTTTCTCTCCCCACACCACCGTTTCCGAGGTCTTGAGAATCGCCGATTCCTTCATCGAGAATTCTCCGGCAGGCACGCTGGAGATGGCGTTCGGAAAAACGTCGTTCCATCCATTCATGAGGTAACTGCGAAGCGAATTGTCGGCGAAATATTTCGGGTTTGAGGCGCCGAGTGTTGCTGGTGGAATGCCCCGCTGTAAATCGGTGGGGCAGGCCAACAAATTCGTGTTGCGGTAGAGCTCCAACAGTTCGGTGGGCCAACGAATCAAGTCACTGCGCGGAGGAAATAACCCGCGGTTCTCGTCCACATACAATTTTAGTGCGAGCTGCAGTTGTTTCAGGTTGCTCATGCACTTGGCACGATGCGCCGAGCTTTTCGCGCGAGCCAGCGCGGGCAGCAACATCGATGCGAGGATGGCAATAATCGCAATTACAACTAGCAACTCAATCAACGTAAAGGCCTGCAAGCAGTGGCTGAGGTTTCCAGGACCGAACCTGGCCTTGGCCTTCACATGCGGGAGCATGGTCCTAAACATCATGCGCGCAGCGCTTCCAGGCAAGTGAAATCAGGCCCGGGAACGCCCGCGAGTTCCCATAAACGGGTACCCAGTATGTATTCAGGGAGATATTCACCCCAGCTGAAAGCAAGCAATCCGTTTGCCGGTGGGATTACGAACGCATACTTTGTTCACGTAGGAGGGAGTATTCTATGGCGAACTACAAACCCATCGAGAACTACGGCCTCATTGGCGATCTTAGCACCACCGCGCTGGTTGGGATGGATGGCTCAATTGATTTCATGTGCTTTCCACAATTCGACTCACCGACGATTTTTGCCGCGCTGTTGGACCATAGGAACGGAGGCAGATTCCTTCTGGCTCCTGAACTGAAAAAGGCTACGCAAAAGCAGTTGTATTTGCCTGACTCCAATGTGCTGTTGACGCGGTTCCTTGCCGAAGACGGAATGGCGGAAGTTTCGGATTTTATGCCAATCACGGCCCTTGGGCACGCGCACGCATTGATTCGCAGAGCAAAGAGCATTCGAGGCAACCTTCGCTTTCGCATGATTTGTGAACCTCGTTTTGATTACGGACGTGCAGCGCACCGTATGCGCAAGATCGGACACGAGCTTCTTTTTATCAGCCGGGGGCATGAGCATACGACATTGCGATTGCGCAGTTCGGTGCCGCTAAAGGTCAGGAACGGTACCGCAACTGCGGAGTTCACTCTTAAATCCGGTGAGAAAGCGTGGTTTGTCCTGGAGAAAGCAGACCGTGAGAGTGACTCGCCCTCAGCGTCTCTCGACTATGTGACCTCGGCATTCAAGGAAACCATGAATTTCTGGCGCGACTGGGTTGCCCACTCGCAATATCGCGGGCGCTGGCGAGGCATGGTGAATCGGTCGGCACTCATTCTCAAGCTTCTCACCTCGGCGCAGCACGGATCGATGGTCGCCGCAGCGACGTTCGGACTGCCTGAGGAGATTGGGGGAGCCCGCAATTGGGATTATCGGTATACGTGGATTCGCGACGCATCATTCACGATCTATGCATTGATGCGTTTAGGTTATACCCAAGAGGCCAGCGCCTTCATTCGCTGGATCGAAGCGCGATGCGCCGAACTCAAGGACCACTTGCCTTTGCAGGTCATGTACGCCGTCGATGGGCGTCAAAATCTACAGGAAACCGTCCTGCACAACTTGGAGGGCTACAGGCGCTCTCGCCCGGTGCGCATTGGTAACGGAGCGCACAACCAACTCCAACTCGATATCTACGGAGAGCTGATGGATTCTGTTTATATTTATAACAAATTTGGCGAACCCATTTCCTATGACTTTTGGCTCAATCTGGTGCGGTTGATCGACTGGGTTTGTGACAATTGGCAACTACCCGATGAGGGCATTTGGGAGGTCAGGGGCGGAGCGCACGAGTTTCTCTATTCCCGGGTAATGTGCTGGGTGGCCATTGATCGCGGTATCCGGCTCGCTCAAAAAAGGTCTTTCCCCGCGCCGCTCTACCGCTGGGTCCAGGTCCGTGACCAAATTTATCGTGACGTGTACGAAAGCTTTTGGGATCCCAGCCTTCAGACTTTTGTTCAATTCAAGGGCAGCAAAGCAGTTGACGCTTCCGCTTTGCTCATGCCGTTGGTGAAATTTATCGGCCCGAACGACCCTCGCTGGCGGTCCACACTGCGCACGATCAATTCGAAACTGGTCACGGACTCGCTAGTGTACCGCTACAACGTGATGGAAGGCGCCGATACCGGGGTCCCCGGTGGCGAAGGTACGTTTTCGATGTGTTCGTTTTGGAATGTGGAATGTATCGCGCGCGCCGGCGATCTCAAACAGGCCAGGTTTCTGTTTGAGAAGAACCTTGGCTATGCCAACCATCTGGGCCTCTATTCCGAAGAACTTGGCCTGGACGGGAAGCAATTGGGAAATTTTCCACAGGCTTTTACGCATCTGCGTTTAATTAGCGCCGCTCACTTTCTAGACCTGAAATTGTCCGCATGCGTTCCAGGCCGGCACGCCGAGACAAGCTTTGACATGCGCTGATTTTAATCCAGATTGCAATAGGCAAATGCGGACTGAAACAAAACTAGCTTTATGGCTGCCGGCGAGAAGTTTCTAAAAGGCCACTTGCTCTTGGATAGCGGACAGCTCCGTGGCTCGTTTTTTCAGCGAACAGTCGTTTTGATATGCCAGCACGATCCTGAAGGCGCTTTCGGTCTGGTTCTAAACCGGGCTGCCGGTACCAATGCCGGAGATATGATCGTTGCGGACCTTCCCGATCCAATTAAGGCTTCCCCGCTTTTTCTAGGAGGCCCCGTCCAACCCTCGGCGCTCAGTTTCCTTTGCACGGATTCTTTTATCCCGGATGCCAATGTTATGCCCAATCTGAGCCTGGGCCATTCTTTGGATGCTCTAATCGAAATCGGCGAAAGCTTTTCCTCCACTCAGAGGGTTAAGATGTTTGCGGGATATGCCGGATGGAGTCCCGGGCAGTTGGAAGAAGAAATCAAACGGGACGCCTGGCTTACCCACCCCGCCTCGCTCGACCTTATTTTCGATGTAACCCCCAACCAACTCTGGCAAAAAATCCTTCGCCTGAAAGGCTGGCAATACCGGTTGCTGGCCCAAATGCCGGAAGATCTATCCCTGAACTAGGTTTTAGCACACCTGTTGTTTCCGCAGGTCCCGGATACGGTCTCGCAATTGGGCAGCACGTTCAAATTCCTGCCGCTGGATGGCGCGGCGCAATTGTTGCTCAAGCCGTTCCAGTTCAGAGAGAGGCCGATTCTTTTCGATCTGTGTGGCCAGTTCACGCAACGCGGCCAGAGAACGCCCTCGCTCGAACTGGAAAGTCTCGTCATCGAAATCAGCTAGTGCCTCAATCGTCTGTACGCCTTCGTTCGCAATGCGCAACGCGCTTTCATACGAGCGCTTTTCGAGTTCAATCATGGCCGAAGCGGTGGCATGCACCCGAATGATGTAAGGGCGCCATTTCTCCAGGAATTGCTGATCCTCTTCGCGCTTCGCGTATTCGTGAATCAGGTCGAAGACCCGCAAGTTCCGCTCCGTGTCGCGGACCGTGCGCGCCCAGTCTTTGAGTTGAAACAGCCGCACGTAACGAAAGTAGTAAAGCGTTCCTTCGCTAAAAAGTTCGTTGCATTCATTTTGTCCCAGCTTGAACTCCGCATCGCCTCCGGCCGCGCGCGCGTCTTCCAGGCGCTGCAAGTAAAACTCCAAAGCCGACTCCATCCCATGTGGGCGAGCACCGTCAGGACGGCCATCCAACTCATACTGCTCCAGCCCTACCGGCGTGCGTACCTGAAGAATTTCCCTGCCATCCTCGCCCTGGGTCAGCCGGGCGTCCTTGTCCGGATCATAGGGCCAGGCCTCCAGGATTCTTCGTATGTCAGC
>Ga0306920_100004850_pt1 | contig 17296 bp, 7 predicted proteins | sample flu12Cox44000170_FD_204666 | JGI IMG/M metagenome (GOLD analysis project Ga0306920, IMG submission 204666) | Lab enrichment of tropical soil microbial communities from Luquillo Experimental Forest, Puerto Rico - flux4day.12C.oxic.44.000.170 (v2)... | ecosystem: Environmental > Terrestrial >... | reverse complement strand
CATCACTGGCGATTCGATCAAAACACTGGCAGCCGGCGCCGGTCTGACCAACTACGGCCTGGTGGAGTGGAGCGGAGTGGGCGGCATCAACGCCCAGGATTATCAATACAGCCCCGGTCATCCGGTCGTTGCCAACATGGCCAGCGGCGTTTTTGAAATCAACAACGACAGCATTCTGCAGCTTAACGCTTACATGTACGACCCCAGCCTGGCCTTTGTATTTGTCAACAATGGCACGCTGCGCAAACTCGCCGGTTCGGGCTTAACGATTTTTAACAATGCCCAGTTTGCCAACAACGGAACGGTGGATGTGCAGCAGGGGACGCTGCAATTTGCCAATGGTGGCTCGGGCTTCTTTAGCAGTGCCGGGCTCTTTACAATAGCTGCCGGAGCCTCGGTCGAACTCAACGGTGGCACCTGCACATTTCTTCCGGGACACCAGGCACAGGGCCAGGGAGTGTTCGGTCTGGGCGTGAACGACATGCCGGTGACTTTGCAAGGCCAACTGGCCGGACGCTTTGATTGGAGCGGCGGAATGCTGCAGGGACAATGGACTGTTGCCACCAACGGTGTGCTCAACATCACTGGCGACTCCATCAAAACATTGGCAGCCGGCGCCGGTCTGACCAACTACGGCTTTGTGGAGTGGACCGGAGTGGGTGGCATTAACGCCCAGGATTATCAATTCAGCTCAGGTCATCCGATGATTGCCAACATGGCCAGCGGCGTTTTTGAGATCAGCAATGACAGTATTCTGCAGCTTAATACTTTCATCTACGACCCCAGCCTGGCCTTTGTGTTTGTAAACGACGGCATAGTGCGCAAAATCGCCGGCTCGGGTGCAACAATCTTCGACAACTTGCAGTTCATCAACTCCGGAACGTTGGAAGTCTCGAGCGGGTCACTTGAATTTGGAAGCCCCGGCAGCAATGGGACACAATGGGAAGACAGCGGTATTATCCGGTTGGCGGTCTCGTCAGCGACAGATTTCACCAGTATTCAAAGCTTCGGCAGCGCAGATCTGTCAGGTCAGCTCGATGTCGTGTTTGAAAACGGTTACCAGCCTTCTGGCGGTGATAGCTTTGAATTGCTCACTTTCGCTTCAGCCAATGTGTCTCTTAGTAATATCAATCTCCCCGAGGTCACAGCAGGCCTTTACCTGGCCGCATTGGCAGATTCCAACCACGTGGTGGTGACTGTCCGTCAAGATCCCGTCGCTAATTCGGATTCTTTTACGCTCAACGAAGACGCGCCGGTTGACCTCAATGTTTTGGCCAATGACAATAACCTGTACGGCGCTGGCACGATCATCAGCTTTACCCAACCCTCGCATGGGGTTCTGTCTCTCAACTCAGATAACACTCTTCATTACGTGCCCGCTACGCACTACTCCGGCGGTGACGCTTTCACCTATCAGGCGCGCAATGCGGATGGCAAGGTTGCGTCTGCAGGAGTCACATTACAAATTCTCACTGTCAACCACCCGCCCGAGCTCGCTCCGCTGGTAGACCGCACCGTGGATGAAGGGACTCTATTAACTTTCGCAGCGCAGGCAAGCGATGTCGACGGAAACCAGCTCACATTCACGCTGGGTTTTGGCGCACCGGTTGGTGCGAGTATCCAGCCAGTTACAGGTGTATTCGCGTGGACCCCGACCGAAGCGCAGGGTCCCGCTGTTTACCCGATAACAGTCATCGTAACTGATAACGGCTCGCCCAGCCTAAGCGTCAGTCTCACTTTTAACGCCACGGTCCGTGAGGTCAACACCGCCCCCGTCCTGAATCCCATCTCTAACCAAACTATACCTGAGGCGCAGCCTTTCAGCCTGCAGTTGTCAGCCACGGATTCGGATATCCCTGCCAATACGCTCACATTTTACCCGGTGTCAGTACCCTCTGGTCTAGCGTTAAGCTCTGCCGGTCTTGTGACCTGGACACCTACCGAAGCGCAAGGCCCCAGCACAAACCTGGTGACGGTTGCCGTCAGGGATAATGGTCAACCCAGCCTTAGTGCCACGCAGAGTTTTCAAATCGTGGTTAGCGAAATTAACACCGCGCCCATTCTGCCAATCCAAACAAATCAGTTCGTCGTGGATGAATTGACGCTGCTCGTCATAACCAATACGGCCACCGATAGCGACCTGCCGGCCAATGTCCTGACCTACACCTTGCTCAACGCTCCGGCAGGCGCATCCATCGATACTAACGGCATCATTACCTGGACTCCCACCGAGGCGCAGGGTCCAAGTTCCAACCTCCTGGTCTCTGTGGTGACTGATAACGGCCAGCCGCCACTCAGCGCCACCAACAGCATCGTTGTGCTGGTCAATGAAGTAAACAGCGCGCCGGTGCTGACAGCTATCCTGCCGCAAACTGTCGATGAGATGACGCCGTTCTCACTTCAAGCCCTCGCCACCGACCCTGATCTGCCCGCCAATCATTTGACCTTTAGCCTGGTTAGCGGACCACCCGGGCTATCGGTCAGCCCTTCTGGTTTGATAAGCTGGACTCCAACTGAAGCCCAAGGACCTGGGGTCTACAGTGTGACTCTTTCGGTCAGCGACGACGGCACTCCATCTCTAAGCAGCACACAGACTTTCAGCATTACAGTCAATGAAGTGAACTTGCCCCCGAGCCTCGCGCCGGTTTCACCACAGTCGGTTGCTGAGCTGACTGCGTTTAACCTCCAGCTCTCAGCCAACGATCCAGACTTGCCGGCTAATCAACTAACGTTTGACTTGGTCAGTGGACCAGCGGGACTGTCGGTCAGCCCCGGCGGGTTAGTGAGTTGGACGCCGACCGAGGCTCAAGGGCCCAGTACCAATCAGGTAGTTGTCAGGGTAGGGGACGATGGGGTCCCCAGCCTGAGTGCAACTCAAAGCTTCTCGATCGTCGTGACGGAAGTAAACTCGGCGCCGGTCCTGAACGCTGTCGCTAACCAAACAATACCCGAGACGCAGCCTTTCAGCCTGCAGTTGTCAGCCACTGATTCGGATATTCCAGCGAATACACTGACCTTTTACCTCGTGTCCGGACCGTCAGGTTTGGCGGTAAGCTCTTTCGGCATGGTGACCTGGACGCCATCAGAAGCGCAGGGACCCAGCACAAACCTGGTAACGGTTGCCGTCAAGGATGATGGTCAACCCAGTCTCAGTGCCACGCAAAGCTTTCAAATCGTGGTTAGCGAGATCAACACCCCACCCATTCTGCCAATCCAAACGAACCAGTTCGTCGTGAATGAACTGACGCTGCTCGTCGTAACCAACACGGCCACCGACAGCGATCTGCCGGCCAATTTGCTGACCTACACCTTGCTCAACGCCCCAGCAGGAGCCTCCATCGATACTAACGGCATCATTACTTGGACTCCCACCGAGGCGCAGGGCCCAAGTTCCAACCTCCTGATCACTGTGGTAACCGACAGCGGCCAGCCGCCCCTCAGCGCCACCAACAGCTTCGTGGTGCTGGTTAACGAAGTGAACTTGCCCCCGAGCCTCGCGCCGGTTTCACCGCAATCGGTTGCTGAGCTGACTGCGTTTAACCTCCAGCTCTCAGCCAACGATCCAGACCTGCCGGCTAATCAACTAACGTTTGGCTTGGTCAGTGGACCAGCGGGACTGTCGGTCAGCCCCGGCGGGTTAGTGAGTTGGACGCCGACCGAGGCCCAAGGGCCCAGTACCAATCAGGTAGTTGTCAGGGTAGGGGACGATGGGGTCCCCAGCCTGAGTGCAACTCAAAGCTTCTCTATTGCTGTGACGGAGGTGAATTCGGCGCCAGTCCTGGGGGCCATAGCTGACCAAACCATCCTTCCGGCTCAAACCTTGTCTCTTGCCTTTAGCGCGAGCGATTCGGACATCCCGGCCAACACGCTCACGTTCAGCCTGGATTCCGCTCCTGCAGGGGCGACTGTTACTACCGATGGCCATTTCGCCTGGGCGCCAACCTTTGACCAGGCTGGCTCGACTAACACCGTCATCGTACGGGTTACCGACAACGGCGTGCCATCCTTAAGCAGCAGTCAGGCCTTCTCTATTCTTGTCCCGAACACTGGACTCAAAGGCGATTATTTCGCTGGCACAAACTTCGAAACCCTCGTGTTGACCCGTGATGATGCTGGGGTGAATTTCGACTGGAGCACGGGTTCGCCGGGCCCCGGTATCCCGACCAATCAGTTCTCCGTGCGCTGGACCGGGCAGGTCATCCCTCGTTACTCGCAAACCTATACTTTTTACACAGTCAGCGATGATGGTGTGCGGCTTTGGGTTGATGGCCAGAACATCATAAATAACTGGACCGTTCATCTGGCCACCACAAATACCGCGACAATTGCGCTAACCGCCGGGCAAGCTTATATGCTCCGCCTTGAGTATTTTGACGCCAGCGGTGGTGCCGTCAGCCGTTTCATGTGGTCGAGCACAAGCCAAACCAAAGAATTCGTGCCTGCAAGCCAATTGCTGTGCAAGGGTTATAGCGACCTTGTTCCCAATGGGATTTATCGGTTTACACCCGAACTCGCCACAGGCCGCTGCCTCGAAGTTGCCAACGGGGCCACAGCAGACGGCAGCGCGGCGGACATCAAAGATTGGAAGGCTTCCAGTTCTCAGAAATGGCAAGCCGTCGCATTAGGCAGTAATTACTTCAAGCTCATCCCGCAGAATGCTCTGACTAAAGTGCTCGAATTGAATGGTGGCTTCACCACCAACGGCACTAAAATCCAAATTGCTACCGACAACGGCACAGCCCGCCAGCGCTTTCAGTTCATCGATCTGGGGCAGGGGTGGTTCAAAATCCAACCGCAACCATCCCCGAACAGTGTCCTGGACCTGAAGGGTGGCAGCAGTGCCAACGGCACCGCGGTTCAGTTGAATCAGGATCAAGGCACTACCTCTGAACAGTGGCGGCTGGATCGCCAGTAACCGACCCAAGCCTGTGCGTTCTCCTAATGAAGGCGCCACTGGATATAAGCCATTCATCCTGATCGCGGTTGCATCGGGATTTTGGCTGGTCGCGCTCGCATCCTTCCATAACTATCGTGATGCCCAGACGCGTCCCGCAAATAGCGACTGCTGCCGAGGGGCGATATCGAATTCCAACCCAGTCCCTTCAGAATCACGACCCGTTTCCAAGCAAGAGCCGGCTGCCTCAAGCCGTGAGTTGGCCTCACTGGCCGAAAAGGATCCTCTCGCCGCCGCTGCTCGCATGGTTGATTTGACCGAGTCGCAACAGGTTGAATTGGCTGCGAGCATCGCTTCATCCTGGGGAAAACGCGAACCGGAGCTTGCAGCCGCCTGGGCGCGAGAACAACTCCAAGGCGAAGCACGTGATCAGGCGCTCTTGAGCATTAGTGCCGATTGGGCCGCAGTTAACCCGGTCGCAGCCGCCGAGTGCGGGCTTTCCGTGTTATCTGAAGGACGACGACAAGAATTCCTAAAAACTGTCGGCATGCAATGGGGTCGCCAGGATTCTGCAACTGCGATTGCCTGGGGCTCGCGACTACCGGAAGGCGTTTCCAGAGATAGCATTTTGGCCGGCATAAGTTCAACGCTCGCGGAAATCTCGCCTCTCAAGGCTGCGCAATTGGCAGCGAGCCTTAGTGATCAATCGTTGGCGGAAGAAAGCGCGTTAACGGTCATTATCGAATGGAGTCGCCAGCAGCCGGACGCAGCTGCCGAGTGGGTAAAGCAATTTCCAGCGGGACACCTCCGGGACCAGGCGCTGTGGAATTTGGTGTCGGTGTCTTCTGAGCAATCCTTTTCGTTGCCTAAATCCGTATTGCTCAGCTGGCCAGAAGGCTCTGAGCGCGACATGGCCATTCGACATTTTCTGGACGAGCTTCTCCAAATCCAGCCAGATCAAGGTGTGGATATTCTATCTGCAATCAGTAATGAAGAATTGCGTCATGAAGAAACCGAGCGTCTCGCTCAACACTGGCTCATGCAGGATCCTTCCGCGGCGCGTCAATGGCTGGCTCAGACCGCTGTGACGACTCAAAACGGCCAACCCATTCCAAGTCCGGATTCAGCTCCATAGATTTAAGCCAGATTATGCCAAAGAATGCGTTGCCAAAGCCACTCGGTTGTTGGTCTATATTTCGCACAATGTTTGTTATATTTAATTAATAGCAGCCCTGAATTTGCCCTTAGAGAGAGTCGCTCGCTGTGATAATCCGCGTTTGAACGATCACCCCCATCCATCTGAGCCGGAATGTTTTGACAGTATCTCTTGTTTCGGGTATTTGCAGGAGCTAGATGGACACGGACCCAATTTTTGGCTACCTCGCTTGGGGAACGGATGACATCGCGTACGGGCCTTTGGAGATGCCCACCCTTGTCAAATGGATCAAAGCCGGCAGAGTCACCGCCAATAGCTGGGTTTTCCGGCAAAAGGACCAGGTTTGGTCAAAGGCTTCGGACCTGGACGAACTTAAGGTCTTATTCAAATCCAAACTGCCGCCGGAAGCCGCAGCCGCGGCGAGTGCGACAGGAATTCAGCCCGGCTCGTTGCGCCGCATCAAGATGCTGGCGCACCTGGACGAGCGTTTGCTGGCCTCTTTACTGACTTATCTTGAGGTGGTCAAAGTGAGCCAGTTTGGAACCGTGGTGACCAAAGGAGATCATGGAGACGCTCTGTTTATGGTGCTGGAAGGAGAACTCCGGGCCAGGGTCATTATAGACGGCAAAGAAACAACTTTGAGCACCATGGGAGTCGGAGAAGCATTTGGCGAGTTGGCCTTGGTGGATCATGGACCGCGTTCAGCCGATGTGATTGCCAATACGCCGAGCGTCCTCATTAAAGTATCCTCGGAAGCGTTGAATAAAATGCTAGCTGAGGCTCCGGCACTTTCCGCCCCTTTTACCCTTGCCCTCACAAAAGTGATCGCTCAGCGGGTGCGGGCGATAACCAAACGTTACGAAGATTCCGTCCACTTCTGGCACGCGGCCTCAGAAATCAAAACCTAAGCCATTGGGGCTCCGGGCGATTAACACCGTGCGTTGGTTGGGGGAAGTTAACAAACCACGATGATTACGACGAAGCCACAGCGTAGGGCGCTCAAATCGAGCCTGGTGTTCGCAACGCTCTTATTGGTCTCGAACGCCTGGGCGGGCCCGGATCCACAGGGCCTCGCTGACAAAGCACAGCGCGCTTTTCAAAGCGGGGCTTTCGGCCAGGCCGCTGCCGATTGGCAGGCAGCACTTGCAATATTCCGCAGCCAGGGCAACACCAACGCCGAAATTCTAACCTCGATTTCTCTGGCCAGCGCCTATCAGTCGCTGGGCCAACAGCGACGTGCAGTCGAGGTCCTCGAATCCACGCTGACAGACGCTGAAGCAACCCGCGATCCTTCGCGCATGGCCTTAGTCAAAAGCAAACTGGGAGCGGCTTTGCTAATGACCCAGGAACCCGATCGCGCGGAGACGCTGTTGCGGGAGTCTCTGGAGACCGCCAAATCCGATAAAAACACTGCCCTCTCCGCTTCCATCGAGAATGACCTGGGCAATTTGCTGCTCCAGCAAGAAAAATACAGCGACGCACAGCAGGCCTATGAAGCCAGCCTCACTTTGGCGCGCCAGAGCAGCAATTCGCGCCTCGCAGCCGAGTCGCTTTGCAACGCCGCCGTTACCGCTGCCCGGGCCGGGGAAAATGAGAAGGCCGAGGAATTAAACACCCAGGCCTTGCAGGAGACAAAACGGTTGGATGCTTCCCATGCAAAAGCGTTTCTCCTGCTTACCGCCGGGCAAACCGATCGGCAAATTAAATACTCAAATGCGGAACCGGCCCATCGCCTCCTGCTTCGCGCTCATGATTCTTTCCAGCAGGCTTTCGAAGTCGCACAGCAAATTGGGGATCAGGGAATGCAAACCTATGCGCTAGGGTATATGGCTCAACTTTACGAGCAGGATGGCCAGCCCGATACCGCGCTGGCTCTCACCCGGCGCGCTGCTTTTACCGCGCAACAAGCGCAAATGCCGCAAGCCTTGTACCGCTGGGAATGGCAAACCGGGCGGTTGTTAAAGAAGCAAGGCCAGATTGAGCCGGCGATAGAATCTTATCGACGCGCGATCCAAACGCTGCAGCCGATCCGCAGCGACGTTACTGCAGGTTCGGGCAATGCTGTCGCCCGGCTGTCCTTTCGCGAGACGGAGGGCCCCCTGTTCTACGAACTGGCGGATTTGTTGCTGGCAAAGGCCAAATCCAGCACCGACTCGACCAAAAAGCAGGAACTGCTGGTTGAGGCGCGCGATGTCGTGGAAGGCTTAAAATCGGTCGAGCTTCAGGACTATTTGTGCGACGAGTGTGTCGACGATCAACGAATGAAAACCCGCGTAGTTGAAGCCGTCGATAAAGCCTCCGCTGTAATCTATTTGATTCCCCTTCCCGACCGGACCGAAGTATTGGTGGGGCTCAGCTCAGGGCTCAATCAATTTACACTCGAGGGTGGCGCGGCGGATCTAACCACAGTGGTTCGCGAGTTCCGGCGCAATCTGGAAACGCGCACCACCTACGCTTATTTAGAACAAGCTCAAAAGTTGTACGACTGGTTGATCCGGCCGACCCTCGGTTTGCTTGAAACAAACCATATCAGCACGCTCGTAATTGTTTCGGATGGCGCCCTGCGGACAATTCCGTTCGCCGCCCTTCACGACGGGAAGCGGTTCCTGATTCAGGACTTCGCCGTAGCCGTCGTGCCGGGGCTTTCGTTAGTCGAACCGAAACCTCTGGTGCGCGGGAATGCTCATTTGCTGCTTAACGGGCTTTCAAAAGGAGTTCAGGGATTTGCTCCGTTAGACAACGTGACTAATGAGTTGCACAGCATCGACCAATCCTACTCAAGCGAGACACTGTTAAACGAGCGCTTCACTCTGGCGGAACTGGAGCGAAAGCTGCGCGACGAGCAATTCTCGATCGTCCACATTGCTTCGCACGGCCAATTTAACCGCGACGTGCATAAGACGTTTGTCCTTACCTATGACAAGAAACTGACTTTGAATGATTTGGAGGTTTTAATTCGACCCAGCCAATATCGCGGCCAGCCTGTGGAGTTGCTTGTTTTGAGCGCCTGCCAAACGGCATCCGGCGATGATCGAGCCGCCCTGGGATTAGCCGGCATTGCCATCAAAGCCGGCGCTCGAAGCGCCTTGGCGAGTTTATGGTTCGTGAATGACCAATCTACCTCGGCGCTCATTACCGAGTTTTACAACCAATTGCATACGTCGCCCGGGATTTCCAAGGCGCAGGCTTTGCGAGCGGCTCAGATTAAGCTCCTTAGCGATCGCCGCTATCGCCATCCGTGCTACTGGTCGCCGTACCTCATTATCGGCAATTGGCTTTAAACGCATGAGTGACGGCAAGTCTTCCACGTCGCAGCGAAAGAAATGGAAGCCTTCCCCGCGCACAGTCAGTTTGTTGATCGTTCTGGCCGTTTTTCTGTGCACTCTGGCGGCGCGCCATTTGGGATGGACCCAATTCCTGGAATTTTATCCATACGATGAGTTAATTCGGCACCAGCCAAAAGCCTCAAGCAATGATCCAATTGTGCTGGTGGAGATGACAGAGAAGGATATCCACAGTCCTTCGCTCGACTATCCTATTTACGACGATAAACTTGCAGACCTTCTGACCAATCTCGAGGCAGGCAAACCCGCCGCAATCGGCGTGGATATTTGGCGGGACATCCCGGTTCCTAAGAATGGCGTCGGCCTGGCGCAGTTTAATCAGGTGCTGCAGGACAATTCCAACATCGTGGCGATTTTCACTCTGGATGGGATCGCGCCTCCGGCAATGCTGCAGTCAAACGCGGATCGCATCGCCTTCAACGATAATTTTCCCACTGACGCCGATGTGGACAGTACCATCCCTAAGGTGCGACGTGCCATGCTGACTGGCTCAGTTACCAATGGCCCTGTCTCCGACCAGGTTTGGGACTCCCTCCCCTTTCGCCTGGCCCAATTGTATTTGGAGCGCAAAGATATCGTGCCCGAGCCGGAACCTGGGGACACAAATTCCTTTCGTCTCGGCAAGGCGCGATTGCGGAAGTTTCAACCCAACGATGGAGCTTATGTCGGCGCTGACGCCGGCGGTTGGCAAATGCTGCTCGACTTCAAGTGTCCTACTAATTTCATTAGATATTCATTCAGCCAAACTCTTTCCGGCAGCATTCCGCCGGAAAATCTGCGCGATAAGATTGTTTTGGTGGGCATGAAATCCGCCAGCGTATCGGATGAGCGTGTTACACCGATGCAGGGAAGGCACAGGGGAATTGAGTTGCAAGCTCTCACCTTAAACCAATTGTTGCGCATGGCGCTCAACGGGGACAAGTCACTGAGATTCTGGAGTGACCCTGTGGAGGACGTCTGGATATTGCTGTGGTGTATTGCAGGAGGCGCGATCGGTTACTGGATAAGGTCACCCTGGCGATTTGCAGCCGCCGTGCTGGCATGTTTGTTTGGCCTGGCCGGTTCAGTCTGGTTGACCTTTGCCCACGGGTGGTGGATTCCTGCCGTCACGCCGGCGCTGGGCTTCATTCCGGCCACGGTCCTGGTCGTTTCCTACGTTTCTGCACAGGAACGTTCGATGCGGAAAACACTAATGAAGCTGTACTCTCGGCATGTATCCAAGGAAATCGCTGAAGCCATTTGGGCGAACCGCGACTCTTTTATGGATGGGCGTCGTCCTCTCGCCCAAAAGCTCGTTGTGACAGTTCTGTTCACGGACTTAAAGGGATTTAGCACCCTTTCAGAGAAGATGGAGCCATCTCAGCTGTATACTTGGCTGAACGGCTACCTTGGCGCAATGGCGCAGGTAATCCAGAATCACGGCGGTGTATTAAAGCAATTTACCGGCGACGGCATTCTGGCCCTGTTTGGTGTTCCGGTGCCGCATCCCTCTCCGGACCAGCAGTCTATTGATGCCGCGGCGGCGGTCCGATGTGCTCTGGACATGGGCCGGCGACTCGTCCAGTTGAGCGGGGCTTGGCGCGACGCCGGGCTCCCCTCGGTCAGCATGCGGGCTGGAATTTACACAGGCGAAGTAGCAGCTGGCAGCGTAGGTAGCGACGATCGTTTTGAATACGCCGTCATCGGTGATGTGGTCAATACTGCCTCGCGCCTCGAAAGCTACGATAAGACATTTGCCGACCCCGACCTGCTGCCCAATCGGTGCCGCATCCTCATCGGCGCGCCAACTCACGACCTTTTGAAGGGGATGTTCCTGGCAAAGGAAATCGGCTTGCTGCAGGTCAAAGGCAAGGTCAACAAGGTTCCTGTTTTCCATATTCTGGATGAGCAAGCGCTAAACTCGACTGAAAAGGAAGCTCCCCTGCCCTCCCCTACGGTTGAGCTACTAAGCAAAAATCCATCTGCAGAAGCCAAGCTAAAGAGTTACATTGACAATTGAGATAAAGCCGGTTACTAAGCTTATGTCTTCCTGGGTTTGGGACTGGTAACTGGTCATGCCAATATGAAAAACAAAGCCTTCTCATATTCTAATTTGTTTTGGGTTCTGGCTGTCTTGCTCTGGTACGGACAGGCGACCCAATGTGCATTTGCTCAGGCGGCCAAGCAGGATAGTGCTGCGCCTGCCACCACAACCAAGGTGAAGTTTCGCCCATCGGGCTCTGGGGCTGCCTCGGTGCGCGTGACTGGGGGATCGCGTGGAACTGGAGATGACCAGGTCACACTCGATGTACTCGCCCCTGACGAGATAGGCATCACCACTCAAGAGCAGCCGTCTCTTTACTGGTTTCAATCAAAACCGGCAAAAGCCAAATTCGAGCTCACTTTGATTGAAGAGAACAAGCCCAAGCCTATTGTGCAGGTTGTGGTCGAACGTTCAACGAAAGCCGGCATCCAACGTTTGAAATTGTCGGAGCATGGAGCGAAACTGGCTGTGGGCGTGGAGTACCAGTGGGTAGTGGCCTTGATACCGGATCCGGATAATCGATCCAAGGACCTCATTGCCAGCGGCGTGATCAAGCGAATCGAACCCTCCGCAGACTTGAAAGAAAAAGTTAGCAAAGCCTCCCCGGCATCCCTCCCCGGCGTTTATGCCGAGGCGGGAATTTGGTACGATGCCTTGACCGTTCTCTCAGACCAGATTGATGCTCAACCGGACAACAAGGCCTTGCGCCAGACTCGGGCTGATTTGCTGCAACAGGTAGGATTGAAGGCGGCGGCACAATCTGAGGCCCTGGCACTTAACTGACTCGAATTAGTTAAGGACTCGTTTCCTACCAAAACGGGAATCGGCGTTTTTCGGCACGTTTCTTCTGATCCCCTTGTATCAGGCTTAGCATTTCCTCGTCACGTTCTCGCATCCGGTCGGACAGCTGAGACGCGATATTGCGATAAAGCTTCATACTCAGCAAAGGGCTCGCTGAGCGAAGGACCGCTCCTGAAATGGCAATCACCTCTGTCGGACGCAATGCGATCACCGAGGCCGAACGTGGCATTTGGCTGATCACAGCCATTTCGCCGAACCATTCGCCGCTGCCAACCTGTTTGATTTCCATTTCTTTTTCCCCGGACGTTTTACGAATGGACACTCGACCTTGAACGACCAGGTACATCATGGATCCCCCCGCTCCTTGCTGCACAATGGTTTCACCTTCCTTGTACTTCTCCCGGCGCGACATTTGCATCACACTGGCAAGCTCTTCCTCGCTGAAATCAGCAAACAGGAGGTTACGCCCTTTCAGGCGCGGGAAGGTTTTGGATGATTTTTGGTCAGGCACGGGCATGGTGCCTGAAGAATCCCGCTTTAGCCACTGCTCCTGGCAGATTTCCAAAGCATCCGCCATCGCATCGGCAGAGCTGAATCGTTGAGCCGGATCCCGAGCCAGTGCCTGGTCAATCTCCTTGGAAAGTTCCGAATCAAAATCGCCCACCTCGCACAAGGGCTTATGAAGGTCTTGCAGCACGCTTTTCCGCGCCACCTCAGCGTTGTCGGCTCGGAAAGGTTTGCGGCCGGACAACCATTCATACGCGATCGCTCCCAATGAGAACACGTCGGCACGTGCATCGATCTCGTATCCCGTCAATAATTCGGGCGGTAAATAGCCGGGAGTGCCCCAAACGTAATCCTCTCCGGCCAGGCACCATTTGGCAGGTCCTTCACCAAGGCTTCGTCGGGCCACCCCAAAATCCATGATTTTTGGTGTGCCCTGGGGGGTAACAATCAGATTTGCCGGATTGATGTCGCCGTGGAGAATGCCGCGCTGGTGCACATAATGCAGCGCCCGGGCCACCATCACGATGAAGCTCAAAATCTGAGGCACTGAAGCCTGGTCCGCTCCCGCATTACCGAGTCTGGATTTCAACGTTTCACCTCGCACGTACTCCATCACAATGTAGGGCACGGACTCGGATGTGCCCATGTCAAAAACGGCCGCAATGTGGGGATGATTCAACTGCCCAATGACTTTGGCTTCCTTGAAAAGAACATTAATGCGGTTGCTTTCGCTTTCGGCATCTTTGTTAGGCGAGCCTGCTTTCAGGCACTTGATGGCAACGGTGCGTTCGATGGCGCTATCAAATGCGAGATAAACTACTCCCGTATGTCCTTGACCGAGAACGCTCTCGATCCGGTATCGATCCAACATTGTGCCGATTGGAAGCATCATAACCTCAACCAAATCCAAACTGGTAAAGGATCGAATGCCACAAACCGGTCACGGAGTCCACCGAACATTACAGCGCTTCGATATTGATTCTGAACGATAAACCTAAGCCCTGTGCGCCTGAATCGTCTGGAACGTCCACGTGCTTCAAACGGTAACCCCAGTAAAGCTGCAGCGAAAGATGCCTGTTCGGAGAAACTAACAAACCTGACCCAATACTGTAGATGGAAGTAGGACTTGGTGAACCTCCGACGTCCCAGCCTCCGCCGTAGTCGAAAAATGGCGCCAGGTGTACAATGCCTGCTCCCGCCTTGTTAAAGACCACCGGCACTCGTCCTTCGACAGACGACACAATCGCCTTATCGCGCACTAATTGATTTTCCAGGTAGCCGCGCACGGTTTGAATTCCTCCAACGCTGAATTGCTCCAGTGCCAACAACCGTTCCGACGTCCATTGACCGCTAAGCCGAAAGATTAGTTCGTTTTGAGTATGGAAAAGGCGCTGAATATACTGACCCTGGCCCAACCACGAAAAAAAGGTTCCATTCGGATTATCGGGAATATGGTCATCAGTGGCGTTCAACACGTTCAGGCCGACATTAAAGGTCGAGCGCAATGCCAGAACATCATTTTGACCGCGACGCAACCACTCCTGGGACAGGCGCAATACCGAAACAACCATTTTTCCATCGACGGCCCCCGGTGAAATGTCGAACGGTTCATCCAAGAGCCAGGTTCTGTTTTTACGCCAATCGAAACCGACAGACAGAGCCACCTCCTGGTTGGCGGTTTGATAGACGGGTTGCCGTAGAGAAACCCCTAAACTCTCAGTCAGGCTGGTTATGTTCAGGTCAACGAACTGGTTCTCCGTGATGCTGGTGTTCAGTCGGCTGGCGTGCAGGTTTAAAGTCGTATCGTAACGTGTCAAGGGCAGCGCGTAGCTGCCCTCCATATTGTCGATTCCTGAGAACTCGGGCCCATCCTGACCGGCATTGGCTATTCCATATTTAAAATCGAGCGGATCACTATGCCCCGTGAGGTTCAAATCCGAAGCCAAAGCCCAAACCTGGTACGCTCCGACACTCGGCGGTCGCTCGTTGTCAGCCTGCAATCCCAACCGGAAAGGTTGCTGGTCTGCAACCTTGAGGTCGAGCAGGCTCTCGCCCGGGGCGGTGCCGGGTTTCAACTCGGCGTTGATCTGACTTACATTGGGGTTTTGGCGCAGAAGCTGCAATCCTTGCTGCAAATCATTGAGGTCAAGCGGAGGCGTTGCCCAGCGCGCCACACGGTTGGTAATGTAACCGTCCCGAAGCCATTTGTTTCCCCGCAACATGATTCCCGACAATTTCCCTTCAATAATGCGGATGAGAATGATCCCGTTTGTGGGGTTCTGGTCCGGGATTACAGCGCCGGAATTGATGTAACCATGATTGACGTAATACAATGAGACGGACCGTCGGGCTTCCTCCAATTCTTCGCTGTTGATCTCTCTGTTCGTGAAAGGCTGAGTGACCTTGGCCAGTTCAGCGGATGGGACCGCCCGGTTGCCCTCGAACTCGAATCCCCGAACGAACAAACGCGTTGCCGTTGCCAGCTGGTTTGACTCGGTGAGGTTGGCCGGCGGCGGAGGAAGTACTTGCGCGCATACTGCGCTGGAAAAAAGCAATAGCGCGAGAACAGCGGGCGCGAGCTCCGCCACTGCTGCGCAAAAGGGAGTCCTTCTATTTCGGTTCATTAAGTGGTTGAACCGTCCCGCTCGGCACGAAGCCGCCTGGCTCGAGGGGCAGACCGCCCTGGCCAAGCATGATAAAACTGCTGACGTCGCCGCTCAAACGCACCGCGCAGTCGGGACGCAACTGGTTTTCCGCATCAAGAAGATTGCTCGGTAACCCAACCAACACACCACTCAGGTCCACTTGCGGCGCGGACACGCTAACGGTTCCGGGCAGGCCAAAGGGTGCCGATGCATCGATCGTGCTGCCGGATTGGAAGAAGAAGTCTGACAAAATGGTGATGTTTCCACCGTTCTTAGTAGTCGATTTGGAGATCAAGCCGCCGTCGTTCATGATGAAAAAAACGGGATTAACGATCGACAGATTGCCGCCGTCTCCTTCGGCCTGGGCAGTGAGCGTGCCTCTGAGCAAATAAATCATCGACGGCGCGGTGAGGGTGATATTGCCACCGCCGCCTGGACCCGCCTGGGCGGTGACTTGGCTGTCCGTGAGCTGGATATCGTGCCCAGCATCCACATGAATATTTCCACCACTGCTTTGAAGCGCGGATGTGCTGATCGCGCTATTACCCGTCAGCAGGATGTCTGAGCCGGAGCTGATGGATAACGTCCCAGCTGCACCGGTGGATAAGCCTGACGCCGTAATCGTTGCGCCGGTATCCAGCTTCAAGCTGCCGGCCTTCACATTAACATTTCCGCCCTGACCGATTCCATAGCTGGTGGTAAAAAATGAGCCCATATGCTCCAGATCAATTGTGCCGGCATTAATGTGAAGACTGCCCCCAGGCGCGGGGAAATCGGTGCTGCTTGTCACGGCCTGGATCCCAGTAAGAAAATCGGGGCCCCCGGTTATAGTGTCTTGCCCATTGGCGTAAATCGAATCGGCAGTCACGTTGACGTCGCCACCCTTACCCGAGCCGAAAGTACCTGCGATGATATTGGCCGCACGTTTCAGATTAATTGTATGGGCCTGGATATCGATCTGGCCTGCCATGCCCGCCCCCAACGTCGCCGCGAAGATAGTAGCGGCATTAAGCATGTCGAGACTGCCTGTGCGGATAACGATGTCACCTGCATTACCGGTACCAGTAACCAGCTGATTGTTGGCACTAATCTGCGTAATGGTGCTGAGTCGCGCGTCAATCTTTATGGAGGATGCGGTGATATCGATCCGTCCGGCATTTCCCGCGCCAAAACTGGCGGAAGAGATCTGTGCGCTATTGTCTAAATCAAGGCTGCCAGTTTTTATTACAATGTCGCCCCCACGGGCCGGCCCTCCGCCGTTGACGGTATCGCCGGTTGAGGTCACAATTTGCGTCGACGGAGCGAAATTTTGATCCACTGCGCCCTGGCCATTAAGGGTAATCGACCCCGCCGAAACATTAATGCTTCCGCTCGCTCCCTGACCCGTAGGCGAGATGCTAGTAATTTGCCCGCCGTTAACCAGGTTTAAATCGTTTTGAATGGCGACGTCGATGCCCTGGCCGTCCGTGGCGCCAGTTGTATTGGCGTGGATCGAGGACTGGGTTGCCGTCAGTCGTCCTCCCCGGATCACGATCCGTCCGCCACCTTCCCCACTGGCATCCACCTGTGCGGCGTTTTGCAGGTTAATCTGCCCCTGTTTGGGAAAAGCGGTGCTAAACTGAGCTCCGTTCAGAGTCCCGAGATCTGCTGGCACTTCTCCGGCAGACTGCACGCTCGCAAGGTTGATTTTACCTTGCGGTGACTGCACTGTCCCACCGTCGACCGAGATGTCACCACCGATAAGCGAGATCGCTTTGCCGTCCGGAACTTTGATCGTACTATTTTGCACGGCAATGCTGCCCGGATTGCCACCCAAGAACCCGAAGGCACTTACGGGTGCAGTGCTTAACGACGAATCATCCGCATCCAACGAGGCAACAAACCGCGCACCATCAGCCAATTTGAGATAGTTGGCCGTGCTGGCGG
>Ga0306920_100004849_pt1 | contig 17298 bp, 18 predicted proteins | sample flu12Cox44000170_FD_204666 | JGI IMG/M metagenome (GOLD analysis project Ga0306920, IMG submission 204666) | Lab enrichment of tropical soil microbial communities from Luquillo Experimental Forest, Puerto Rico - flux4day.12C.oxic.44.000.170 (v2)... | ecosystem: Environmental > Terrestrial >... | reverse complement strand
CATTGCGATCTCCTTGAGGGCCTCGCGGTTGCCCCAAGGAGATCGTATGACTTCGCGACCCTGCTCCCGAAGCTGTGGAACTGCCTCTATTCGCTCCGGCATAGCCGGAGGCTTAGCGGGAGAGTTAAGTTGATGTCGACGAGCACCACCTTTGGTTCTAGTTCACCGGTTGGCCTCCGCCACGATCGCAGTTGACCGATCACTGCATGCCGAGTTGCCAAGGCCCCTTTTGTGGCTCATGGGTAGGCGCAACGGTCTTCCAGCAGAGCCGCGGTGCTCGCTGCCCGCTACGGGTGACTGGGCGTGAGGCTTAAAAGTTGGTTAATCATCGTGATCAGCGCTTCCGCGCTTGCCGGCTTGGTCAGGATTGGAGCTCCCAATGAAGTTTCGTCCAACCCGTCAAATCCGGTGTAGTACAGGAATGGAATCTGATGCTCCTGGAGAGTCCGACAGAGCGGAGCATTTTCAGCGTCTCTTGAACCGAAGTCGAGGACGGCTCCAGAAAAGGCAACTGTGCTGATCAAGCGCAACGCGTCCATCGGGGATAGAGCTATCGCAACTTTTGCGCCCTCGGCTTCTAAGAGCTCCCTTAATTCGAGAGCGATCAGAGGCTCGTCCTCGACAATGAGAACCGATCGGCCGACCAGTCGCATGGCGCTTCCCATTTCTACTGCCCCAGTTGCAGTTACAGTTGAGGCTAAGCTCGCTGGCCAACTTAGTCGTTAGGCATAATCCCCAATAGCGCACTGCGGTGAATCCAGGCCCGACAGCTCCGGCTGGAAGCCGTTGACCGTCGGCGTCCCGGCTATGCCCAAGCTTGAGCACGCCTGAGCTGGGGCACAAAAGTTTGGTCAGGGCCTGCTGGCGGCGCTCGCGAAACGCGCAAATCGGCCCAAATTTGCTTTGAACGTCGGGCCACGCCCGCCGATGCGCGAGCCAAAAGCGTGCCCCGTAGTCCCCTCCCCTTTTTGGGGGAGGGCAGAGTAATTCATAGCTGGCGTGGGCCTCGACCTCCCGCGAGCACACCCGCCGATCAAGCTTTTCGCCGGATTGCTCCCAACGACTGCACGCTAAAGTTTTCAGGCCTACACAACCTTTGTGCCAGAGCCTTGTTGCCAACAGGATTTACCCCAACTTGGCCGTGGCCACGGCCCGCAATCGCCTCGTCCAACCGGTCACGCCAGAACACTTCCCCCGGCGTTATCAACGTTGGGGCAGCAAAAATGTTGAACCTTCTCGCCTGATCCGTTGCCGCGCCAGCTGCGATCAACATCAGCGGAGTTTGCCGATGCGATCACGCGAAGCGGGGTCTGCCCAATCTCCTTCACCGATGGGGATAGGTTGGGCTCGCTGCCGGCCTCCAGCCATCGACGAACCATCGGCGTTAAGTCGCGCGCATCCATTCCGCACACCGAGTTCAAACGCTCTGAGTGGACCACGTTGCACCGTGCCGATTGGCCAGAGGCCAGGTTCTGCACGACCCATCCTCGGAAAGCGTTATGCTCGCCCAGAGGCGCCAGCCAATTTGCGCGCTCGCGTGAGCGAAACCCCGCCGATCCTGGCGCGGGCTCGACAGACCCGTCCACTGCTGCGCAGCATGACCCGGAGGCCTTCGGGCCTGCAGTGATTCCATTAGATTTCAGAGACACTTCCACCGTGACCGAGCGGCACCTCTGACGTGGTTGGAACGTGGTCGGCCATGGTTTTGCGGCTTTCACAGAACCATTGTGCTTGCCGATCACAAACGGTTCGTGCCTAAATCGACTGCGGGAGTTCCGCGTCATCTGTCGTCGAAGAGGAGAGCCGATGACCACGTCCCGCCGCACCTTTGTCAAGGGCAGCGCGGCAACTGCTGCTGCCGCATCTGCCCCCGGCTTGCTCAGAGCGCAGACAGCACCAAGCGCTGCGCGCACGCTGCGCGTGGTGTTGCATGGCGACCTCAAGATCTTCGATCCGATCTGGACGACCGCGAACATGACGGGCAACCACGGTCTCTTGATCTACGACACGCTGTTCGGCATGGACGATAAGCGTATCCCTCAACCACAGATGGTCGACAAGTGGGGTGTCTCAGACGATAAGCTGACCTATACCTTCACTCTACGCGACGGCCTGAAGTTTCACGATGGCCAGGCCGTGACCAGCGCCGACGTCGTTGCCTCCGTCCGCCGATGGGCCGCGCGAGACGGGGCCGCGCAACACCTGTTCAAGCGGGTCGCCGACACCCCGATCAAGGACGACAAGACCTTTCAGATCGTTCTCAGGGAACGTTACGGTCTGGTCCTCGATGCGCTTGGCAAGCTCGAGACCAACCTGCCCGTCATCATGCGCAAGCTGGATGCCGAGACCGATCCCAACCAACAGGTAACGACCAAGGTCGGTTCCGGTCCATTTATCTTCAACGAGACCGAGAGCAGGTCGGGTCAGCGCTATGTCTACGACAAGAATGGGGCCTACGTTCCGCGCAAGGAGGCCGCCACCGGCATCGCCGGCGGCAAGATCGCCAAAGTCGATCGTGTCATCATTGACAACATGGCCGACGAGCAGACCGCGGTGGCTGCCCTCAAGGCCGGCGAGATCGATTTCTACGAGGTACCGCCGATTGATCTGCTCGATCAGCTCGAGGGCGACAAAAACATCAGGCTCGCTGTCCTCAATGAGGGCGGCAACGTCGGCATGTGTCGCCTCAACTGGCTACACCCGCCCTTCGACAAGGTCGAGGCGCGGCAAGCCATGCTCTACCTCATCAAGCAGGATGATATTCTCAAGGCGGTATTCGGCAATCCCAAATACTACCGCACGTGCGGATCCCTGTTTGGCTGCACCGGCCTGATGCAAAGCGATGTCAATACCGACTGGTTCAAGGCTGGGCAAAACATCCCCAAGGCCAGGGAACTGTTTCAAAGGGCCGGCTACGACGGGCGACCCGTGGTGATCCTGCAAGCAACCAACATCGCCTTTATGAACAATGCCTCGCTGCTGGTTGCCCAGTGGCTGAAGGAAGCCGGCGTCAACGCCGAACTTGCGGCCTCCGACTGGGGTGCCGTCGTCACGCGACGCGCGGTCAAGAAGCCGGTGGCCGAGGGCGGCTGGAACATCTTCATCACCTGGGGCTCGGGCGAGGGTTTTGACAATCCGATCGGTTTCGTTGCCCACACCGCCAACGGAGAGGCCGGGTGGTTCGGCTGGCCAAAGGACGACCTGCACGAGAAGTTGCGCGACGACTGGGCGATGGCGACCAGCCTCGATGAGAGAAAGGCGATCGCCCGCAAATTGCAGGAGAATGCGTGGAACTATGTGCCCATGGCGCTGCTCGGCCAATGGGCGCCGCCGGTTGCCATGCGAGCCAACGTCAGTGGGTTCATCCCGATCCCGGCGCACGTGCCCTTCTGGAACGTCGAGAAGGCCTGAGGACGGCGTTGCTCAAGCGCAAGACAGAAGTGCCGTGCAGCGGGCGCGTGAGCCGGCAATGCTTTCGTGGTAAGCTCCGCGCATGCTGGCGTTCATCATTCGCCGCTTGCTCACGACCGTGCTGGTCATGGCGATCGTGGCGGCATTCATATTCCTCCTGCTGCACCTTTCCCCGGGCGATCCGGCGGCGATCATCGTCGGCGATAACGCCACGCAAATTCAGATCGACGCGGTCCGCAAACAGCTCGGTCTCGACGATCCGCTGGCCTTGCAGTTCGTGCGTTGGTTGCTCGGGGTTTGCCGGGGTGATCTCGGCATCTCGATCTTCTCGCATGAGCCGGTCGTCAAGCTGATCACCCAGCGCATTGAGCCGACCTTGTCACTGGCCACAACGACATTGCTGCTAGCGGTCACCATCGCCGTCTCTTTTGGCGTGATTGCAGCGTGGCGGGTAGGGACCTGGGTCGACCGCGTGGTGATGGTGTTGTCAGTCGTGAGCTTCTCCGTCCCCGTGTTCGTCGTCGGCTACCTGCTCATCTATCTGTTCTCGATCAAGCTCGGTTGGTTGCCGGTGCAAGGCTACGCACCCCTCACCCAGGGCTTGATCGTGTGGGTGCGCCATCTGATCCTGCCCTCGATTGCGCTTGGCCTTGCCTATGTCGCCCTCATCGCCCGCATCACGCGGACGGCCATGCTCGACGTGCTGTCGGAGGACTACATTCGCACCGCGCGTGCCAAGGGCGTCGCCACCGGTCCCGTGCTGATGAAGCACGCCCTCAAGAATGCTGGCGTGCCAATCGTGACCGTGATCGGCATCGGCGTGGCGTTGCTGATTGGCGGAGTTGTAATCACCGAGACCGTGTTCAACATCCCCGGCGTCGGCCGCCTCGTCGTCGACGCCATCTCACAGCGTGACTATCCGATCATCCAGGGTGTGACGCTGATCTTCTCAGGCGTCTACGTGATCGTGAACCTGCTCGTGGATCTGAGCTATGCCGCGCTCGACCCGAGGATCCGCTACTGATGGTCGATGCCACCACCACACCAATCGCACTCGCGCCGAGCCGGGCCGCGAGGCGCGCGCGTGTGTGGCGCTTCCTGCGCCGCAACCCGACCATGGTCTTGGGCCTCGTCATCCTCGGCGCCATGCTGTTGGCGGCACTCGCGGCGCCTTGGATCGCCGGCAATCCTTATGCGATGAAACCGATCCAACGTTTCCAGCCGCCGTCCGATACCCTCTGGTTCGGCACAGATAATCTTGGCCGCGACGTGTACGCGCGCACTATTTACGGGGCCCGCGTCTCACTTGCCGTCGGGCTCACGGTCGCGTTGGTGGCGGTCTCCATCGGACTGCTGATAGGACTGCTCGCTGGCTTCTTTCACTGGGTCGAGGCACTGGTGATGCGGCTGATGGATGGTCTGATGGCGATCCCCGCGATCCTGCTCGCGATTGCCCTCATCTCCCTCTTCAAGGGCAGCGTTGCGATCGTCATCATCGCCATTGTCATTCCCGAGGTTCCGCGCGTAGCACGCTTGGTGCGCTCCGTCGTGCTCACCGCCCGCGAGCAGCCCTATATTGAGGCGGCGATTGCCAGCGGCACGCGCGTGCGCCGGATCCTGTGGCGCCACATACTGCCCTCGACTTTCCCGCCTCTGATAGTGCAGGCGACCTATATCTGCGCCTCCGCCATTCTGATCGAGGCAGGTCTCTCCTTTCTCGGTGCCGGCACCCCGCCCGAGATCCCGACCTGGGGCAATATGATTGCCTCCAGCCGCGTCTACCTGGCGCGGGCGCCGTGGACCGTGTTCTGCCCTGGTCTGGCGCTGGCGCTTGTAGTGCTTTCGGTCAACCTCGTCGGCGATGGACTGCGCGACCGGCTCGACCCGCGCATTGCCCGCCGCATGTGAGCCGTGTCATGCCGCCACCCCTGCTCGAGGTGAGGGACCTAAAGACTTATTTCTTCACCGAGGACGGCATTACGCGAGCGGTCGATGGTGTGTCGTTCGAGATCGGGGCCGGCGAGACGCTTGGCATCGTCGGCGAATCCGGTTGCGGCAAGAGCGTGGCCGCACTCTCCGTGCTCCGCCTGCTGCCTGCCCGCATCGGCCGCACCGTCGCCGGCTCAATCCAATTCGACGGCATCGATCTGTTAGCGCTGACCGAAGCGCAAATGCGTGATGTCCGCGGCAACCGTATCGCCATGATATTCCAGGAACCGATGACCTCACTCAACCCGGTCCTCACCATCGGCCACCAGATCGCGGAAGCCTTGCGCGTGCACAAGGGGCTGGGACATAAGGAGGCGCGTGCGCACGCCCGTCGCATGCTCGAGCTCGTGCGCATATCCGACGCCGACACCCGCCTCGACGACTATCCGCATCACTTCTCCGGCGGCATGCGCCAGCGCGTGATGATAGCCATGGCGCTGGCCTGTAGCCCGAAGCTGCTGATCGCCGATGAACCAACCACCGCGCTCGACGTCACCATCCAGGCGCAGGTGCTCAAGCTGATCCTCGAGCTCAAGGAGAAGACCGGGGCAGCTGTCATCCTCATCACCCACGACCTCGGTGTGGTGGCGGAGACCTGCCAGCACGTTATCGTCATGTACGCCGGCCGCAAGGTTGAGGAGGCCTCCGTGCTGGAGCTCTTCGACCGGCCTGCCCATCCCTACACGCGCGGGTTGCTGGCCTCGATCGCTCGAGGTCGGGCAGGCGCGCGCGCCAAGCGATTGCCGGAGATCCCGGGCATCGTACCCTCGCTGAGAGAGCCGGTTTCCGGCTGCGCGTTTGCGCCCCGCTGTCGCCATGTCGTCGACCGTTGCCGGCGCGAGACGCCGGTGCTTGACAACGTTGGCAGCCGTGACGGCAGTCGGCATCTCGCGGCCTGCTTTCTCGCTGCCGAGCTCGTGGCATCATGATCAAAGAGACCACATCGACCACCGGCAGCGCCGGGCAGACGCGCGTCGGCCCCTTCGTTCTAGAGGTCGAAGCCCTCAAGAAACACTTCCCCGTGCGCCGCGGTCTCCTGCAGCGCACGCGCGCCATGGTGAAGGCCGTGGATGGGGTGAGCTTTGCGCTCGAGCCCGGCGAGACGCTGTGCCTGGTGGGCGAGTCCGGCTCAGGCAAGTCGACGGTAGGCCGCCTCGTACTTCGGCTGATCGAAGCGACCGAGGGGCGCATTCGCCTTGATGGTCATGACATCACCCACCTCGACCGCGAGGAGATGCGCCCCTGGCGCAAGCGCATGCAGATCATATTCCAGGACCCATACGCCTCGCTCAATCCGCGCCTGACCGCCGGCCGCATCGTCGCCGAGCCGCTCGAAAACTATCCCGATGCCGAGCGCACCGATCACGCCGAGTGCGTTGCTCGTCTGCTCGAGCGCGTCGGGCTCAGGACCGAGACGGCGACGAAGTTCCCCTTTGAGTTCTCCGGTGGTGAGCGCCAGCGCTTGGGGCTCGCCCGGGCGCTCGCCCTCAACCCGTCATTGATCGTCGCCGACGAGCCCGTCTCCGCGCTCGACGTTTCGGTTCAGGCCCAAGTCTTGAACCTGATGATGGACCTACAGGAGGATCTGAAGCTCGCCTATCTCTTCATCAGCCACGACCTGGGCGTGGTCGAGCACATCGGTCACCGCGTGGCCGTCATGTATCTCGGCCGTATCGTCGAGCTTGCCGGCAAGGAGGAGCTTTTCGCCCGGCCGCTTCACCCCTACACGCGCGCCCTCTTGGCAGCGGCACCTATTCCCAACCCGCGTGCCCGGAAGGAGCGCATCGTGCTTGAGGGCGATATGCCCTCGCCGATCGCGCCGCCGTCCGGCTGCCACTTCCACACGCGTTGCCCTTTCGTTTTCGACCGTTGCCGCAAGGAGCCGCCCCTGTTGCGTGACGCCGGCGGCGGGCGCCGATTCGCCTGCCACCTCGATCCCTAATATCGGCCAGGTGGCGCCCTCGTGCTCGCCGCACCGCAGAGGTCGGTTGGTGATCCCGCCTTTCGAAACGACGCTGTCGGAGGGAGGCAACTACGAGATTTGGCTGCGTGATGCCACACGCCCGCGACGCACAACCTTGATCGCGCAGACGAGCACGACTGCTTGCAACAGCGATGCAATGAACCCCGCAACAATGCCTTGACCCCAGAAGGTCCACACGTGTGCGGCCGCTAGAATTGTCTCGCACACGATGGATGACGCGACCGCGGCGACCAATATTCCATGTCTGCGCGACAGAAAGGTACAGCCGAAAGTGATTAGCGCACGCACGGGATCAAGAAATGAGACGACGAGCACAGCAGCCAGTGGCTCCATGGTTAACTCCTGAAGAGCAAACGGTCCAGCCGATGAACGAAGTAGTTGCAGGTCTCCAGTCGCTGGTTTGCAGACGGGAAGCCAGCATGCGGCCAGTATGCGGAATGTGCGGCCGTGGTCCACTCTGAGCGCAAGTTCTCCCCGTTATCCACCGCGCGATGGCTGGATGATGCGAACGCCAGACGTTGCACTTCTCATCGGCGGACCCAGTGGCTGGGCCCATTGACCAGGACTGACCGCGCGCGGCCTTCAGGGTAAAGTTGCGACGAAGTGGACAGTGTCGGGCGCCTTATCTTTGCGGATGTTCACGACTTCTGTTGGCTCCTTTGCGCATCCAAAGCTCAGGGGGCTCGGCGCGCGCAAGGTGAACTCTCAGAACAGGCGTCCGAGCGGCGCATAAGGCACGGCGAACCCATCCCGATGCGCCAGGTAGGTCGGAACGCCTCTTGATTTGCTGGATCGACGAAGCGCACGCTGATCCCCATCGAAGGCAGGACGAGAACGGGTTGTGGTGGCAGAGTGCAGCCCTGGCGCATGCTCACATGCTGATGACACGATCTGATGCCGCGCTGCGCTGATGCCCGGCGGTGAGCGATAGCGTGTCAAGGCGCTGCGAACACGGCGCTGATGCATGCCCTGCCGCCGCGTCTCCTGCACCTCGCGCACTCGTCATCCGAGGAGCACGCACGTCATGCGAGGGGTCGTGCGTTCCTTCGAGCAGCACCGGCGGCTACCCAGTGGCCGCGACTATCGACCCCCAGGTCCGCAATAAGCGCGCTCAACCTTCGCGACTCGGAGCTCGTAGTGCGAGTACCAACGCTCCTTGCCGAGGCGCTGCGCCGCGAGATGGCGAGCGTTGTGCTTCCACGCGCCAATCGACGCCTCGTCGATGAAATACGCCACCGTGATGCCAAGGCCATCCATCCCACGAGCGCTTTCGGCACCGAGGCAGCCAGGTTGCTTGAGGGCGAGCTCGAACATGACCTCAGACATGGCCCCGTATCCATGATCGCCTTCCGTCCGCTGCGACGTGAATATGACGGCGTAATAGGGAGGCTCAGGTGTCCTTGCGAAACCTGTCTGCATGTGACTCCTCCACTAAACCACGCAAATGATCCTCGAGGGCCGCTAGCGCAGCTGCGGCATTGCCGGCCACGTAGGCCTTCAGGATGCGGCGGTGATCCTTTTTCCAGCGCGCGCGAGCGACCGAGCCAAGCGGCTGGTCGCTATAGGGTCGTCGGTGTTCGGATCTCAAGTCACCGATCAGCGCGAGCAGACGCAGGTTCTTGCATGGCTGGTACAGAGCCGCGTGAAATCCCTTGTCTAGCTCCTCCAGGGTCGCAGGATCTGTCTCGAGCTCGAGGCGCTGCTGCATCTGCTCCGCCTCAAGGATATTCTTTTTCATGCGTTGCGGGATCGCCAGTCGCAATGCCTCTCGCTCGATGAGAATGCGGGTAGCCACGAGATCACGGAGCTGTTCCTGGGTGATCCCAGCGACTTCGAGGCTCCGATCCGGCCTGAGCGCCAGCAAGCCCGATGCGCGGAGCAATTGCAGGGCAAGTCGGATCGGTTGCCGGCTAACACCAAAGCGTGCCGCAAGCGCGTCCTGGCGCAAGACCGAACCTGGAGGGATTTGGCCGCCACGTATCTCGTCGGAAAGCTGATTGGCGATGCCATTGGGAAGGTGCGGATCCATGGATCCAAAGTGCACAGACCCTCTCTGGTTGTCAAGCCGGCGCATGTGCTCGCGTGCTGCACGCTTGGGTGCAACCGCGAGATGACAAGCCGGTGCCGTGTTGGCGGCGCCACGTCGCGGGGTGCGTACCGACGAGCTTCTTGAATGCGGTTTCAGATTTCAACAGGGCATCGGCGCCCATTCCCAGTTCCACCTGTGGCCATCGATTTGGACGAGCCAGCAAAGACGGACGACCAATCAACCGCACCAGCAAATCCAACCCATCTCTGGCTCAGGTGGCAACAGAACGGCGGCCAAACGGAGAGAACGCGCATTAGGCGCGCCGCCTGACATGAACACTGAGATTAGGCTAGCCAAACTCGCGCGGGGCGCGGCCCACGCACCGCACCCCGTGGGCAGAGCCGCTGAGCCGCCGCCGCCGTTCGGCCTGCGCTTAGGCCTCCAACCACCAGTCTCAACCACGCTCGCCCCGCGACGTGCAGTCCCGGCGGCGGTTGCAAGCCTTGCCGTCAGCGACACACCGTCTAGAAGGTATTGCAACTATCTACCTGGCCGGATTTTAGCCCCGTCATGAACCAGCGGGTACGCTGCTCTGACGAACCATGGGTGAAAGCGTCAGGCACGACATAGCCCTGCGCTCGGCGCTGAAGTCGGTCATCGCCGATGGCAGCGGCCGTCTGCATCGCCGATTCGATGTCGCCGGGCTCAATAATGCGCCACTTCTCCTCGGCATAATGCGCCCATATTCCTGCAAAGCAATCGGCCTGCAGCTCGACCCTGACCTGAAGTTGATTGGCAGCTACCTTATCTGCGCCACTTTGTAGCTCCTGCACGCGAGGCAGGATGCCGAGCAGATTCTGCACGTGGTGGCCAACTTCATGCGTGATCACATAGGCTTGCGAAAACTGGCAGCTCTTGCTTCCTATATTGCAACCCCTGAACCGCAGCTCAAGATCACGGAAAAATGCGGTGTCTAGATAGACCTTTCGATCATTCGGACAATAGAAGGGCCCCATTGCGGATTGCGCATATCCGCAAGCTGAACGCGTTGCACCGGTGAACATCGTCAGCGTCGGCGGCTCGTAGGTGCGTCCGGCTTGCGCAAATATTGCACTCCATTGCACCTCTGTGCTGCCGAGCACGGCCGCAACGAACTCTCCCATGGAATCAGATGGAGTTGCCATCTTGGCTTGGTCAGTAACTGGCTGGGACTGCTGGCGTCCACCCAGACCAGACACCACCTCCGCCCCGCCAATCAAGTACAATGGGTTGATGCCCAATCCCCAGCCGACAAGGCAAAGAAGGATGATCGTGCCAATTCCGATGCCGCCACCGCGGCCGACGGGGAGGCGGCTTCCTCCATCCCCGCGTCGATCTTCTATCCTGTCACTGCGTGGCAATTGATCAAAACGCATAGCCGTTCGACGCCCGATGCTAACGGACATCGCTCTCCTTTGATTGATACCACATCAATCCGTTGTGGGCCCGTTGCAGGCCCCTCGGAAGCATCCCCCTGCAACGGGGGCCCTCGAATGAAAGCGTTCCCAACTGCATTGGAGGTCCCGCGCTTTGCAGTGAATTTTCTAAGCTGCCTGCCCCTTCGCTTGCTTAAGGCACTGGGAGCGGAAGTGCCTGCGCGCCTTTCCGTGCAAACCCTTCTCGTCTGCCCGTTTGGAACATTCCATCGATTGCGTGCTGCGTGATTTTATCAACTTTATCTGTTGCGGCGATTGGGCATCTGCGACCCCTCCCGCAGCCAACACCACGGTTACGCTGAACACGATGGGCATTCGCATCGCTTTACTCCATCCTTGTCTAGAACCTTGTCCGGGTGCCTTGCTTGGGTAGAGCGTTGCGTGCGGCCTTCATCAGCCTTTCAACCGCTTGTTGCACTCGCTGTAGTAACCTCCACCCTTGGTGATCCAACGAAGCCCACCGTTGCCGTTGCTGGCCTTGTTGGCCCTATATTGGTCAAGGCAGGTGTGCAGCCTCGCCTTCCCTGCAGGTTCATTGGTGTATTTCGGCGAGATCGCCTGAGGGAACGTCGCACCCGGATTTAAGGCAGCGGATCCAGATCCCGTTGGAGCGGTGGCAGCTGGAGAAGCACCCGGACCGCAATTGGCCTTGCGGAATTGTTGCCAAGTTTGTCCACCGAGGGTACCGGAAGTCTGTGCGGCCTTGCATTTGGCACCGCACTCTTTCATCGTCAGCGCCGATGCAGGGTGCGTCCCGCCAATTGTGGCGAACACCCCAATGGCGATGACAAGGGGTATCGCTCGAAACGGCCACATGATCTCTCCTCCATTGCACGCGCACGTTGCTTAACGCCATCAACTGTGCGCCCGTTCGGTGATGGAGTATATCGGGATTTATGCTGACTAGCGGTAATGGGGTTTTCATGAGCCAGAAGCCTGTCGAGTATTCAGTGCATATTCCTGCGCGAGCACGAAGTGCGAAAGCCGCTATTGAGGTGATCTTTGGTCTCGCGCGGCGAACGATCTGCAATCGATTTCAGGGTTAGCGCCGATTTACCGTCAGCGTGTTGAAACGCAATAGATAACCGGCTGGTGTGCAGAACATTTACACGAGCGCTCAGCGTCCTGCACCAATTAACGATCGCCCGTTCCGCTAGCCGGTGAAAGCCATGCTGGATTGCATCCGTTTGGTTTCTAGGAGCTCTAGCACAGCAGGGCGCATTATTTCGCTGCTGCTCGTCGTTGCGCTAGTCAGTCCGATTGCGCTTTGGGCTGGCACCATCTTGGCCAATCGATCGGCGAGCTCCATCTCGATCCCGCATCCGGCGACCACCACCACAGCCGGGAGCCGAAGGCTTCTTTACCGCCAGGCTGTGATGACACCACTCCAGGAGCGGGAGCTGAGCCATTGGCAATTAGGCGCCGACAATGATCGCGCCTTTCGTGGTCACTCTCCCACTTCGCCATCAGCGGCATCCGAGGTTCGCCAAGAGCTGAGGGAGCACGGCCGATACCGCGCGACGTCACATCACACCTATCGTACGATGTGTGTGCGGCTATGCGACGGCTACTACTTCCCAATCAGCTCCTCAGCCCCGCAAAGGCAGCTCGCAACAGATGCGCGGCTCTGCGAAAGTCGCTGCAGCAGCCCAGCACGTCTATTCGTTCAGCGCTCTCCCGCAGACAGCGCGAAGATATGAAGGACCTTCAGGGACAGCCCTACGACCAGCTCAAGACCGCGTTTCTTTATCGCACGGAATATTTGCTGGATTGCAAATGCCAGCCACATCCCTGGGAGACAGAGGCGACCGAGCGCCACCGCACCTATGCGATGGCAACCACTGTTGGCCATGGAAACAACAGCGGGGAGGTCGCGGGTCCCAAGCCGGCGATGGAGTTGCGTGTGCTACGCGACGTCGAGGCGGTTCAATTCTTGCTCTGGAAGATCCTCCCTAGCCAGTCGGCACTTTCTGAGCCGCGGTCGTCGGTCTTGCGTCCTAATTCTTCATGTGCCGCCGTCGGGCGGTGTCGGAGCTGCCTTGCTCGTTCACCCTCGCCCTTCACACCAGACTGGTTGGGCGTTTCGCGGGGAACGAACACCAAGATGAATTCCCGCGTGGATCAAGCTAAGGCATAGACGCGTCGGGAAATCAGGATTTGCGCACAGTAAAACTCCATTTTGTGAATTAGACACCGCAAGGTGCAATCATGTGCAAGCTTGCGCTCTTCGCCTAAACGGGTGTGCGTTAGGCAATTCGCAACAAGATCAGATCGCCCCATAGGTCGGCGCGGCTCAATAGTGCCAATCACCTACCCGCACCCCGCGCCACGGCATCGATGTGGGCGGCCAGGTTCTTGTCAATACCAAGGCGGTCGGCGAGCGCGACAAGGAACTCGTGCTCCTCCTCGATGTCAGGTTCAACGGTAATGCGCGCCGCCGTGTAAACCTCTACACCCTCTGTAGGCGAAGACACAGCATTCGCCAAATCGTCAACCGTGGCCGGGTTGCTGATTTCGTGCGCCAGGAACTGTTCCGCGCCACTATCAAGACCAGCTTGCTGCAACCCAACCAGGATTTTCTGCTGTTCCTTTTCGTCAATGCGACCATCCGCAGCGGCCGCAGCGATCATGGCGCGCACGAGAAGTGCCGCGCTGTCATGTGTGACCACACCCGGCTCGAAGCCCGAGCCCTCGGGAGCTGCCAGAAGAGCCTGCGGTTGAGGCCCTCCGGTCAGCAATGGACGGCCCTGCTGATAGTTTTGGTAGGCCTTGTAGGCGAGCCCACCAACGAGCGCGAGACTGCCGAGTTTGACAGCGCTTCCCGCCAGAGACCGGCCGGCTCCTGTGCCCAGGACTAAGGCGCTAAGACCCCCAAGAGCAGCCCCCGCACCCAGTTTGTTGTTGGCAAGGAGTTGCTTCAACTGGGCTAGCATCTCCTCGGGTGTGCGGCCCGTCGCTTGTACCACGGCATCACGCGCATGGCGTGATGCGCCCGTGGCCTCGTCAATGCGGTTGGCGCCCTCTCGGACCCCCGACGTTGCCTGGCCGAGAACCTGGCCTAAGATCTCCGCAACAGAACCGCCCTGCTGCTGTAGCTTGGCCAATACTTCGGTCAGGTTGCCAGATTGGCTGCCCATCGCATTGTGCAGCATGTCTTCCAGGCTGCGTTCGCCCTGCGGCCCGGGCCTATCCTCGGCGCCGGTGCGGGGCGCATCCGGCTGCTTACTCGCGCGCTCGGCTGGCTGAGCGCCTTGACCACCGGACAACAACTGTCGCAGCAAATCTCCAAGATCACCTTGTTGGCTCGCCGGCTGGGCACCGCCGCGCATCAGCGCATCGAGTATGCTCTTCGGATCGAACGGTCGTGAGGTTCCTGGTTGCATGGCCTGTGCCTCTCCTGCGTGTGCCAGCGGGTTGACCCGACGGCTAGCCCCATCATCCCTGCCCAAAGCATGCCGCTCGACATGCCATGGTCGATGACGAGCAAGCTTTCACGTCTGAACGTGGGGCTAGTCGCCAGAGTGATTGCGTCTCGTCTGTCTGTAACTCCGGGAAGGATTAGTTAGCGCTTCTCCTGGTAGACGGGAGCCTGCTTCAGCGCATCCTTCGTCGCATCCGTGACCAGGCGCCAGTCGTTGTCGCCCGGCGTCCTCTGGATCGAGGAAAGCGTCACCGCGATATCCTTCTCGCCGATGCCAAGGAACCCACCAACGCCGATCACGGCGGCTGCAGCTCTTGCCTCTGGACTTAGGACGAGATCCTTGATGACACCGATCTTCTCACCGGCGGTGTTGTAGATATCCCTGTCGATGTATGCTCGCAGCGACACCGCATCTTTTGGTGCGCTTGCGAGGTAGCCTACCTTGCCGTCCGGAGTCATCGTTCTAGGTTGCGCCAGCGATCCCCGCGTCATCACAGGGCTATCGAGCTTCGTTCGCAGAGCTGCAATTTCCGACTTCACATCGGCAGGTGTGCGAGGCGATGAGTTGACAACGTCGAGGGTGGCTTGCAGGCTTGCGGTCGGCGCCTTGACTGCCTCGGCTAGCCGATCGCGAGCCTCGATGGGCAGCCGATTGGCAAGCCCTCGCAACCGATCGAACTCACTAGCAGCCTGCCGCAGCTTGGGTAATGCGTCTGCAGTCGACGCGCTGTCCTGCACGATCTGCAGTAAGGAGTTGAGCGCGTCGATCGCGCTTGTTATCTGCCGCCCGAGGTCGTCGGGCACAGAGGTAGTCGGAGCAGCCGGCGGCATCACGGCAACCGTTTTCGACCTCTCAGGACCGAACGCCAACCAAGCCAAACCAGCCAAGAGGAGCAGCGGTAACACCAAGTAGGCCCGATTCCAGGATCTCGGTGCAGGTCTGCTCATGGCCTGCACCCCGGTATCGACACCGTCCGTGCCGGATCCGTATGCGCTCGCACGGCCGCGTACTGGCGCCGAGGTTCCGATAACGGTTCCGAGGTGCCCACGAGGAGGTCCACCGGGTGTGAGGCGATCGGACAAACCAGGGGGCATCACAGCGGAGAACTGCTCCTTCTGGGAGGCGAGCAACTGCCTCAATTCACCAGCCCCAGCGCCTGCCTCACGTCCCAACACACCCAAGATGATCGGAGTGAGCATGCCAAGCAGGGAGCGTACTGGGCCGCCGCCGACGCCAACGAATTTGCCAATCGCACTCGCGAGGGAATCGAAGGATGCGCTGCCGAGCAGCGAGGCGAGCAGGCTCTGGCCGACAGCCAACCGACCTGCGCCGCCAATCATGCTCGCAGAGGCTGCAAGCACATTGGGCGATTGCTTGGCAATGGCGTCCGCCAGCCGGCGTGCCCCTTGCGGGCTCGAAGCCAGGTTCGCCAATGCGGAAAGGATCGCCGGCGCGGCCGCCCCGACAGCCTCTCGCGCCAACGTTGCATCGGGGATACCCGAGGCCAAGGCCATCTTGTCAATGATATCAGGCGTCAGGAACTGTGACACGGCCGATATGACGTTGCCAAACATGGCCAGCTCCGCACTCATGCAATTCCGGGCAATTTGGTCGGGCAAATTTGATCGGGCCTCACCTCAGGTCGCGCGGTAACCGGTGACCTGTGTGCTCAAATACCTTGCTGAAGTGGTGCAGTATGCTCAGCTGACCGCCAAGCGATATCCGGACATTCGCTGATTGTCGGGGGTGGTTGTCGGCAATCGGAGGTTGGCATCTTGAGAGGTTGGGCTAGCACGTGGGCCCGCGACTGCCATCGAGGTCGCAGGGAGGGCGTCCAGTTTGGCCTTGAGCTTGGCAAACGTCTTTTTCAGATTGTCTGAGCGCGTGCGGGCCGCTCTTGCGGCGGTGGAATATTGACAATTCCTCACGTCTGCTATGCGCGTCCGCGCTTCCTCGTCGGCAACGAAGCGATCAAGCGCCGTCGCCAGAGCATCGAGGTCAGCTAGGGCTTTTTCGATCGCCATAGCTTCTTGAACTTTATGAAAGAATACTCCATCCCGCCGGTTCATGACCCGTCGTACTCATTGAGTAGCGTTGTTGCAGCTGCGATTGTTGCTACGCGCTATCGATCCATAAATCGGGCGAAACCCAGAATGTCGGTGTCGTGCAATCCCGATAGGAAGGCTCCTACCCATTTTCGCAAGCGTCTGCCCAATAGGCTCGCTGAAGCTTAACGACCCAGTACACGCGGCTAGAAGAGCGCTAGCACCGCCGCTAGCACGGCAACGTGCACACCAAGGAAGACGCCAACGCGGAATAGGAGCCACGAAGGGATCAATTGCTCATCAGCTTCGTCAGGAAATGTTGGCAATGGCAGACCTCCCGATGCCGGGTAGTACCCACTCAAATGCTGAGCCCCGCCGTTACGAACCCGATGGTCCGTCTCGAGCAGATTCGATGACGAATTCGTGATAAGCCGGGCGCGCATCAGGTACCGTCGGCCTTCGTCAATCGAGCGTAGTTGGCGAGCGTATCGCGACCCGGCGCCCAACACAGATGCGAGCACGCGGGCAGCCCGCGAACCTCGGTCCATTTGACTCCGGGAGGCCAAATCCCAAATCGGGTCTTTGCCGGAAATCGAGCGGTACAAGCACTGGGTCGCAACACGGTTTGCCGCTGCCCGTAGACCTTCAACTGGGCCCGCGAGCGCCTTCGCCAACTCGAGTGTCGTCAAGACCAACGCCAACTGAAGCAGGCTGCTCGAAGGAAACGGCGCAGGTTCAAGCACGATCAACACGCCGGACTTCAAGAACATAGCTGGCATGAGCAGGAAAACGTGCAAGGAGAGTCGCAACGCGAGAGGTGCTATCTAACGGCAGAGTTCGAGAAACCACCGTTTTCAATGGCGATGCCGCGTTCCAAATCTGATGCTGGGGCTCATGCCGCTTGCGCCATGGACGTCCCGATTAAAGGCTGCCGAGATTCGCG
>Ga0306920_100004848_pt1 | contig 17300 bp, 12 predicted proteins | sample flu12Cox44000170_FD_204666 | JGI IMG/M metagenome (GOLD analysis project Ga0306920, IMG submission 204666) | Lab enrichment of tropical soil microbial communities from Luquillo Experimental Forest, Puerto Rico - flux4day.12C.oxic.44.000.170 (v2)... | ecosystem: Environmental > Terrestrial >... | reverse complement strand
GCTCCACCAACCCCAACCCGGGTACCACACCCAGCCTGGGCTCCCGCCGCCACCCCACGAATACGGCGCTGGCGAAGAATATCCAGGAGCGCTCTGGGCCGGCGGCGAAGCCGCCGCCGGATAGGAGTAAGCGGGATTAGCTGGATAGACGTAAGCGGGATTAGCCGGATAGGAATAGCCGGGATCATAACCCTGCGCTGCGCTTGGCCGCGCTGGCGCGCCGATGAACAAGGCGACCACGGCAACAGCAGCCGCAACAACGGTAGCTCGCGGGAACCAGCCCCGTTTGGCGCGCATGAACATAGTTTTCTCCGACCGGGAAGGCCCGAAAACAAATAGACAACGTGCTATATGTATATGCCATTCCAGTTGTCATCCTCCCCGCCGTTGCCGTGGTAAGAAAGTAGTCAGATGTCCCAGGCCGCCCCATCGCGAGCCGCAGCGGCAACAGGCCCGCAGACCGAATCGTCACGGACATTGCCGCTCGTGCGCGTCATCGCCATGCCGGCCGACGCCAACCCGAATGGTGACATTTTTGGCGGCTGGCTGCTGGCGCAAATGGATCTCGCTGGCGGTAGTCTCGCGGCGCAGCGGGCCCGCGGGCGGTGCGCCACGGTCGCCGTCGACGGCATGGTCTTTCACGAGCCGGTCTTTGTCGGCGACGAGGTCAGCTGCTATGGCGAGCTTATCCGCACGGGACGCACCTCGATGACCGTCCGGATCGAGGCCTGGCGGCGGCACCTGCCTTCCGACGAGACGCGCAAGGTGACCGAGGCGATTTTCACCTATGTGGCGATCGGTGAAGACCGGCGTCCGCGGCGCCTCCCGCCGGCGGTGTAACCGGCTCGGTCGCCTGTCAGCCGCTAAGTGCCGCGCTCTGACAATGCGGGCATGCTTTGGTGTAGTTAACCCGCACTTCACGATGTCAGCCGGCTTCGCTATCGTTTTCCCGGCCAGTCCTGGGGAACGATAAGAATGACGACGTTGGACGACACTTACGACTTCATTGTTACCGGCGCCGGATCGGCTGGCTGCGCGGTGGCCGGCCGGCTCAGCGAGTCCGGCCGCTATCGTGTATTGCTGCTCGAAGCCGGCGGGCGCGACAGCTACCCGTGGATCCACATCCCGCTCGGCTACACCAAGACCTTCGCCAACCCGCGCTATAACTGGATGTTCGAGAGCGAGCCCGAGAAGGAGCTCAACAATCGCACTCTCTACCAACCGCGCGGCAAGGTCCTGGGTGGCACCAGCTCGATCAACGGCATGGTCTATATGCGCGGCACGTCGACCGATTACGACGGCTGGCGGCAGCGAGGCTGCGAGGGCTGGGACTGGGATTCGGTGCTGCCTTATTTCAAAAAGGCCGAGGATCAGGAGCGCGGCCCCGACGCGTTTCACGGTGTCGGCGGGCCATTGCATGTCTCAAACCCGGTGTGCTCGCCGCTCGGCGATGCCATGGTCAAGGCCTCGATCGAGGCCGGCATTCCGGCCAACGACGATTTCAACGGCGCTCGGCAAGAGGGTGTCGGCTACTACCAGACGACGACCGCCAACCGCCGACGGTGGAGTTCGGCCCGGGCCTATCTAGGCCCCGCGCGTGCTCGCCAGAACCTGACAGTGGCGACCAATGCGCACGCTACCCGCATCTTGTTCGAGGGCGGGCGCGCGGTCGGCGTCGAATATCAAACACCAGACGGGCTCAAGACCGCGAGCGTGCGGGGCGAGATCGTCGTCTCCGGCGGCGTCTATGGCTCACCGCAGCTGCTGCAGCTATCTGGGCTCGGCCCTGCCGATCTGCTGGGCGAATTCAGCATTCCGGTGGTCCGCGACATGCCCGGGGTGGGCAAGAATCTGCACGACCACTTCAACACCTATCTGGTCTGGCGCTGCCCGCAAAAGATCACGGTCAACGACATGGCGATGAGCCCCGCACTCAAGCTCAAGGCGGCGGTGCAGTACGCGGTCAACCGCTCCGGCCACCTGTCGAATGCCGGGATCTATGCCGGAGCGCTGGTTCGGACCGATCCGCGGCTCGAGCAGCCCGATCTGCAAATCAACATGTCGGGCTGGAGCGCGATGGAGCGGCTGCGCACTGGTCTCAAGCCGCACCCGTTTTCGGCGTTTACCTTCAGCCCGGTGCATCTGCGCCCGGACGGGCGCGGTTGGGTGCGAATCAAGAGCCCGGACCCGATGGCACCGCCGGTGATCCAGTTCAACTTCCTAGCCAGCGATTACGACTTTCAGGCGCTGATCTACGGCGCAAGGCTCAGCCGCGAAATCGCGGCGCAACCGGCGCTGAGACCGTTTGTCGGCGAGGAGGTAATCCCCGGCCCGCAGTGTCAGAGCGACGAGCAGATGATCGAGGAGATCCGGGTGCGCGGCGTCTCCAACCTGCACCCGGTCGGCACCTGCCGGATGGGGCGCGAGGTCGACGCCGTCGTCGACCCGCGGCTGCGCGTCTACGGGGTCGAGCGGCTGCGCGTCGCCGATGCTTCGATCATGCCGCAGGTTCCCGGCGGCAACACCAACGCGCCCTCGATCATGATCGGCGAGAAATGTGCGGCCATGGTCCTCGAAGACGCCATGGCGGCTTAGAGCCGGACGCAAAAATTTGCACGGCATAATCGCCGCCAATAGAGGGCCGCTTTCGAGAAGGGTTTCGGATGCCGGCCCGGCGCGAGTGGGTGGAGCGGCATAAGGGGGGCCGGCGTCGGAAAGCCTCCGAAGAACGAACCCGCGGGAAAGCGGTGAGCGCTTGGCCGCGGGAACGCGTCTTCATTCCCCTTCCGGACCTTGGAACCGGGAGTGCCGTTGGGTCTTGATGACCCCAGCCCAGTTCTTCAACAGCCCAGCCCTGGACAGGGCGCTTCAACCGAAGAATGATCGGTTGGGGCCCGTGGAGTGCGGCCATGGATGTCGGGGGTTGGCTGAGAAGTCTCGGCCTCGGACAGTATGAGGCGCTTTTTCGCGCGAATGAAATCGACGCCGATATCCTGCCTGAGCTGACCGAAATCGATCTTGAGAAGCTCGGCGTGCCGTTCGGGCACCGCAAGCGTCTCCTCAGAGCCATCTCCGGTTTGACCGGCGCCGAGACATTGGCGGCGCCCTCCACAGCGACCGGTCCGAAGTCGCACGACGGCGCCGAGCGGCGGCAGCTGACGGTGATGTGTTCTGCGATCTCGTCGGCTCGACGCCCCTGTCCGCACAGCTCGATCCCGAGGAGTTGCGCGAGGAGATCCGCGCCTATCAGAACGCCGTTTCCGGCGTCGTCGCGGGCTATGACGGCTTTGTCGCCAAATACATGGGCGACGGCGTGCTGGCCTATTTCGGCTATCCGCGGGCGCACGAGGACGACGCCGAGCGGGCGGTGCGGGCCGGGCTGGAAATAGCAGCCGGGGTGGCGAGCCTGGAGGCCCGTGGAACCGAGCGGCTCGCCGTCCGCATCGGCATTGCCACCGGGCTTGTCGTCGTCGGCGATCTGGTCGGCGAAGGCTCGGCGCAGGAGCAGGCGGTGGTCGGCGAGACCCCCAACCTCGCCGCACGCCTGCAGGCTCCGCGGAACCCGGGCGGATCGTCCTCGCCGGCGCCACCCGCCGCCTTCCGCCCGCTCGATTTGCTGCGGTAATCCACAGCGGGCTACGATGAGCTGGACGAGGCGCACGCGACGCGCGACAACGCACGCATGGACGCGAAGTTCTGGCTGCTCCAGGTGTTTAACGGCATTTCCTACGGTGCGCTGCTGTTCCTCCTCGGGAGCGGCTTGTCCCTGATCTTCGGCGTGATGCGCATCGTCAACCTCGCGCACGGCTCCTATTTCCTGCTCGGCAGCTACGTCGGGCTGACGGTGATCTGGACGACCGGCTCCTGGCTGCTGGCGATCCCGGTTGCGGCGCTGGCGATTGCTGTCGTCGGTCTCCTGGTGGAACGGGTCTTCCTGCGTGCCGTCGGATCGGACCCGTTGCGACAGGTCCTCTTAACCTTCGGCTTTGCGCTGCTGTTCCAGCAGGCTGCGCTCGACATCTGGGGCGGCAACAATCTCGAAATCAACCCGCCGGCGATGCTGACGCGGAGCGTCGTCGTCGCCGGCCTGCATCTGCCGGTCTACCGCATTTTCATGCTTGCCCTTGCCTCGGCGATCGGCCTCGCCCTATGGCTGGGGCTGGACCGGACGCGGGCCGGTGCGACGGTACGCGCCACCGTTGACGACGCGCAGATGGCGAGAGGCGTCGGCATCGACACCTCCCGCGTCTCGATGCTGATTTTCGCCCTGGGCGCGCTACTGGCTGGGCTCGGCGGCGTGATCGGCGGCGCCTTTCTCGGGGTCTATCCGGGGCTCGACTTCGACATCCTACCGCTCGCCTTCGCCGTCGTGATCATCGGTGGGATGGGAAGCCTTGGCGGAGCGGCGATCGGCGCGGTCGTGGTCGGCCTCGTCGACAATTTCGGCAAGGTGCTGTTCCCGCAGATTTCCTACTTTACGCTATACGCCCCTTTGGTCCTGTTGCTTGCCGCCAAGCCGACAGGGCTTTTCGGTCGCGAGTGACGCGCGTAAGCCGGCGAGGCCGGGTGCTGACGGCACTCGCCCTGCTGCTGGCGGTTGCCGTGGTGACGCCGCACACGACGCCGTTTCTCCTGCTGCTGGTCACGCGCATTTTGATCCTGGCGATCCTGGCGATGAGCCTCGATCTCCTGCTCGGCTTTACCGGCATCGCCTCGCTCGGCCACGCCGCCTTTCTCGGTCTCGGCGCCTATCTCACCGCGATCCTCGCGGTCCGCTACGAATTCGGTCTCAGCTGGGATTTCGGGCTGGTGATCCTGTTCGGGAGCCTGTTGGGCGCCGCGACGGCGGCGGTCTTCGGGCTCTTCGCGCTGCGCGCCAGCGGCGTCTACTTCCTGATGATCACGCTGGCGCTCAGCCAGTGCGTCTGGGGTCTCGCCTACCGCTGGGATGCGCTGACCGGCGGCGACAACGGCCTCAACCTGCCGGGCCGGCCGGTGCTCGGCCCTATCCAGCTCGGCAACGACGCGGCCTATTTTTATGTTGTCTTCGCCTTTTTTGCGGTGTCGCTGCTGGCACTCTACGTCCTCGTCGAGTCGCCCTTCGGTAAGAGCCTCGTCGGGATCCGCGAGCACGAGGTGCGAATGCGCATCCTCGGCTACAACACCTGGCTGCACAAATACATCGCCTTTATCATTTCGGGCGCTTTCGGCGGCCTGGCTGGGGTCCTATGGGCGCAGGTAAGCGGCCAGGTCAGCCCGGACAACGTGACCTTGACGACCTCGGTCGATGCGCTGCTTATGGTGGTGCTCGGTGGTCCGGGAACCCTGCTTGGGGGCGTTCTCGGCGCCGGCATCGTATTGTTTTTGCGCGAGTATCTCAGCACGCTGGTGCCGTGGTGGCAGTATGTGCTGGGCGGGATGTACGTGCTGACGATCTTCTATCTGCCAGACGGGGTGCTCGGTACGCTGCGGCAGCGCCGCAAGGCCGCCGGCGCGCCGGCCGTGGGTTTAGCGCCGCGGCCGGTCCGGAGCGAGGAACTCAGAATCAACGAGGGAGGGATCGAATGAAAGCCAAATCATTGTGCGGCCTGGCAGTCTTCGCCGTCGCCCTCGCCGCGCTCATGGCCTCGCGGGCCGACGCCGACGAATTGCGCATCGGCTTTCTGATGCCGGTGACCGGCCCCTTGGCGCAGATCGCGACCGACTCGATCAACGGCTTCAAGATGTACCTCGACGACCACAAGGGGGAGTTCCACGGGGCGACGGTCAAATTCATCGTCGAAGACACTCAGGCCAAGCCGGCGACCGCTGTGCTAAAGGCTGAAAAGCTGATCAAGCAGGACCAGGTCCAGATGCTGGTCGGCGGAGTGTTGGCCTCGACCGGCTACGCGCTCGCCCCCGTCAGCACGCGCGAGAAAGTCATCTACATCGCCTCGATTCCGGCTTCGGACAATCTGACCCAGCGCGACGCCGACAAGTACCCGTATTTTGCGCGCACGAGCTGGTCGAGTTCACAGCCGAGCCATCCGTTCGGCGAGTGGGCTTGCGCCAACGGCATCAAAAAGGTGGTTACGATCGCCGCTGACTACGCCTTCGGCTACGAGGTCGTCGGCGGCTTCCAGCGCACCTTCGAGGAGTGCGGCGGCCAGATCGTTCAGAAGATGTGGCCGCCGATCAACCTGGCAGACTATGCCCCGTACATCAGTACCATAAAACCGGATGCGGACTCGGTATTCATCCTGCCGGTCGGGGCGGGTGCGTTGACGTTGCCGAGGCAGCTGCAGGTGGCCGGCATCATCCCGAAGATGCATCTGATCGGCAGCGGCACCAGCTTCGACGAGTTCGTGCTGCCGCAGTTGGGCGACGAAGTGATCGGCGCGGTCTCGCCGCTGCATTACAGCGCTGCTCTCGAAACCCCAGCAAACGAGGCATTCGTCAAGGAATACCGGACCAAGTTCGGCAAGGTCCCCTCGTATTTCTCGGAGAGCAACTACACCACCGCCCTGATGTTCGACGCGGTGATGAGCCAGACCGGCGGCAAATGGCCGGGCAGCAAGGAGCTCCTTGACCTCCTGGTTAAGATCGAGGTCGACGCGCCGCGCGGCCCGGTCAGCTTCGACGACCTGCGCAATCCGATCCAGAATATCTACATCAGAAAAGTCGAAAAGAAGAAGATATTCGGCTATGCTAATGACGAGCTGTGGAACACCGTAATCAAGACCTATCCCAACGTCAGCCAGTTCTGGAAATTCGACAGGGCGGAATCCCTTAAGCAACCGCCGTATACCCGTGACTACCCGCCGTGCAAGTACTGCGAGTAGGCGAGGAGCGAAGGGACGAGCCGCAACCGGCGCTGCGGCTCGACAGGCTTTCGAAAAGCTTTGGCGGCCTCAACGCGCTCGCCGAGATCGATCTGGAGCTGCGCGGCGGCGAGCGCCATGCGATCATCGGCCCTAATGGGGCTGGCAAAACGACCCTCTTCAACGTCATCACCGGCCTCTTGCCGTCAAGCGCCGGGCGGGTGCTGCTGTTCGGCCATGACGTAACGCGCTGGTCGAGCCAGCGGCGAACCGCGCTCGGCATGGCGCGAACTTTTCAGATCACCAGCCTCTTTCCGAAATTGACGGTGCTCGACAACGTGCTGCTCGCCGTAACTGCACTGCGCCCGATGAAGTTCGTCGGCTGGCGCTTTCTGTCGTCCTATCGCGCGGAACACGACAAGGCGCTGACGCTGCTCGATCGGGTCGGATTTCTCGACCGCCAGGCGGTTGAGGTGCGGCACCTGTCGCATGGCGAGCAGCGCCAGCTCGAAATCGTTCTCGGACTGGCCAGCGATCCGAAGATCCTGCTGCTCGATGAACCGGCCGCCGGTCTGTCGTCGGGCGAGTCGCGCGATATGGCGCGGTTTCTTTTGCAGCTCGACCCGACTCTCCCGATGCTGTTGATCGAACACGACATGGATGTCGTATTCGATGTTGCCGACCGCGTAACCGTGCTGCATTTCGGCCGGATCGTCGAAAGCGGCAAGGCCAGGGACATCCGTGGCAGTGAGCGCGTCCGCGAAATCTATCTCGGCACGGCGTGAGCGATGGCGCTTCTGGAAGTCGCCGACATCCACACCTATTACGGCGATGCCTATGTGCTGCAGGGACTGTCGCTGTCGCTCGAAGAGGGACAGATCCTCGGGCTCCTCGGGCGCAACGGCGTCGGCAAGACGACGCTCGTCAATTCGATCGTCGGCTTCACGCCGCCGCGGCGCGGCCGCATCCTGTTCAAGGGCGCCGACATCACCGGCGCGCCGTCATTTGCCACGATCCGCCGCGGCATGGGCCTGGTGCCGCAAGGACGGCGGGTTTTCCCGACCTTGAGCGTTGCCGAGAACCTGGCGGTTGCCGAGCGCAACATCGGACGGCACGGCTGGACCTTGGAGAGGGTTTATGCGCTGTTTCCGCGGCTCGCGGAACGCCGCCACCAGCGCGCCCGCACCCTATCGGGCGGCGAGCAGCAGATGCTGGCGATCGGGCGCGGCCTGATGGGCAACCCGGACTGCCTGGTCATGGACGAGCCGTCGGAGGGCCTTGCCCCGATCGTCATTCAGGGAGTGTGGGAGGCGATCCGGAAGCTGCGGCAAGAGGGGCTGTCGATCCTGCTCGTCGAACAGAACGCCTCGCTCGCCGTCCAGCTCGTCGACTACGTCCACGTGCTCGAGAAAGGGCGACTGGTTTATTCCTCCGCACCCGACGAGCTGTGGTCCAACAACGAAGTCAAATCGAGTTATCTCGGGATATGAACATTTAATCGGGTCGTCAGCGCCGTTCCTCGGCAAGATCACACCAGGGAGCGCAGACGATCACACGCAATGCCGCCGTAAAGATATGCAATGTTCTACGATCCTCGTCGCCTAAGGGCGCGCAGGCAATGGCCGCTTTCGGCGCGTCTCGCCCGATCCCGGGTGCCCCGGAGAAGGGTCCCTTAACTAAACCGACACCGACACCGGCCGCACAGCCTTGCCGTGGCAACGGGTCTTCGTGCCCCGGGACTGATCTTGGGACCGGGAGTGCCGTTGGGTCTTGATGACCCAACCCAGTTCTCTAACAGCCCGGATCTGGACAGAGCGTTTCAACCGAAGGATGATCTGATCGGGCCCGTGGAGTGCGGCCATGGATGTCGGGGGTTGGCTCAGAAGTCTCGGCCTCGGGCAGTACGAGGTGCTCTTTCGCGCGAGTGAAATCGACGCCGATATACTGCCGGAGCTGACCGACGTCGACCTCAAAGAGCTTGGCGTACCGCTCGGGCACCGCAAGCGTCTCCTCAGAGCCATCTCCGGTTTGGCCACCGCCGAGACATTGGCGGCGCCCTCCGCATCGACCGGTGCGAAGCCGCACGACGCCGCCGAGCGGCGGCAGCTGACGGTGATGTTCTGCGATCTCGTCGACTCGACGGCCTTGTCGGTGCGGTTCGACCCCGAGGAATTGCGCGAGGAGATCCGCGCCTATCAGAACGCGGTTTCCGGCGTCGTCGCGCGCTATGACGGGCTTGTCGCCAAATATATGGGCGACGGGGTGCTGGTCTATTTTGGCTATCCGCGAGCGCATGAGGACGACGCCGAGCGGGCGGTGCGGGCCGGGCTCGAAATAGCAGCGGCGGTGACGCGCCTGGAGACCCGTGGAACGGAGCCGCTCGCCGTCCGCATCGGCATTGCCACTGGGCTTGTCGTGGTCGGCGACCTGGTCGGCGAGGGCTCGGCGCAGGAGCAGGCGGTGGTCGGCGAGACCCCCAACCTCGCCGCACGCCTGCAGGCTCTCGCCGAACCCGGGCAGATCGTCCTCGCCGGCGCCACCCGCCGCCTGATCGGCGATTTGTTTCGGCTGACCGATCTCGGCCGGCAGACAGCGAAGGGCTTTGCCGAGCCGGTCGAGGCCTTTGCGGTCGAGGACGTCGCCGTAACCGAAAGCCGGTTCGAGGCGGCGCGCCGCGGGATCACCGACCTCGTCGGCCGGTCGGCGGAGAGCGCCCTGCTGCGCGACCGCCTGCGCGAGGCCTGGGCCGGCGCCGGCCAGATCGTGTTGCTCTCGGGCGAGGCCGGCATCGGCAAGTCGCGGCTCGCCGCTCAGCTCGCCGCCGAGGTCGCGAACGAGCCGCACACGCTGCGGCGCTATCAATGCTCGCCCTATCACCGCGACAGCGTCTTGCACCCCTTTGTCGTGCAGCTGGGACGCGCCGCCGGCATCGCCGCCGAGGACCCGCCCGCGGCGCAGCTCGACAAGCTCGAAGCCATATTGGCGCCCTCGCCCATTACGGAAACGGCACCGCTCTTTGCTTCCCTGCTGTCGATCCCGACCGGCGACCGGTATCCACCGCTCGCCCTGAGCGCGGCGCAGCAGCGGCGGCTGACCCTGGCGGCGTTGCTCGACCAGCTCGAAGCATTGGCGCGGCAGAAGCCGGTATTGATGCTGTTCGAGGACGTCCACTGGGCCGACGCGACCTCGCTCGAAGTGCTTGATCTGACGGTCGAGCGCGTCCGCGGCTTGCCGGTATTGGTGCTCTTCGCCTTCCGACCGGAATACGAGGCGTCCTGGGCCGGCCTCTCGCACGTCACCAGCATCGCGCTCGACCGCCTGGCGCCCGCCGAGGTCGAGAGCCTGGCCGAGCATGTCGCGGGCCGGCCGCTGCCCCCCGAGGTGACGGCGCAGATCGTGGCCAAGACCGACGGGGTGCCGCTCTTTGTCGAGGAATTGACCAAGGCGGTACTCGAATCGGGTCGGCTCGTCGCGGGGCCGCAGGGCTGGTGGGTCGACGGGCCATTGCCGCCCTTCGCCATTCCGGCGACGTTGCAGGATTCATTGGCGGCGCGTCTCGATCGGCTGGCGACGGCCAAGGAGATTGCGCAGATTGGTGCTGCGATCGGTCGCGAATTTTCCTACCCGCTGCTGCGCGCGGTCGCCGGCCGCGACGAGCCAGCGTTGCGTGCGGCATTGGCGCAGCTCGAAGAGGCGGAGCTGCTGTTCCGCTCGGGCGCACCGCCCGATGCGCGCTACACCTTCAAGCACGCGCTGGTCCAGGACACCGCCCACGAAACCTTGCTCAAGAGCCGGCGGCAGATCCTGCACCGGCAGATCGCCGATGTCTTGCGCCGAGATTTCTCCGCGGTCGCGGCGGCCGAGCCGGAACTCGTCGCCCATCATTTGACCCAGGCCGGGATCGACGAGCCGGCGATCGAATGGTGGGGCAAGGCCGGCGACCAAGCCTTGCGCCGTTCGGCGTTCAAGGAGGCCGCCGCCCATCTCGGCAAGGCGATCGAACTGGCCGACAAACTCGCCGCCACGGCGCCGAGCCCCACGTCGGCTAGCAACCGGCTGCACTTACAGAGTAGCTACGGGCAGGCGCTGTTCTGGGCCGAAGGGTTCGGGGCGCCGGCTACCAGCGCGGCCTTCGCGCGCGCCCGCGAACTGGCGGGCCAGGTGGAAGATCCGTCGGAACGTTTCTCGGTCTATTGGGGTCTTTGGAATGGGCATTTTATGCGCGGCGAACCTGCGCCGACGCGCGAGGTTGCCGAGCTGTTTCTCCGCGAGACCATCGCCCGGCCGGATTGCCCCGAGGCCGTGATCGCGCACCGCATATTCGGCAGCACCCGCTTCTATTTCGGCGACTACACCGCGGCCCATGACCATTTCCAGAAGAGCCTCGAACTTTACGACTCAGGGAAACACAGGGAGCTCGTCAACCGCTTCGGACAGCACCCGTGTGTGGCGGCAGAAAGTTGGGACGCCGTCGCGCTGTGGCTACTGGGTCGAATCGACGAATCGTTGCGGCTCGCCGACCGAGCGCTCGCCGACGCCAAAGCTGCGGCGCATGTTCCGACACTGGCCTATGTTCACATCTTCAGGGCGCTGCTGGGGCTTTTGCGGCGAGGCCTGCAAGCAGCCGCGGCCGACGGCCAGGCCTTAGCCGCCATCGTCTCTCAACATGGGCTCGCGGCCGACTTCGCAAGCTTAGCAACCTTTTATCGAGGTTGGGCGAACTGGTCCCGCGACCACGAAACGGGGCTGGCCGAGATGCGGAGGGAAATTGCCAACTACAAGGAGCGAGGTACGCTTCTCTTCTTGCCCGTTCTCAAGGCCGCCCTGGCCGAAGCCGAAGCGAGCGCCGGCGAGACGGATGCCGGGCTTCACCGCCTGGACGATGCGTACACCGAGCTGGAGCGCACTGAGCAGCGCTGTTACGACGCGGAGATGCACCGCATCCGCGCCGAGATGCTGCTGAAGCGCGAGCCGGCCAATACCGTGGCGGTCGAACAATCGTTGCAGACCGCGATCGCTGTAGCACAGTCGCAAAAAGCACGCAGCCTCGAACTGCGCGCCGCGCTGTCTCTGGCGAAGCTTTATCGCGCGGCCAGTCGCGACGCTGACGCATACGCGGTGCTGGCGTTGGCGGTCGAGGGCTTCCCGCCGACCCGACAATTCCCCGAACTCACTGAGGCCCAAGCCCTCCTCGCGGCGCTCTCGGAAAGCGATGCGGTGAAGAGCGCCGCCGTGTTGCGCCAGCGGCGCGTTCACCTCCAGACGAGCTTCGGCAATGCGCTGATCTGGGCCAAGGGATATCAGGCGTCGGAAACGAGCGCGGCCTTCGCGCGCGCCCGCGAACTGGCGAGCCGGGAGGAAGACGCCGCGGAACGGTTCTCCGCCTATTACGGTCTCTGGGTCGGGCACTTTGTGCGCGGCGAACCCGCACCGCTGCGCGAAATGGCGGAGCTTTTCCTGCGCGAAGCCACAGCCCGGCCGGATTGCCCCGAGGCCTTGGTCGGACATCGCCTTTCCGGCACCACCTGCTGGTATTTCGGCGATTTTGCCGACGCCCATGACCATCTTCATCGGACCATCGAGCTCTACGACCAGGCGCGTCATAGAGATTTCGCCAACCGATTCGGCCAGGATCCCCGCGTCGCAGCGGAAGTTTATGATGCCGTCGCGCTGTGGGTGCTCGGTCGGATCGACGAGGCTTTGCGCCTTGTCGAACGTGCCCTCGCCGACGCCGAGTCGGCAGGCCATGCTCCGACAGTGGGTTATGCGCTCCTACACGCGGCGTTGCTTGGGCTTGTTCGCTACAACCCCGAAGCGGTCGCGACCGACAGCCAGGCGTTGGCCGATACCGTGTCTCGATACGATCTCCCAGCTTGGTTGGCCAGCCTCGCGGTATTTTTTCAGTGCTGGGCAAAGTGGTCCGACGGTGCCGAAGAGTCGAGCCTCGCCGAGATGCGACGCGGCCTCGCCATCGTTCGGGAGCAAGGTCAGCTGGTGTGGCTGAGCGCTGCCGAAGCCGCGCTCGCGATCGCCGAAGCGAGCGCCGGCGAGATTGATGCCGGGCTCCGGCGCCTGGACGACGCGCTCGCCGAGCTGGAGGCCACTGAGGCCCGTTGGTACGAAGCGGAGATTCACCGCATACGCGCCGAGATCCTGCTGAAGCGCGACCCGGCCGATACTGCGGCGGCCGAGCAGTCTTTGCAGACCTCGATCGCCATCGGGCAGTCGCAAAAGGCGCGCAGCTTCGAACTGCGCGCCGCGCTGTCTCTGGCAAAGCTTTATCGCGCGACGAAGCGCGACACCGATGCCCACGCCGTGCTGGCGCCGGCGGTCGAGGGCTTCCCGCCGACCCAACAATTCCCCGGGCTCACCGAGGCGCAAGCCCTCCTTGCGGTGCTCTCGGAAAGCAAGATGCGGTGAAGAGCGCGCGCGCCCGCGAATTGGCGAGCCGGGAGGAAGACGCCGCGGAACGGTTCTCCGCCTATTACAGTCTTTGGGGCGGGCATTTGAGCCGCGGCGAACCGGCACCGATGCGCGAAATGGCCGAGCTTTTCCTGCGCGAAGCCACGGCCCAGCCGGATTGTCCCGAGAGGTTGATCGCGCACCGCGTTTCCGGCTGCACTTGCTTTCAATTCGGCGATTTTGCCGGTGCCCATCAGCATTTTCAGCAGACCATCGAGCTCTACGACCAGGCACGCCATGCCGATTTCGCCGACCGGTTCGGCCAGGATCCCCGCGCCTCAGCGGAGATTTTGGACGCCCTCGCATTGTGGGTGCTCGGGAGAGTCGACGAATCTGGCCGACCGCGCCCTCGCCGATGCCGAGTCGGCAGGTCATGCTCCGACGATGGGTCATGCGCTGGCATATGCGGCGTTCCTTGGGCTTTTTCGGCGCAACCCCGAAGCAGTTGCGACCTACAGCCAAGCGCTGGCCGATACCGCCACTCGATACGACTTCCCAGCCTATTGGGCCGGCATCGCGGTATTTTTGCAAGGCTGGGCAAAGTCGAGACTGGCCGAGATGCGACACGGCCTCGCCATCTATCGGGAGCAAGGTAGGATTTGGCTCTTGCCCGAAGTGGTCGTCGCCGAAGCCGAGGCGAGCGCCGGCGAGACTGATGCCGGGCTCCGGCGCCTGAACGAGGCACTCGCCGAGCTGGAGCGCACCGAAGAGCGGTCGTATGAAACGGAGATGCACCGCATCCGCGCCGAGATCCTGCTGAAGCGCGACCCGGCCAATTCCGCGGCGGCCGAGGAGTCTTTGCAGGCCGCGGTTGCTGTCGCGCAGTCGCAAAAATTGCGCAGCTTCGAACTGCGCGCCGCCCTGTCTCTAGCGAAGCTCTACCGCGCGGCCAATCGCGACGCCGATGCCCGCGCCGTGCTGGCGCCGGCGGTCGAGGGCTTCCTGACGACACGGCAATCCCCGAACTCATCGAGGCGCAAACCCTTCTCGCGGCGCTAAGCCCTTAGATCGACTGACTCTGACGAGCCAATCATGCCCGCGTCGGCGTTTGCTTATCGGCCCGCGAGCCGATCCTACCCGAATGACCGGCCTTGCTTCAGGCGCTGATCTACGGTGCGCGGCTGAGCTGCAAGATCGCGACGCAGCCGGCGCCGAAGCCGTTTGTCGGCGAGGAGGTGTTGCCCGGTCCCGAGTGCCAGAGCGACGAGCAGATGATCTCGGAGATCCGCATGCGCGGCGTCTCCAATTTGCACCCGGTCGGCACCTGCCGGATGGGGCACGAGGTCGACGCGGTCGTCGATCCGCGGCTGCGCGTCTATGGTGTCCAAGGGCTGCGCGTCGCCGACGCCTCGATCATGCCGCAGGTTCCCGGCGGCGACACCATTGCCCCCTCGATCATGATCGGCGAGAAATGTGCGGCGATGGTCCTCGAAGACGCCGTGGCAGCTTAATATCCGCGGCGACTTCGCCCTGGTCGCGCCAAGATCGGAGTGTATCTTCCGCGTCGGAGCAAAAGGCGTACGGCGAAGCCAGCCAGTCGGATCACCGTCGCGTCAGACTGTTCCCGGTAAATTCCCGGTTAGGGCCACTGCGGCACCGATATTTATGCTATAAGTAGCTGACTAAAAGAAACTTATCGGCGGTGATCTCGGTCCGAAAGCGATTTTTTCCCGGTTTAACCGGGAAAAACCGGGATGAATGACGCGGCGGAAATCCCGGTTTACTTCGGTTGAGTGTCACCAGTGGCAGGGCCGCCCGGTGCTGCGCTAGGATGCGCTAAACGAAACGGAGGACAACCTGATGCAGTACAAGAGAATCTCGGCCGATTGTCACCTCGACCTGCCCTGGCTGCCGGCGGAGCTGTTCGTCTCGGAGGCAAAGCGTGAGTTGAAGGAGCGCATGCCCTATGTCGAGGACGGTCCGGACGGGCCGCACTGGATCACCAAGGCCGGGGTCAACATGGGGCTCGTCGGCGGCATCGGCTCGGTCGGCGGGAAGTTCGTTCCCGGGCAGAATTACCGCGTCGACAAGATGGCCGAGACCGGCCTCTATGAGGACGGCAAGAGGGGTGTGCGGCGTCCGGGCGACCCCGATCAGCGCATCAAGGACATGGACCGCGACGGGGTCGATGCGGAGATCATTTTCGGCATCCTCGGGGTTGCCTCGCGGGTCCGCGATCCCGAAGCCGCCAATGAAATGCTGCGCATCTACAATGACTGGCTCCAAGAGTTCTGCAGCCACTATCCCGACCGTCAGATCGGTCGCGCCTGTCTGCCCTATGGCGATGTCGAGGCCGCGGCCGCCGAGGTCTACCGCGTCGCCAAGCTCGGTCTCAAAGGCCTCGAGCTGTCCTGCTCATGGGACATGGAGCCGATGTGGCATCCGATCTGGGAGCCCTTGTGGAAGGCGGTCAACGACGTCCAGCTGCCGCTCCACTTCCACACCTTCCCGACGACCTCGCCGAGAGCGCGCGAGATGGCTTCCGGCCAGACGCGCCGGGCTGCCCAGTTCACCGGTGTGGCCGGCTTTCAGATGAACCTGATCAATATCATCGCCGCAATCATCGGCGCCGGCGTGCTCGAGCGCTACCCGAATTTGCGCATCGGCTTGGGCGAAAGCGGCATCGGCTGGCTCCCCTACGCACTTGACCGGATGGATTTCGAGTATGAGGACCGCTTCCGCGATCTGATGAAGCTGAAGCCGAGCGAATATTGGCGCCGCCAATGCCGGGCGACGTTTCAGTTCGACCGGATTGGCGCCAAGCTGGCCGAGGACATCGGTGTCGAGACATTGATGTGGGGCTCCGATTATCCGCACCCCGACGGAGTATGGCCGGAATCATCGAAGTACATCGCCGAGCAGTTTGCCGGACTGTCACCCGAAATTGTGCACAAGATTACCTGCGAGAACGCCGGCAAATTCTACGGTCTGATCAACTGACGCCCCACTACCCGGGTCGGGTGAGCAGCCCGAGGTGAAAGGACCGGCCGCCCCTTGGTTGGCGGTGGGTCGGATCGCGGTCACGACCGTCGGATAGTGCCGAGCACGCGGCGAAGCAATCTCCGGGAATTCGCGGGTAGCGTAAAGCAGCGGGCTTCCCGATGTTGCGCCAAACCCGGCGTCGTGAAGCACGCGGTCACGGTAGCGCTCGACCTCGATTGGGAAATCGCCGATCGGGCGCCCGCTGCCGATCCAGGCATCCATGTTGCCGGGACCCCAGTTATACGCCGTGACCGCATCCGGCCAATTGCCGTATCGCCGGTACATGCGCGCGAGATAGGCGCGACCCATTTGCCGGTTCTCGACCATGTCGAACCGGTCTCCGCCGCCGATGTCAATCGCCGCGGCGGCGGAAACCTGCATTGGTCCTTGCGGCCCGTTGAGCTCAGGGCGCCACATTCGCAGATCGGCACCGTGGCTCGACTCGGCGCCGTCGACGGCGAAAGCGACGCGATCGAGATCGTTCTCGCTTGCCGGGTGGAACAAGTCGATGCCAGGTAAAGATTGGGCGATCGTGCCTCGGAGCACTGTGACCGGCCGAATCCCGGGGTTGGCGAAGGTAACCAATTCGGTTTTCATGCTATTTGCGGCCGGGGGTTGCCCCGGCGTCGACGGCGAATGATCGGTGTCCCCACGCACCACCCTGACCGGTTTGGTGCTCGGATCGTCGAATTTCACGACCTCGGCGGTCTCGGCCTTTTCCGCCGGCTCAACTCCAGCAGTCTCGTCCTTTGTCCGGGTACCGCCGCGGATGATCTTGACCGCATTCCATTGCGTGTCCGGAAACGAGACAATCTGGACGCTGACCGGCTTCTTCTCGACGAAATGCTTGCCGGTGGCGATGGCGGCCCGGTGGTGCTTGGCTTTCACAGCGACCTTGGCCGCGTATGCGTGTGGCTGGGTAAGCAGCAGCGCGATTATCGCGCCGGAAATTACCCCTGCCCAAAACCGTTCCGCATCGACCCCCCGACCGACGCCGCCGATTCGCCCGCAGTCTAACGCCAATCGGCCGCAACCGCGACCCTTGTCATTGAATCG
>Ga0306920_100004846_pt1 | contig 17301 bp, 17 predicted proteins | sample flu12Cox44000170_FD_204666 | JGI IMG/M metagenome (GOLD analysis project Ga0306920, IMG submission 204666) | Lab enrichment of tropical soil microbial communities from Luquillo Experimental Forest, Puerto Rico - flux4day.12C.oxic.44.000.170 (v2)... | ecosystem: Environmental > Terrestrial >... | reverse complement strand
GCCTTTACCGGTATGGCGATCGGCGCCGCCGGCTGCGGCTTCCGTCCGATCGCCGACTGGCGGCAGGTGACGTTCTGCTTTGTCGCGATGGACCAGATCGTCAATCAGGCCGCGAAGATCCACTACATGTTCGGCGGCCAGGTGACTTTCCCGATCCTCTTTCGGGCGGCTGTCGGCGGTGGCGGCCTCGTCGCGGCGCAGCACTCGCAGTCGCCCTATTCGATGTTCATGAATGTTGCGGGCCTGAAGATGTTTCTTGCGTCGACGCCCCACGACATCAAAGGACTGATAAAGACCGCGATCCGCGACAACAACCCGGTCATATCATTCGAGTCGAGCCGGCTGATGACGCGCAAGGGTCCCGTGCCGGAGGAGGACTACACGATCCCGCTCGGCAAGGCCGATATCAAACGCGAGGGCAAGGACGTGACCGTCGTCGCCCTCGCCTGGCTCGTCCACGAGGCGTTGGCCGCGGCCGAAGAGCTGGCCAAGGAGGGGATCTCGGTCGAGATCGTCGATCCGCGCACCTTGGTGCCGCTGGACCACGAGACAATACGCAACTCGGTGCAGAAGACGGGCCGGCTCGTCATCGCCGACGAGGCAGGGCCGACCGCCGGCTTCTCGGCCGAGGTCGCCGCCGTCGTTACCGAGGATCCGGCAACTTTCGCGCAGCTCAAAGCGCCGGTGAAGCGGGTCTGCGCGTTGCAGGTGCCGATCCCCTACAGCCCCATCCTTGAAAGCCATGTCTTCCCGGACCGCAAGCGGATCACCGCCGGGATCCGCGACGTGCTCCAGGAGCGTCGAGAAGGCGTTTGATGCATTGAGAGGTTTAATCCCGAAGAACGACCGCTGAGAAGCGAGGAGAGTGCGATGATCGTCGAACAGATCTGGACCGCGAATGCCGGTCGCAATTTCAACTACCTGATCGCCTGCGCCGAAACTGGCGAGGCGCTGGCCGTCGACCCGCTCGACCACGAGAAATGCCTCGCCGCGGCCAAAGCCAAAGGCTGGAGCATCACACAGATCCTCAATACCCATGAGCATCGCGACCACACCGGCGGCAATCAGCAGGTGATCGCCGCGACCAAGGCGCCGGTGCTCGCCCACGTCAATGCCAAGGACCGCATCCCGGAAATGAGCCGCGGACTGCGCGCCGGCGATGTCATCAAGGTCGGCAAGACCATCGAGCTTGAGTGCCTCGACACGCCGGGACACACGATGAGCCATATCTGCGTCTTGGCGCGCACCGACAAGCCCGCGCTGTTCTGCGGCGACACGTTGTTCAATGCCGGCGCCGGCAATTGCCACAACGGCGGCCATCCGAACGAGCTCTACAACACCTTTGTCGCGCAGCTCAACCGGCTGCCCGACGAGACCTTAGTCTATCCCGGGCACGACTACATTGCCCGCAACCTAGGCTTCACGCTCGACCGCGAGCCGGACAACGCCAAGGCCAAGGAAATGCTGCCGGCAATGGAAAAGCAGGATCCGGGAAGGGCGCTGGTCACGAGTTTGGCATTGGAAAAGGAGATCAATACCTTCTTCCGGCTGACCAGCCCGACGGTAATCCGGCGGCTGCGCGAAGCCTTCCCCGATCTGCCCGACAACCCCGATCCGAAGACCGTATTCCTGCGGCTGCGCGAACTCAGAAACAAGTGGTGAAGCAGTACACTACCGCCAGGCGCCCGCGGGTCGGCGTCCAAATCTAAACCCTGGGCGACTAGGCTCGCTTCCGGCTCCGCTCCTTGTTCTCCGTCGGGTGCGGCCGAGGCGCCCCGTAGGCCGCGGCATCGGGACGAGCGTTCTCCCGATGCCGTCTCGCGGCCATGCTGCGCGAAAGGCGCCCTTTGCCGGCATTACTGACTACGAAGACAGTGCCGCGGAAATTGACGGGAACGACACGGCTGATCTCGCGGAGCGTCTCGAGGCTCGCGGGCGCGGGGCCGATGATTGTCAGATCGCGGCGAGGCCGCTGGAGTAATGGCTTAGCCATTCTCGCTCCGTGAAAGCGCCAATTAATTAGCTAACGCCTGCTCCGCCGCACTCGATCCGCACGCGGTGCGCTCCTCGCGCGACACGGCGAATTGCGGAGCGGCCTTGCTTGCGGCTTAATGGCTGAGAGGCGGCAAAGTCGTGGGAGGGCAGCGATGCTGAAGGTGCTGAAGGGAGGAAGGCTGATCGACGGAACCGGCGCCGGGCCGGCGGCGGGCATCACGATCGTCATCCGCGACGGGCGGATCGACGCGGTCACAACCCGAGCCGCCGATCAATGGCCGGACGATGCCGAGGTCATCGATGTCGCCGGCATGACCGTCCTGCCGGGCCTCATCGACTGCCACGATCACCTAGCGATGCACGGCTACGATCTGGCCCGGCGGTGGGGCATCGACGAGCCTCAGAGCACCCGCACCTTGCGCACCGCCAAGGTTCTGGAACAGACCCTCGCCGCGGGGTACACGACGATACGCGACGCCGCCGGCCTCGACGCCGGGTTCAAGCGGGCGGTCGAAGAGGGTTTGATCGCGGGGCCTCGTCTCGTCATTTCGCTCAACATCATCTCGCCGATCGGCGGCATCGGGGATCGCGTCAGCCCATCCGGGTTTTCCTGCTGTGTGCCGCAAGACCCGCTGCTGCCCGATGGGGTCGTCAACAGCTTGGCCGATGTGCGCCCCGTCGTTCGCCGCATGGTGCGGGCTGGCGCCGACGTGATCAAATGTGCGACGACCGGTGGCGCCAGCTCGCGTCCCGGTCACGGGCCGACCGACTCGGCGTTCAATCTCGACGAAATGCAGGCGCTGACCGACGAGGCGCACGCGCGCGATCGCCGCGTCATGTGCCATGCGCTGGGCGGCCGCGGGCTGCGCATTGCCGTCGAGGCCGGCGCCGACTCAATCGAGCACGGCTGCTATCTGAACGAGGAGCCCGAGCTGCTCGACGAGATGGCGCGGCGCGGGATCTTCTTCACGCCAACCTTCGCAGTCTACGACTTCCACCGCAAATCGCCGTACCCGCATGTCCGCGAACGCGCGCACGATCTCAAGGAGCATCACATCGAGAGCGTGCGCCGTGCTCTCTCCACCGGCGTCAAGATCGCCGCTGGAACCGATGCTGGCGGCCACAGCCACCCGAGCAATGCGCTCGAGATCGAATGCCTCGTCAGGGCGGGACTGACGCCGCTACAGGCGCTGCAGGCAGCGACCGGCTGGGCCGCCGAATGCATCGGCCGGGAGCGCGAGGTGGGGACCGTCGAAAAGGGCAAGCTCGCCGACCTCATCGTCGTCGACGGCGACCCGCTCGCCGATGTCACGATCCTGCAGAACCCCGAGCGCATCGCATTGGTGCTCAAAGGCGGCGAGATCGCCGCGAACCGAATGGCGAAAGCATCACCGGCACGGCGCTGACTGCGCCGGAACAGATCGCTGCCTACGGTGTCGAACGCGAGGTCTGCAAAGCAAGATTGGAAGTGGATAAACCAACCGTTCGCCCTGGAAATCCAGCGGCGTCGAAATAGCGGGTGTTCCCGATGAGCTGATAGTTCAGCACTGTCGTAAGGCCACCGGCGGTGGGTGCGGAGCGCATAACCCGCGCGACAAAGCTGGGTGTTGTACCGCCGGGCATGGTCTCGGTGAGGACGCGTCCGATCAGTCTACCCTTGTCCCTGATCTTCAAGCCGAGGATACGAGCGAGTGTCTTGCCGACATCGGCGTTGCTGGCGGGCGCCTCGTCGACAAAGCCCACTTTGAAGTCGGGCCCAATGGCAGCCATAAAATTCATCGTGTCCGCCCGGCTGAAGCTCCCGTGCATCCCTTGCCCTTGCTGCAACCCGGTATCGGCCAGCTCGACTGTGCAAGTCAGCGGTTGCTCACAGCCGGTCGAGAAGGTGCGGAAATTGACCGCAATGGCCGGCATCGGCGTCACCGCCGAGCCTTTCAGATTGATCGCGCTCAGAGGCAAGGTGCCGGCAGACCGCCCAAGCGAGTCGTCGACAAAAAGACCGCTCACATAGTCTTGCTCGAGCAGCGTCGCGACGACCCGCGCCGCCAATTTTTTGTCGCCTTTTGGAAGGTAGACGAGATCAGACCCGCCATTCGCAGCAACGACCACATCCGGGTTCTTCGGATCGGAGCCGATGACTCCGTTGCCGAAACGCGAGTGATCGCCGGAATTGATCTGGCCGTATTTGTCGTCCGGATCAAAGAGTGGCAGTTGCAGCGCGGTCGCGATGTCGATCGCGACAAAGCCGGGCGGCACGAAACCCGCCGCCACATCCGCATAGGACGCGCGCGCCGCGGGACTCGTCTTGCTCTCCTTAGAAATCGTGGCGAAGCCGTGATCGGCGCTGACGACAATGTCGGTTGTATCGGCAAGGCCGAGATCGGCAAGCGCCTGGCGAAGACGGGCAAGATCGTTGTCGGCATTCTTGATCGCCGCCAGCGAGGTGGGGCCGTTGATGCCCGGGGTGAGCTGATTGAGGCTGTCTCCCTGATTGTGCTGCGTGCCGTCGGGATCGCGCGACCAGAACACCAGTACAAAAGGCTTGTTGCGCGCCTTGAAGATCGGCAAGACCACCTTTGTCGTGACATCGACGAAATAGTCCTGCTGCGTCAGGTTCGCGACGCTGGTTCCCGGCGCAGTCGCGCTGCCCGGTTTTCCGTTGTCGCCGCGCGAGGGCGCGACGAGCGGCAACCCCGCCGCCGCGAGCGCTGTTTTCACTTCGTCAGAGAGTGGAATGCCCTTGTCCGAGCCGGTCGCATCGTCGACGACGATCGTCGGTGAGCCGGTACGGTCGGTGTGGTCAAAGATCAGGGCCGGGCCGAGTTTGCCGATCGTGCTCGTGCTGATCCCGGCACGACGCGCCGCCGCCAACAGTGTCACTTCGTCGAGATAGTCGCCGGCGAAATGCTCGTCGACGTCGCCGAGCACCGGATCATTCTCAAGGAAAGGTGTAAGGCTTTCGCCGGCGCCCGGGACCGGAAACCCCGAGTAGATCGTGTTGCTGAAATCGCCTGTATCGCCCAGATAGTGACCGGTCGCCATGGCGGACGCGTTCGGCGTCGTAAAGGTCGGAAACAGCGCATGGGGATTCCTAAAATTAACCCCATTGTCGCGGATTGCCGCCATCGTCGGAGCTTGCTCGGGAGTTACCATCAGGGCACGCAACCCGTCGGGAACAAACAGAACGACGTTATGCGGCTGATCGGCTATGGCGGGCGGGGTCATCGCCAAAACGCTCAGCGTGAGGCCCCACGCGAAAGCAACGCTTCTAGGCTGTGGCACCGTTCCAGATCTCCAGTAAACCGGGGCAGAGGGGATGTGTCCGCAACCTAATAACGGGCTGTGACAGAAATATTACAGAATGCTCTGGCTCATTGGAGGCGAGGCGGACGGGGTTTTGGTCACGTGCGCGCGGCGCGGCATTTCCGACGCACGCAGAGCCGCACTAGGCGCAACATGCATATTGTGTCGCCTTCCGACCAGAGAGTCTCTGCGTTCATTAATGTTCGGGGCACCACCGTTAGAACAGAGATTAAGCGAAACCTTGACCGCGCCTTATTCTATCTTGCCTGTGCGGTGAGGATCTCAGATCGACTGTGCCCAGCTTCCCAGAAAAGGGATAATGCGACTTGTGACTTTCTCCGCCGACCGCGCAAGAACCACAACATATAGAAAGCCCGGGAAGCCATGCCGTTCAGAAGAAACACCCGATGGTAGATCAGGCCGAACGCAACAATTGAATTTTTTGCGCTGTTGGATCAGACATTAGCCATGAAGGCCGTGGGTTTCGGGTGTTTTTGGTTTGGGATTAAGGGGGGTCGTCCCGCGAATTGGGAGGAGAACTTCGGCAACGTTACACTTGACATAGTACAATCTGCCTATAGTAGGATCGCGGCTGACAGGCCGGCGAGAGGCTAGGCGCGATCCTTTGGCTTTCTTGGGCGGCGCGTTTTCGGCGTCGGCTTAGGGCGCGTGGATCGCGCCACTTCCTTCAGGACGCGATCGAACACCTTCTCTTGATCGCCGCGCTCGGTAGCGACTTCGCGGGCCGTCTGGAGGAACCGCTTGAACTGCGCCGGGTTGTCCGGTTTCGGCTTACGCGACATATTCACCGCCCTTCGCCGAAAGGCAATTCCGGTTCCTCAGGAGGGGGCCGTTCAGGCGGTGTGCAGACCGTAAGTGGCTTGCCGTTGCGGCATTTCACGAGGCCATTCAGCGGGAGCAGATCGTCTCGATCAAACGTGTGGAGAACCTCGATGTCATGCCACACAGCCGACGCTAGATGGATTGCGTCATTTGGCTTTCTGAGACCGGGCAGCTTTGCGCGAAGCAAGCGCCGCGCTTCCATCGCAATATCCTGGTCCACCTGAACATGCACGACATAGGGCTGTGACAGAAACTCATCTAGCTTCTTGTCTCCTTCTGGATCTGCCTCAGCAGGCCCCCGAATTTTGTAGACCTCAGCCAGGGTGATCGTAGAAGTCCAGATCTCGACCTCCCCAGCCTCGCCGGCGCTCAATGATCCACTTTGCCGCGTCCACCTTGTCCGGCTCCTCGCTAAGGAGACCGATCCACACGCACGAGTCCCAATAAACCCGTTCAGCCAAGATCGCCGTCTCTGAGCCGGTTCAAATATTCTGAGACGCTTAGGCCACCAGTGAAATTACGATCGCGGACCTCATCGAGCCGAACTTTCGGCACGTCGGCCAGCTGTACGTCCCTAGCTTCTAGGTGCAGCAATTCGCCGTTGCTGTTGTAGCAGATGATCCCCCGCGCCCGCACCCTCTTGTGACGCCACACGTCAGCGGCCTTAACGAGTTCGGAAAAGCGTTCCAAGTCATTTTCGGAGACCCAGCACCAGAGCTCCTTGCCAGTTTTCCGTTCTAACACCCTGATGGCGGGGTGACCGTAATGATGACCGATATCTAGGTATTCGCCCTCGATGGAGCCGACCTCCGATCTGGCTCGATCGATCGCAGACTCAGCCGCGTCAATCGCGCGTAGCGCGATTTCGGCTGCCTTTGGAGTCAGCGTTTCCCTTTCCGGTTCATCGTTAATCTGAACATCGGTTCTGCCGACGCCATTTACGCTGCGGTTCAGCAGCCGCTTGAGCACATTCTCCTTTCGCCCTCGCGACCATGCCGGGATAATCGACCCGCGTCCCAAAGCGGCAAAGCCCTCCCTCACTTCTTTGGTTCTCTCGCTTGCCAAAGTAGCCAGCTCGATGGGAGTGATATCCGGAACCATTGCGACCATCTCTGCCGTAATGGTCAAAGGGGTGTTCGTGCTCGCCGAGACGAGTTTCCACGTCACCCTCGGATCCTCGTTCTCCGCGAGTTCAAAAATGTCCCGCACCTGCTCGACTGCATCCCGAATCGTCAAAACGTCGGGATGGGCACCAGAGGGGCGGATCACTATTCGCACACGGCCGGCCAGCGAATAACTCCCTCAGAATAGGAACCAAACGAGTACATAGGCGATCGCCGCCGTAGCTACCATACACCAAAACGCACCAGCTAATCTAAGAACGGCAATTCGAGTTGCCGCGGATCGCTGGTCGTGCGCGCCTCTCGCCGACTGCTATCTCGCGCCTTAGAAGGGCGGCTCGCCCGCGAGGCGGCTACGAGTCGTTTCGTAAGTGAGCCGCTTCCCGACCGCACCCCGCAAGGCGACATCGGCGCGGGCCAGATCGTCGTGGCCGAGCCGCTCGCGATGATTGTGCATGAAGTCACGTTCGGCCGCGTAGCGATGTAGGTGCGCTTCGCTGACGTGGAAATAGCAGCCGTAGATCGAGCGTTTGAAGATCGAGAAAAAGTTCTCTGCCGTGTTCGTGTGCCAGAACTGCGCCCGAACGTATTCCTCGATCGAGTGATTGACGGCGCCGTGCCCGCTAAACTCGCGGCCAATGCCGGGATGGACAGGGCTCTCGTCGGTCATCAGGTAGCTCGCCTTATGCACGTTCTCGACGATGATCGGCTTCAAGGTCTGCGCCGTCACGTTCGGCACGCGGAAACTCCGCACGCATCCGTCACGCTCGACCAAGGACAGCATGATCGCCTTCGGCGAGATCTTACCTTTGCGGTTGCGGGCTTTGCCGCCGACATAGGTTTCGTCTGCCTCGACAGCCTCGTTTGCGCCGCCGAGCGAACTGTCGCCCATCCCGAGATCTCGCATGACCTCGCGGACGCGGTGCCCCAGGAACCACGCCGTTTTCATACTGCAACCGAGCGTCCGCTGTAGCTGGCGGGTGGCGATGCCCTTTTTGGAGGAGCAGAATAGGTAGATCGTCTGGAGCCAGATATGCAGCGGCACGTGGCTCGACTCGAAAACGGTCCCGATCTTGACGGTGAACGGCTTGCGGCACGCCCGGCAATTCCAAAGGCCGGGGCGCGTGCTCTTGCCCTGCATCTTTGTCGCCTCGCCGATAACGCCGCAGTGCGGGCAGACCGGACCATTCGGCCAAAGCCGGCTCTCGACATACTCGATCGCGGCTTCCTCATTAGCAAAGTGGGCAACGTTCAAAAGGGACTTCATGGTCGATCTCCTCGATCGACCTGAATCTAGGTGTTGCGGCGTACTATGTCAAGTGTAACGTTGCCAGAACTTCGATCCCAGAGAGCATCTACAAAAACAAAACAAGCGCTTTCTCGAATTCCGAATATAACCGAAATCTCGATGGAAGGAGATGACGACGATATTGGCGTGGGGGACGGAAACCCCGTCGATTTGCCTAATATTCGCCACGACTTCAGTTTTTTCCCCGGCCTACGCACTATTATCAATCGATTTTGAAATATATATTCCACAACGACTACAAAATCAACTTACGGAACTACACGAGGACGTACCTGTAGAAACTGAAACTTTCAGTGTGCTTATCAATTATGACTATGAAATGCCGTTTACTATTGTGTCCTATGATACAACAGAGGAAATGCCCGATTCTTCTCGCGCTGTCGTGGTTATACGAAGGTACCTAGAACGACAAATCAAAGACGATTTCGTTACCTTTTGCTCGCTTGGACCAAGCCCATTTCACGCCGATTTGTTGCTTAAACAAAGCACGAGTGCTGCCGATCCAACTTTTAGCGTCCACGATCTTTCCGAGCCCGGCGGAGGGTATAAGCGCTTCGAAATACGGTATTCAAATAAAATAAGAACCGAGCTCGCCCATCATTGCGGCATTTGCAAATTATATTGGTCCTTTTTTGTCATCGTACTATGCGTTAGAGCGAGACCGGGTCAATCTGATGTTTTTGTCGGAAAATGCTCATGAATATTTACAAAAGCTCTTAGAGATCGAACGAGCAAGAGGGTTCCAACGGCTATATAGGCATCTGTTTACGGCATCGAGCATTATTAACGAGATATTAACTGCGATCCTTGAAATCGAGATTGAGAAATCCCGCTCAAATAAGTTTTTTTTAGAGCGAAAGCGCGAGCAACAAATTTTTGAAGAAACACCGCTGTATATATTTATAGAACGAGTGCGATCTGAGCAGGAAATATTTCCGGCGGCGGAGATCCGCGAAATCGTACTTCTGAGCGAAGGACGGCGGTTGAAATTGACAGAGAATCTCGCGGTTCTTGTCGCTGGTGTGTTCGGCGGGTTCGTAGGAGCGCTATTGACGTGGGCCATCGGCACCCACGAAGTTCACAGTAGTAGTACCATTCCTTCGGCACCGAGCGCGATCAGCGAGCCGAGACATTGATGTAGGGAGCGACCGTTTTCGACGTTAGTCCCAGACTGGCCCCCGCCTTGAGCTGAGGTGAACCCCGAGTTTCCGTAAGGCGCCTTCTACGATTTTCCAGAATGGGACGTTGTGCGGCTTGATATGACACGTCGCTCCTGCTCGTGTGGCAGCGCTGGATCTGTCTCTCGCCTGAGCTAAGTCATTTTCCGGCTGTCGTGCTGGTAGAGGTGATGGCCTTGTTACCATAATGATGATCTTACAATCGCCTTATTCGCATGTATAATTGCGGTCCAGCCGTCGGTTGAACGAGGAGATGATGAGACATCCGATTGAGTGCCGACGCGAGCGACACGAGTACAACCTGAAGGAGATTTTGCTGCTGATTCGCTGCAGATTGCACATCAGTTAACCTTCGGCACAAGGTGAGGTTGTATCCGGCAGGCGAGTGAGGCCGGCGGGCATGACCCGGGACGAAGTGCTGTCGGCGTCCCCCATAGTGGCTGGCGGTGTTCGCGCCGAAGCTTTAGATTCTCACCGGAAACATACGATTTGCGGGACGGACCACGATGAAAATCGGCGCATCGATCTTTTTCACCGAGTACTCGATCTCTCCGACCGAGCTGGCGGCGGCGTTGGAGGAGCGCGGGTTCGACTCGCTGTGGGTAGCCGAGCACTCGCACATCCCGGTCACGCGCCGCTTCTCGCCGCCGGGGGGCGGCGGCGAACTGGGCCGGCAATATTACGACGTCATGGATCCGTTCGTGACGTTGAGCGCGGCGGCGGCCGTCACCAAGCGGCTCAAGCTCGCCACCGGCGTCTGTCTCGTGATCCAGCGCGATACGATCCAGACCGCCAAGCTCGTCGCGTCGCTCGACCAGGTCTCCGGCGGGCGCTTCATCTTCGGCATTGGCGGCGGCTGGAATGCCGAGGAGATGGAAAACCACGGCGCGGTCTACGCAACGCGTTTCAAGAAGATGCGCGAGCAGATCGAGGCGATGAAGGAAATCTGGACCAAGGACAGGCCGGAATACCACGGCGAGATCGTCGATTTCCCGCCGATGATGACCTGGCCCAAGCCGGTACAGAAGCCGCATCCGCCGATTATTGTCGGCGGCGCGTTCCAATACGCCGCGCGCCGCGCGATCCGCTATGGCGACGGGCTGATCCCGCAGGCCGCCGACGCCCAATCGGGCGAACCCGAGGAATACCTACCGCGGTTTCGCCGCATGGCGGAAGAGGCCGGCCGTGAGCCGCGCTCGTTGTCGGTGACATTGGGCGGCGCGCCCGAAGACCCGGACCAATTGAAACGGTACCGCCACATCGGCATCGCGCGGATGAACGTCCGCTTGCCGTCTGCCAAGGCGGACGAAATCCTGCCGGTGCTGGACCGCTGGGCGAAGCTGATCCGCCAGGTGCAGGCATGAGCGCGGCGCGCATCCTCACGGTGTATATCGACTACAAGAGCCCGTACGCCTATCTCGCGAAGGACCTCGTTTACGAACTCGAACAGGACTGCGGCGTGCGCACCGATTGGCTGCCCTATGATCTCGACCTCGCCGGCTTTATGGGCTCCGCGCGCGTCGACAACAGCGGCCGGGTGCTCGAAGAACAGCGCACCGCGCATCAATGGCGGCGCGTCCGCTACAGCTACATGGATTGCCGCCGGCAGGCCCGCAAACGCGGGCTGGTGATCCGCGGCACGCAGAAAATCTGGGATTCGACGATCGCTGCGCGCGGCATGCTGTACGCCAAGCGGCAAGGCGACGGCGTCTTTCGCCGCTATCACGATGCGGTATTCGAGCGCTTCTGGAAGCGCGAACTCGATATCGAGAACCCCGATGTCGTTGCCGCCGTCTTGACCGAAGCCGGTGCAGACGCCGCCGGCTTTCCCGTCTATCTGGCCGAGGCGGGTCGGCAGGAACTCGAACGGGTCTGCCGCGCCGCCGAAGAGATCGGGGTTTTTGGCGTGCCGACTTTCGTACTCGACGGCGAGCTGTTCTGGGGCCGCGAGCACCTGCCCGACATCCGCGAGATGCTCACCAGACGCAGCAGGAAGATCGCGCCTAGCTAGCGGTGCTCCGAGCCACAGAAATAGACAATCGCGGTCGCGGTGGCGAGCAACAAGAACGCCTGCGCCCCGAGCGACGGAATATCAAAGCTCATGATCAGGCAGAAAATCCCAAACCCGCCGAGGATCGCCGACAGCAGCTGCAGCATGAGCTGCGATAAGACAAAGCCCAGCATCAACCGCTGCCTTCGGCATAGTGGCGTTGCGCGAGGCAGCTGCGAATGAGGAGCCACGCGACGGCGATATCGACGGCGAGGAAGAGCACCAGCGGGGCGGTGGTTACGCCGAACGTCGTGATCAGTGCGTCGATCACGACAAACCAACCGAGAAGGCGTACCAGCCGCCGCAATGTTCGCTCCCTAGCCGACCCGTTAAATTCTAATCAAACGTGTCGGATATTTCGCGTAAATTGATAGTTAAGATTTGAGAAAACCAGCAGTCAGCTCGGGCGGCGGGCCAGACGGGAGAGTTTCGGGAGCGATTCGGACGGCGGTGGTGAATTTGAACGGAAAGCGGCCGCCGCTCGCGAACGTCAGTTCGACAAAATAGGCGGCCCATCCGCGGGCCGGCTCGGGGATCCACGCCCGGTAGCTGCCTTCGCCGCATGCCTCCAATGGCGAAGGACGATAGGCGGGACCGATCGTCTCGAGCCGGAAGTCCCGTGCGTTCTGGTTCGTCGCTTGCCACAGGACCGCGGAGAGAGGCCGCGTCTCGGTGTCGATCGCGATCGCTCCGTCGGGTTCGAAACGCCAGGAGAATTTGGGGCGAGGCCGGCCTTGAACGATCGACTCGTAAAAGGCGAACGCGCTTTCTCCCGCGTCGCTGCCCTTCAGAGAGTGGTCGGTGTTCGGCACATAGCGAAGGTATTTCTCGCCCTCCAGCGCATCAAAGTAGAATTTCGACGAGTCGGGCAAAAAGTATTGGTCGGCGGCGGAATTGATCATGAATTTTGGCATTGTCAGCCGGCCGCGACAGGCGAACGGGTCCTCGATCGCGAGCAGGGCGGCGAGCTCGCGGGTTCCTGCCCAGCGCATGATGCCGGAGGCCTGGTAGGCTGCGATCGCGGGCGCCCAGAAGCCGTAGGAGCGGTAATGGTGCTCGAACGAGGCCTCGATGTTCAAAATGTCGATGACGAGCGGAATGACCGCCGCGACGCGCCGGTCGACCGCGGCGGTGGTCCATGCCGTCCAGCCCCGCTTCGACGCGCCGCCGAGGACAAACCTGCCGACCTCGACCCCGCCCCCCGCGGCACTGCCAGCGAAGGCGGTGATTGCATCCATTGCACGCACGACGCTCTTCGTCATCGGCAGCCGCAATGGCCAGAATTCGTCGCCGGTCCGCAGATACTTGTCCCAGCTATAGGCGATGATCGCGTCCTCGGCGCGCGGCTCCGCCTCGCCCGCGAAGATCAAAGGCTGGTTCGGCACCATGCGCAATTCGGCGGTGACCGATCGGGTCGCCACCGCCGCCATTGCCAGCAGCGGGTTTGCCCGCGCCGGTCTTTCGCGGCTGTTGGATCCGCCGCCGATGACCAGCAACGCCGCGTCCGTAGCAACTTCTTCCGGCACGACTACGGTCAACCAGTGTTTCCACAACGGCCGGTCGACTTCCGCCTCGTCGCGCCAGCGCTGTGAGATCAGCTCGAGCAGAGACGCGGCGTACCCGTTGCCCGGAAACTTCTGGATCAGCTGGTAACGATAGTTGGGATCGGACGCGGCGACATAGCGGTCGAGCGCCGTCCCCTCACCGAGCACCCGGTCAGGCTGCAACTAGCGCCGGCCGGCGATTGCGGAACGGGGTGGCCTTCTCGAAGGCGTCAGCGACGCGAAACAGAGTCGGCTCCTGGAATGGCTTGGCGACGAGCTGGATCGCCACCGGCAGCCCGCCTTTGCCGAACCCCGAGCAGGCCGAGATCGCCGGATAGCCGGCGACATTGAACGGCATCGTGAAGTTGGGCGCCGCGAAGAGGTCCCATTTCGGCACCTCGTCGATCCTTGCCGCTTCGGTCGGCTGGGTCGCGGTCAGCACGACGTCGAGCCCTTGCATCGCCGCTTGTAATTCGGCGCGGAGCTCGCGCCGGCGCCGCACCGCCTGGACATAGTCGACGCCGGTGACAAAGGTGCCGAGCATCAGCCGGCTGCGCAAGCGCTCGCTGAAATCGCCGAGCCGGGTGCGCGCCCATTCCTCATATGCCGCCGCGCGCTCGGCGATCGAGATTAGCGAGCCGCAGGCGTGCCAGTCCTGTAATGGCGACAGCTGCACCTCGCGGATCTCAGCGCCGAGATTACGGAAAGTCGTGATCGCTGCCGTGATCCCGCGCTGCGTGCCGTCACTGACCTTGTGGTCGGTCTCGTGGAAATGATGGATCACGCCGATCTTGAGGCCCTTGATGCCGCTGCCGAGCCCCGCCGTGTAATTCGGGACCGGGCGCGAGGCGCTGGCCGGGTCGCGCGGGTCGTGGCCGGCAAGGACCTGCAGCATCAGCGCGCAGTCCTCGGCCGTCCACGCCATCGGACCGATATGATCGAGACTGAATGCCGCCGGCGCGACACCGGCGCGGCTGACGACGCCATAGGTGGGCTTGATGCCGGCAATGCCGCAAAGCGCAGCAGGGCCGCGGATCGAGCCGCCGGTATCGGTGCCGATGCCGCCGAGGATCAACCCGGCAGCCACTGCAGCGCCGGTGCCGCTGCTGCTGCCGGCGGTGAAATGCTCGGTGTTCCACGGATTGCGCGCCGGCGGCGTCGGCAGGTCGAACGACGGGCCGCCATCGGCAAATTCGTGCGTCGTCAATTTGCCCATCAGCACGGTGCCGGCGGCGGCGAGCTTTTCGGCGCAGGTCGCGTCGGCATCGGGAATGTTGTCCTGCAGCAGCTTCGACCCGCAGGTGGTCGGGATGCCTTTCGTGTCGACGATGTCCTTGAGGCCGATCGGGATGCCGTGCAGCGGGCCCTTCGGGCCTGCGACCGTGATCGCCGCCTCGGCGGCGCGGGCCTCGCCCAATGCCCGCTCCTCGGTCAGGTGCACAAAAGCGTGGAGCTTGCCGTCAAGCCTATGGACACGATCGAGGCAGGCGCGGGTCAATTCGACCGGCGAGAGGCGCTTCGCAGCGATCAGCCGCGCGGCTTCGGCGATCGTCGGGATCTCGCCGCTCATGCGAGGTCCTCCTCGGTGAAATCGTAAATATGAGCCGGCTCGGCCATCCGCCCCCGCGGTTTGCGTACCCGCTCGGCCATCTCGGCGATGCCGGCATAGAGCCCCTTCAATTCCGCCTTTTGCTCGGGGGTCAGATCAAGACCGGCGCGAGCGAGTAGAAATTCGAAAGCCTCGTCTCTGATTTCTGACATCAGGTTTTCCTCACATCGCTAATAGTCATCGGATCGATGCAAACCGGATCGCGCCGCTGAGCCGTGCTGCAACAGCCGGGCGAGACGTCCCGGCGCCTACGCGCTTACACCGCTCGGCAGCCGCCCGCCGCGACCGTGGGGGAGTGTGTGAAGTTTCAACTCGACCGGATCGCCGAGCCAGATCGCGTAATTGCTATGATCCTCCACCGCGTTCTCGGTCAGCGGGTGGACCAGCACATCGAGCCCGTCCCGGTTCAGCATCAGATAAGGCACGACATGCTCGAGCTGGTCGGGCTTGAAAATGACCAGAACATTGGCGATCGGGTGCGGCCCGACCGGTGTATCGCGGAAGCCGTCGATCTCGACCGGGAACTTGTCGCCGATCGCCGCGCACACTTGCTCGGCGACGGCGCGCGTTGTTGCCGGGTCGTAATAGATGTGGGCGTGATAGCCCAAATTCGCGACGGATTGCTGGGTCTTCTCGATCATCGGGCGACGCTCCCTGCAGGCTGGCAATGCGCGCGGAATTTTTGCACAGCAATGGCCGCAAGTCTATTCAGCCGCAGAGGCCGCCAGCTATGCGGCGAGCCTCGCCTGCTGGCGCAGCATGTCGACCGCCTTTTCGCCGATCATGATCGTCGCAGCGTTGGTGTTGCCGGAAACGACGGTCGGCATGATCGAGGCGTCGGCGACGCGCAGACCCTCGACTCCATGCACGCGCAGCTCCGGATCGACGACCGCCAGCGCGTCGACCCCCATTTTGCAGGTGCTGGTCGGATGGTAGACGGTGCCGCCGCGGCGCTGGGCGTAGTCCAGTAATTGCTCGTCGGTCTCGACCGCCGAGCCGGGCTGGAACTCCGACTCGACGAACTGTTGCATATGCGGGTTCGCCAAGATCCGCCGTATGAGCTTTAGGCCGGCGACGATAGTGAGCTGGTCGGTCTCGGTCGCCAGATAATTCGGATGCACGGCGGGGGCGTCGAACGGGTCTGGGCTCTTCAGTTTGATCGCGCCCCGGCTCTCGGGCCGCAGTTGGTAGGCGATCGAGGTGAAGCCGGAAAACCGATGCAGCCCGTCTTGCGGTCGCTCGGCGCTGAACGGCGAGATCGAAATTTTGACGTCCGGCGAGGCGAGCTCGGCACGGGTGCGCGCGAACAAGGCCGCGGGCGAGCTGATCATCGACAAGGGGCCGCGGTGGAACATGTAGTATTCCAGACCAGCTTTCAGCTTGCGCACATTGCTCAGCATCACGTCGTTGACCGTGATCGGCAATTTGCATTTGAGCTTGATCGGCGCCGAGTAGTGGTCCTGCAGGCTCTGCCCGACCCCCGGCAGATGATGCACAGACGGGATTCCGAATTCCGTCAGATCCTGCTGCGGGCCGATACCGGACAGCATCAGTAATTGCGGGGAGTTGACCGCGCCGCCGCACAGGATCACTTCGCTCGCCGAAAGTGCGGTGCACTTCTCGCCGTTGTTGCGAAAGACGACACCGGTCGCTCGCCGCCCGTCGAATATGATTTTTTCGGTGAGGGCATTGGTGACGATGCGCAGATTGGGGCGACCCATAGCCGGTCGCAGATACCCGACCGCGGTCGAGCAGCGCCGGCCGCTCCGCGTCGTCGTCTGGTGATAGCCGACGCCGTCCTGTTGGGCGCCGTTGAAATCGTCGTTGCGCGGAAACCCCACCTCCGTTGCACTGGCGATGAACGCTTCGCAGATAGGATGCTGCGCCACATCCGACACGCAGAGGGGACCGCCCGTGCCGTGGAAACTGTCGGCACCGCGCATCTGGTGCTCGGAGCGCCGGAAATAGGGCAGCACGTCGTCGAACGACCAGCCGGTATTGCCGAGCTGGCGCCAATGATCGAAATCCTCGGCCTGACCGCGGATATAGACCATGCCGTTAATCGACGATGAGCCGCCGAGCACCTTGCCGCGCGGCCAGAAGACGCGGCGGTCCGCGGCGCCAGGGTCGGGTTCGGTCTCGTAGCACCAATTGACCGAGGGATCGGCAAAGGTCTTGCCGAAACCGAGCGGGATATGGATCCAGCGGTTGGTGTCCTCCCCGCCGGCCTCGAGCAGCAGCACGCGGGTCGCCGGATCCTCGCTGAGCCGCGCCGCGACGGCGCACCCGGCCGATCCCGCGCCCACCACGATGAAATCGGCCTCGATCATCTCCTGCCGCGCGTTCATC
>Ga0306920_100004845_pt1 | contig 17302 bp, 18 predicted proteins | sample flu12Cox44000170_FD_204666 | JGI IMG/M metagenome (GOLD analysis project Ga0306920, IMG submission 204666) | Lab enrichment of tropical soil microbial communities from Luquillo Experimental Forest, Puerto Rico - flux4day.12C.oxic.44.000.170 (v2)... | ecosystem: Environmental > Terrestrial >... | reverse complement strand
ATGGTAAACGCCGACTTGGCGGATAACCCTTTTGGCGCAGGCGCCGACGAAATAGGCATCTTGGGCTTCGATCCGCTTGCTGGGCACGGGTTGGCCCGGCTGTCGCTTTTGGCGTCTGCGTCAACGAGTTTTGAACGTTTCTCACTCACAAATCCGTAGGCTGAATCGAGCGCGGGCTGCCAGGACGCAGCGGGTTCACGTGACGGGCAGGAACAAGACGCGAAGAGAGCGGGCGTTGCTATGATCGAGCTGAAGGAAACCGCCCTTGGCACCCCTGGTGCCAACACTGGCGCCACGGTAGCCGTCACCACAATTGCGTCGACCATCATGGCAAGTGCGATCCTCGCCAGCACCGCCGCGATTGCTGTGCCAAGCTACGATGGCCTGTGGAGCGTCTCGATCATCACCGAAAAAGGCGATTGCGACCGCGGCTATCGCTATCCGGTTCGCATTTTAAACGGCACGCTGGCCAGTGCCGGCGACACGGCCATCACGATTACCGGCAAAGTGGCCGGAAGCGGCGCGATCACAGTCACTGTGAGCGCCGGCGGACGAAGCGCCACCGGCTCCGGCCGGCTTGCCGGCAAAGTCGGCATGGGCTCGTGGAGCGGCGGCTCCTGCTCCGGTTCCTGGAGCGCGGAGCGGCGCGGATCGTAGTTCGTCATTTCGGGGCCGAGCAAACCGAGGAGCCCGGAACCCATAATCACTGTCTGTAGATATGGATTCCGGACTTGTCGCGGCGCCCGTCATCGGGCCGGAGCCGTTGGCGCCAATCCGCAATGGCACGTTAGAGTATCACCCCTCCGCGGCGTCTTCGGCGGCAGCTCCCTCGCCTTCCTCACCGGCTAGGATCTTTTCGCCAATGAGACCGGCATTCTGCCGAATCGCGGCGTCGATCTTGCCGGCGATATCGGGGTTGGCTTTGAGAAAAGCCTTGGCATTCTCGCGGCCCTGGCCGATGCGCTGGCTGTCGAACGAGAACCAAGCGCCGGATTTTTCCACGACCCCGGCCTTGACGCCGAGGTCGATCAGCTCGCCGGTTTTGGAAACGCCTTCGCCATACATGATGTCGAACTCGACCTGCTTGAACGGCGGCGCGAGCTTGTTCTTGACCACTTTCACCCGCGTCTGATTGCCGACCACCTCGTCGCGCTCCTTGATCGCCCCGATGCGGCGAATATCGAGACGGACCGAGGCGTAGAACTTGAGCGCATGGCCGCCGGTCGTGGTTTCCGGCGAACCGTACATGACGCCGATCTTCATACGGATCTGGTTGATGAAGATCACCATCGTGTTGGAGCGATTGATCGAGGCGGTGAGCTTGCGCAGCGCCTGGCTCATCAGCCGCGCCTGCAATCCGGGTTGATTGTCGCCCATCTCGCCTTCAAGTTCGGCGCGCGGAACCAAGGCGGCGACCGAATCGATGACCAGAACGTCGACCGCGCCGGAGCGCACCAGCGTGTCGGCGATTTCCAGCGCCTGTTCGCCGGCGTCCGGCTGCGAGATCAAAAGATCATCGACATTGACGCCGAGCTTGCGTGCATAGACCGGATCGAGCGCATGTTCGGCATCGATAAAGGCGCAAATTCCACCCTTCTTCTGCGCTTCCGCAAGGCAATGCAGCGCCAGCGTGGTCTTGCCGGAGGATTCCGGACCGTAGATTTCGACGACGCGACCGCGCGGCAGGCCGCCGATGCCGAGCGCGATGTCGAGCCCGAGCGAGCCGGTGGACACCGTCTCTATGTCCATCGACTGCATGTTCTTGCCAAGCCGCATGATTGAGCCCTTGCCGAAGCTGCGCTCAATCTGCGACAGCGCGGCATCAAGGGCTTTCGATTTGTCCATGGACGATCCTTCGACGAGACGAAGTGCTGCACTCATTTCTCGCGCTCCTTATGGCCGGGATTCGGAGGGCACGAAAGGTGCGGCCTCCCCCGCCGGCCGATGGCAATTGACAGTAGAAGGAGCGTACACGATCTGTTCTCCGTTCGCAATATGTTCTCGTTGGGGTTGAGGGTAATAGCCGTTTTTCCCGCCCCGCTGCCCTCATTTACGTAACGAATTGTCCCAATTTGTTACTCGATAGCGTCCGGTAATCGACGCAACAGGCCGAATCGGTAGTCCGGCGCGGTCAGCTCACTTATCTCGAATCGACGGAATTGCTCACGCGCACCAACGCCACCGGAACAAGTGACGAGCAACGATAGCTCGTTCCCAGGGGCGATATGTCGGGACCATGTCCGCCGCTCGGCTGTCCCGAAATGCAACCCCTTAGCGCGGGCGGCAAAGCCTCGGCTTCCCAAAGGCCGGGGCTTTTTGCATGACCGCGCGCGGCCCGTGGAGCGTCGCCCAACCGTGACGCTATTATAATCACTTACCCAGCTATGCCGCCGAATTTCCTGAGCCATGCCGAGCTAGATGCCGTCATTCGGCTCGGCGTAGCGAAGTGCTGCTCGGCCTGCGCACCAACGAGCCGGCCAAAGACCGTTACTTCGTTCCCGGCAGAATGATCACAAAAAACGAGCGGCTTGCGGAAGCCTCCGCCCGGATCGTGAAGAACGAAACCGGCCGCGCGGCCAAGTTCGAAGACGCGCGGCTGCTCGGCGTGTTCGAGCACTTCTATGACAATAATCGATCGGGGAAGGCTGGCTACGGCACGCATTATGTCGTGCTCGGCTATCAACTTGAATGGCGCCGAAGCCCGACGACCAACACAGCGAGCTGCGCTGGTGGCCCATCGCCGAACTGGCATCGGACCGCGTGCACGAAAATACCAAGCCTTTTTTCCGGTTGGAGCGCGGTGCTTAAGCCTCGATGACGATCTTTGGCGTCGGCCGGCCTGCCGCGGCAAGCTCATGGCGTACGCGCTTGGCGATCGCCCGATAATATTCCGCATGCACGCCGTCGGGGACCGTCGCCACGACCGGCGAACCGGAATCGGATTTTTCGCGGATTGCGATATCGAGCGGCACTTCGCCCAGGAACGGCACGCCCAGTCGCTCGGCTTCGCGGCGTGCACCGCCATGACCGAAAATATCCGAGCGTGTGCCGCATTGCGGGCAGATAAACGTGCTCATGTTCTCGACAATGCCGAGCACCGGCACGTTGACGCGGCGAAACATGGCGATACCGCGCCGCGCGTCGATCAAAGCGAGATCCTGCGGTGTCGAAACGATCACCGCACCTTTGAGCGGCACCTGCTGCGCCATGGTGAGCTGGGCGTCGCCGGTGCCGGGCGGCATATCGACGACCATCACGTCGAGCGCACCCCATTCGACTTCACGCAGCATCTGCGTGAGCGCCGACATCACCATCGGGCCGCGCCAAATCATCGGGGTCTCCTCCTCGATGAGAAAACCGATCGACATGACCGGCATGCCGAAGCGTTCGATCGGGCGAAGTCGCTTGCCGCCAACGGTCTGCGGCCGTTCGCGAATGGCAAGGAGCTTGGGCATCGACGGGCCGTAGATGTCGGCATCGAGAATGCCGGTCTTCAACCCGAGATCGCGCAGCGCGAGCGCAAGATTGACAGCCGTCGTCGATTTGCCGACGCCGCCTTTTCCCGAGGCGACGGCAATGATCCCGGCCACGCCGGGAATCCCGGCGGGTGCCGGCCCTGGCGGACCACCAGACGGACCACCGGGGCGAGGCGGCGCGCCTTGCGGGCGCGACGGCGCGCCGCGCGCCACTGTGCCGCCACCTGCGCGTTCGGCAGTCAACGCCACCATCACCGACTGCACGCCGGGTAGCGCACGAACGGCGTCTTGAGCGCGCTCGCGGACGGCTTCCCAGTCGCGCACCGCACCAGCATCGACGGTGATCGAGAAGAAGACCTTGTCGTCAGCAACGACGATGTCCGAAAGCTTGCCGGTTGCCGGCAGGGGTGCGCCATCCGGGCTGGCGATTTTGCCAAGTGCGGCAACGACATTGTCCTTGGAGACACTCATCTGAATGACCAGGCAAGCTTGGAGGCTGCGGTTTCGATCTGCCCTACATAGGCCGACCGCCTTGAGCGTCCAAGCCCGTTGACGCACTGCGGTCGGACGGGCCATGACCATGCCCGAACCGGCACCTGCTGTTCGGGATCATGCTCTAGCGTGGAGGAGACAATGACAAAGGTCGCATTCGTCGGGCTCGGGGTCATGGGATACCCGATGGCGGGTCATCTCAAGGCGAAGGGCGGCCACGAGGTTACCGTTTATAACCGCACCGCCGCCAAAGCCGAAAAATGGGTCAAGCAGCACGGCGGCAAGAGCGCGCCGACGCCGCGGCAGGCCGCCGAAGGTCAGGATTTTGTCATGGCCTGCGTCGGCAATGACAACGATTTGCGCGAAGTCATGCTCGGCAAGGACGGCGTTTTCGCCGGCGTCGGCAAAGGCGCAGTCCTAGTCGATCACACCACCGCCTCGGCCGAAATCGCGCGCGAGCTTTATAAGGAGGCGCAGAATCGCGGTGTCGATTTCGTCGATGCGCCGGTTTCCGGCGGTCAGGCGGGCGCGGAGAACGGCGTGCTCACCGTCATGTGCGGCGGCGACGACGGCCCGTTCGCACGCGCTGAAAAGGTGATGGCCGCTTATGCACGCGCCTGCAACCTGATGGGCGCTTCCGGTTCGGGCCAGCTTGCCAAAATGGTGAACCAGATTTGCATCGCCGGCCTTGTGCAGGGATTGGCCGAGGGCCTGCACTTCGCCATGAAGGCTGGCCTCGACGTCGAGAAACTGATTGCCACGATCTCCAAAGGCGCTGCGCAGTCCTGGCAGATGGAGAACCGCTACAAGACCATGGTGGCCGGCAAATTCGATTTTGGCTTCGCCGTTGATTGGATGCGTAAAGACCTCGGTATCTGCATGTCGGAAGCGCGCCGCAATGGTGCGCATCTGCCGGTCGCCGCGCTCATCGACCAGTTCTATTCGCAGATTCAGGCGATGGGCGGCAAACGCTGGGATACGTCGAGCCTGATCGCGCTACTCAACCGGTAATCGTCATTGCGAGCCAACGGGTCCGGCCCGAAGTGGCCGGCCCGATGACAAACCTTACGAAGCCATACAGCGCAGCCGCGCCGCAACTGGATTGCTTCGTCGCTTCGCTCCGCCCAACGACTTTGGCTAATCCAGCGGCTCGATATGCGCTTCTTTGGCAAGCTGCGCGGTCCCCGCGATATCGTCCTTTACAAACTGGCCGAAGGCCTCGACGCTCATTGGCTCAGTCGTAACGCCGAGCTTCGCCAGCCGTTCTTTCAAGCCGGGATCCTGTAACGCTTTTTCGGCCGCATCATGTAATTTACCGACGATTGTCGTCGGCGTTTTCGCCGGCGCCGACAGTCCTACCCAGAAGCGGAAGGTGGCATTCGGATAACCGGCTTCGACAATCGATGGCGCGTCGGGCAACAATGCAACGCGTTTAGGCGAACTAACCGCAAGCACGGTGAGCTTGCCGCTGCCGAGCGCCGACGCGGCGGCTGCCAGCGGGATAAAATAGAAATCGATGCGACCGGCCATCACCTCGGTGAGCCCACCATCGCGAAACGGCACATGGCGCACATCGATACTGGCGGCAAGCCGCAGCCGTTCCCCGGCCATATGTGACGACGAGCCGATACCCGCCGAGGCAAAGGTCAGCGCGCCGGGCTTCGCCTTGGCTGCAGCAATCAAATCGGCGACGGTCTTGAACCCGCTGTCTTTGGAGGCGACCAGTACATTCGGCTGAACGCCAAACATCACCACCGGCACGAAATCCTTCAATGGATCGTACGGCAGGTGACTATGCAAAACAGAGCCGGTGCCTAGTGAGGTTGAGCTGGTCACAAACGTGTAGCCGTCGGGATCGGCTTTAGCGACGTCGGCGAAACCGACGATGCCGCCGGCGCCCGGCTTGGTCTCGATCACCATTGGCTGACCCACGAACTGGGAGACGCTATCGAGGACAACCCGGGCTGTGGTGTCGGAGGCGCTTCCAGCCGGAAACGGACTGATGACTCTGATCGGCCGCGTCGGCCAATCGTCGGTCCAAGCGGCCGAACTGGCGAAGAGGAACGCGGCGCATAAGGCGCCGGCGAATAGACGAAGTGATAACACCGGAATCTCCCGCAATTTGTACAGCAAGTTTTGCCAGGACCTTAACAGGGCCGCGCCTTTAGGCTCGGGCGTCACGCATGCGCGCGCATTCGAGAATAAGGCGCGAGGAATCGCCAACTGATAGCAGCTTTCAGGCCTGCTAGGACAGAGCGCCAATCGGCGCATGGGCGGCAAGCCGACCAGGAACGTCGACGCTGCAACCTCTGAGGCGACGGTCCTGTATATGCGCTGGAACTCTTACCAACTTGCGGATTTTCCTGCCTGGGCCGCGGCGGAGCCGCATTTGGCGAGAAGCAGGCTATCGCCTTATGCAAGAGGTCAAATTCCTGCTGGTGAACCCCAACCCTCGCGCCACGGCGGACCAAGTGCCCGACACGGTCTTCGACGGGACCTATCATTTCATGTTGCGGGCGGCCAAGGGTTGCGAGCGGGAATGACACGCACTGCGCGCTGCGGCACCGCCCGCCATTGCAAGCGCGATAGTGCATCGAACGGTTTTGGGGCGGGTAGCGGACTTGGAGGCGCCCTCGGCGTTACGCTGACGAGGGTGACGCAATGAATAATTTTTCCCCCGGCCTCTGGACCTGCACGACGCTCTACGCCGCCGTTGGCCTTATAGGGATTTTCTTTCTGGCCAGCCGGCCCAGCACGGCAACCTCCAGCGACGGCGTAGCCATCGCGCCGCCGCCGACACTTCGTTGAATGCTACGCCGCCGCGCTCGGCCGCTTGGCCACCGCTTGATGCCAGCGCTGTAGGTTGGCGAGGTTTTCAGGCACCACCAGTTTCGACACGCGCATGAAATCGACCGCCACCAAGGCTGTGATATCGGCGACAGTGTAGCGGTCGCCCGCGACATAGGGCCGATCCTTAAGCTCGCCATCGAGAAATTCCAGAAATTGCATGACACGCGGCTTGTTGGCCTCGCCCCAGGCCGGCACCTGCGGGTCGACCATACGGCGCATCGCCGGATGCAGATGCTGAAAGATGCTGGCGACCGGAAAAAAGAGATGAAGCTCGGTCCGGCGATTCCACATTTCGACAAGCGCGCTGTCGAGTGGACCGGTGCCGAACAGTATCGGCTCCGGTTGAAGGGACTCGAAATAGCGACAGATCGCGATCGATTCGGCGATCACGGTTCCATCGTCGAGCACGAGCGCCGGTACACGCTGCATTGGATTGATCGCGGTATAGGCGTCGCTGCGCTGCTGCAACGCGCCGAGATCGATCTGTTCGGTCGGAACATCGATGCCTTTCTCGGCGAGAAAAATGCGCACGCGCCGCGGATTGGGAGCGCGACCGCCGTCATATAGCTTCATGGCCGTTTGCCTTGATTGATTGAATGGGCGGCGAGCCTAGCGCGCCGCGTCTTGGGTCGCCAGAAGGCTGCCGGCATCACGGGACCCTGCCCGGCGTGCATGCTCCCAAAGCGCTGAAGCTGATCACATTGGCCGCGAGTCGTTTGAGAAATCGTCAACGCTGCACTATGCGGTCACTCCATTGCTTGGCCGTTCCAAGAAGGGATTGCGTTCCGCTCTCGCCCGTCTATGGTGTCCTGCCTTCCTGATTCCGCATGCCGATGTTTCCGACAGGGAATGATAACTGCGGTGGCCGAGACTGCGCCACACCGGCGCCGACGGTTGCAAGCGGCTACACTGCCTCAGCGAGGAGGTGACCGCCGTGCGCCAGGGCTTGTTGTGGCTTCTCCTTCTCGGAATAGTCGTTGCAATCCTGGTGCTAGTCTCGCGCCACAGTGCGGGCACGGTAGGACCGTTCTCGACGGACGAGTTCGGCTCGCTGGCATACAAGCTTGCAATCCTGGTGTTCCTCGGCGGCGCGTTGTTCGCCATTTTCCGCGACCGCTTCACTGAGGCGATCATGGGCGCCCTGCTATGGGCGGTCATCGGCGTCGTCCTGGTGGTCGGCTATTCCTATCGCTACGAAGTGCATCAGGTTGCCGATCGGGTCATGGCCGAATTGATGCCCGGCCACGTCATCTCGCACGGCCGCACCGCGGAGGTGGCGCGCACCGGCGCGGGAGATTTCGCCGTTTCTGCCCAGATCAACGGCGCGCGGGTGCACATGGTCGTCGATACCGGGGCCAGTTCGGTCGTGTTGACGCCCGACGACGCCAAAGTAGCGGGGCTGCCGCTCGCTTTGCTCAATTACACCGTCAGCATCGAGACGGCGAACGGCCGCGCCCGCGCAGCGCCGGTCACGCTCGACCGTATCGCGCTCGGCGAACTCGAAGAACGTTCCGTCGAGGCGCTGGTCGTCCAGCCCGGGCAGTTGCGCACCAGCCTTCTCGGGATGAGCTTTCTCAACCGCCTGCAAAGCTGGCAAGTCAGCGGCGACAGGCTGATGATGCGCGGCTATCGGTAATTTCAATACAAGCTGACGAGAAACCGCAGCGACACCAGCAGCAGATAGGTCGCAAAGGTAATTTCGAGTGTACGGCGCGACAGCCGGTGCGCCAGGCGGGCGCCATAAGGTGCAGTGAGGCTCGACAAAGGCGCAATCACCGCCAAGCCGATCAGCGACACGAAACCGAGCGAGAGCGGCGGCAACAACACCTCGTGCGGCAAGCCGGCAGCGATATAGCCGAGCGTACCGACGATCGTGATCGGCACGCCGAGGCCAGCCGATGTCGCCACGGCATTGTGGATCGGCTTGCCGTACAGCGTGAGAACGATATTGGACAATGAGCCGCCGCTCACGCCCATCAACGAGCCGCAAAGGCCGATGCCGAAACCATAGACACTCATTGCCGCGGTGCCGGGCAAGTCGGTGCCCAGATTCCAGCGATCCCCCGCGAACAAGAATTTGACCGCGATAAAGGTCGCGATCACAACGAAGGCAATCTTGAATACCGCCGCCGGTGCGAAGGCCGCGATGACGGCGCCACAGATGACGCCAAGCACCGCAGGCGCCGCCCAGACCCGGATCACTTGCGGGATCACAAGATCTTTTTCCCGATGCGCCAGATAGGAGCGGATCGTTGTCGGCACGATGATGGCGATGGAGGTGCCGACACAGAGCTGGATGCGCACCTCTTCGGGTACGCCAAGCAGACGAAATACTTCATAAAGCGCCGGCACGATGACCGCCCCGCCGCCGATGCCGAACAGGCCGGCGAGCACTCCGGTAACGATGCCGGCAACGATAACAGCGAGCGCAAGCCAGAGAAGCTCAGTAAGCGGGACGCCGAGTAACATTTCAGTTTTGTTCTTTCACTGCGTCCGTGAATATCATCCCGACCTTCCGCTAAGCGGCAATCCGGGGGCTGTCGGGCACCGCGTCCGAAACGAGGCTGAGCGCGGCGATCAGAAGTTCAGCGCCGGCTTGCGGGGATGCCGCAGCACCGGCAAGCTGCCGACGAAAGGCCCGCGCGCCAGGCACGCCAGCAAACAGTCCGTGCAGATGGCGGGTGATGGCGTGAAGCCTGCCGCCCTCGGCAAGTTCGCGCTCGATATAGGGTACGAGCGCCATCGCGGCTGCGCGCGGCGACGAAAACGGCGACGCATCTGCGAACAAAAGAGCATCGACAGCGAGCAACCGCCGCGGCTTCTGGTAAGCGGCGCGGCCCATCATCACACCGTCGACGCGGTCAAGATGCGCGCGCGCCTGCTCAAGGCTCGCAATACCGCCATTGATCACGATCGGCAGCCGAGGGTGCGCCGTTTTGAGCCGATAGACCCGCTCATAATCGAGCGGCGGGACTTCGCGGTTCTCTTTCGGCAACAATCCTTTGAGCCAGGCTTTGCGGGCATGCACGATCAGCGCGTCGGCGCCAGCCCGCTCCACCATTTCGGCGAAAATTCCGAGTGCCACTTCCGGATCTTGATCGTCGATGCCGATACGGCATTTGACCGTGACTGGAATCGCCACAGCAGCTTTCATGGCGGCAACGCACTCGCCCACCAGCGCCGGCTCCGCCATCAGGCACGCGCCAAAGCGGCCGTCCTGGACACGATCCGACGGACAGCCGGCATTTAGATTGATCTCATCAAAACCCAGATCTGCCGCGATCCGCGCGCATTGCGCAAGCGCCGGCGGATCGGCTCCGCCGAGCTGCAATGCCAAAGGATGTTCGCTCGCGTTGTAGTGCAACAGCCGCCCGCGATCGCCGTGCAGCACAGCGCCGGTGGTTAACATCTCGGTATAGAGGAGAGCGCGTCGCGTCAGCAGGCGGTGGAAGAACCGGCAATGCCGGTCGGTCCACTCCATCATAGGAGCGATACAGAATCGGTGCGACCAACCTTGCCAAGTTATTTTTGTCCTATCAGTTACTTGGTCAATTTCATCTCGTCTCATGTCGTACCATTTTCGGCCCCATTTCGAACCCTTTTCACTGACTAGCCCGACTGACATCGGCACGACAGGTACGACAAACAATGGGTCCCGCAAAGACGGCTTCAAGACCTTTACCGCCCAGATCGTCATGAAGAAAGCCGGTTATCATCCATCGCGAGGCAAAAAACCTTAGACCGCAACCCGGTGGTCAGCACCTGGATTGTGAAACGTTCGGCCGAGCGCAAAGGTCCTGGCGATCTCGAAAGGAACGCAGGTCCGACACTCTCAGCCGTGATCGATCGCTATATCGCGGAATCCAACAACGCAGTCCTTGGCACGAAGGCGCAAGTGCTCTTGTCCCGAGAGACGCCAATATTCAGTTTTTTCGTAACAATAGATCGCGAAGCGCATTTCGGTCGACTTTTCCGGTCCGCCCGGTCGGAAGCTCCTGGGCGAAGTGATACACGTCGGGGCACTTGAATCTTTCAATTCTGCTGGCGACAAAGGCTCGCAGCTCAGCTTCATCAACGCCTGCACCCGCGCGCGGCACGACAAGTGCGTGAATTCGCTCCCCAATTATTTCGTCGGGAATTCCGGTTGTCAGTGCCCCAGCAACGGCAGGGTGCTCGAGCAAGATATGGTCAAGCTCGAGAGGCGAGATTTTTGTACCGCCACGCATAATGAGATCCTTGATCCGGCCGGCAAGCTCGACCTGACCGTCCTCACGCACTTGTGCGAGATCTCCGGTTCGAAAGAATCCGTCGACGAAGGAGGAGCGGGTAAGGTCAGGTTCGTCAAGGTAGCCGTTCATGATAAAGGGCGTGCAAATCTGCAGCTCGCCAATATGCTGCATTGGCAGTTCACGACTTTGATCGTCGGCGATACGAAATTGCACTCGCGGTCCCGGACGACCGATAGTTCCGGCGAACGCCGCCTGATCCTTCTCCCGAAGGAAAAAGTCCGAACTGCATGTTTCAGTCAGTCCATATATATCGACAATGCCATTGCGAGCGAACATTTGTAGCCGGCGACTCAACTCACGACCAAATGGTTCGCCACCCGTCAATATTCTAGATTTGATGTTCGCGGCTGAGGATGGTGCCAGCGACTCGTTGGCGGTCAGGATTTTGCGGATCATTGTGGGAACGAATGCTACTTCTGAAATGCGTTTCTCGTTGAGCACAGCAAGAACTTCGGCTGGGTCGAAACGCCGATACATCCAGACGGTGCCACCCTTCAGCAGGGTTAGCAGTGTCACCCATAGACCGAACACAAAGGTGATTTGTAAAACTAGTAATGTCTGGGTCTCTGGCGGGAAATTGAGCATCTCATCGATCGCATGCAGTTTTCCGATGAAGGCGTGATGGCTCAGGACAACACCCTTTGGTCGTCCCGTCGTTCCCGACGTGAAAATGATGAGAGCCGCTCCTTTGAGGAGTGGGCGAATGGGGGGCTCTTGCGGGGAGACGCGTGTTACGAGCACGGCGTTATCGTTCGCTATGAAAAGCCTTGCGCCTGTTGCCTGACGCAGGCTTTCAATTACCGCATGAGGCGAATGACGTCCGATCGGCACAACAACTCCGCCGGCCACCCAAACCCCGATCAAAGCGGCTATGTCTCGCGTTTCGTTGGCGACCGGTACGAGCACAGGCTCGTATTCACTTATTCCGAGAAGGCGCAAAGCGCTGGCTACTCTGAGTGCGTTACCCGCAAGCACTCGATATGACAGCATCCCGCCGGCATCATTCAAAGCCGGAGCGTCGGAGCAATTCTCGAACCGCTCAAGGAGAAGCTGTCCAAGATTATCCATCGTAGCTGCCAATAAACCGAGCATCTCGCCATTCAATCGCCTTGCGCAGTCCCTCCCTGCGAGCAATTTCCATGAATTGCCGCTTGTCATCGCTGCCGGCTCCCTCGATCGCGAGATCGATTTCAAGCGCCCTATTCAGCGCCTCCACCAAACCCATTGTTTCAAAACATTGATTGATCGCCTGCTTGGTCCTCTGCACCAAATTAGGATCGATGACCGCGATGTGACGCGCCAGAGCTACAGCTGCGGACTCAAGCTGATTTCCCGGAACCACTCGATTGATCAGCCCGATCCGCGCCGCTTCAACTGCTGGGATACGATCCAAGCCAGTCAGAATAATTTCTTTGGCTCTCTTGGGGCCGATGAGCCACGGCAAAATCATAACAACGATGCCAGCTCCGAATTTAAGTTCCGGTTCACCGAAAATCGCATCCTCGGCCGCGATGGTGATATCGCAGATCAATGCGAGTTCACAGGCGCTAGCTAAACAATAGCCCCGCACTGCCGCGATAGTCGGCTTTTTGAGGTGCCAAAATCGCGTAACAGTCGAAAAATCCCTGTCTAAGATTTCGCGCCATGCGGCGAACCCGCTCGGCCGCGTCTCCATCTGCTCTTTCAGATCAAAACCCGAGGAGAAGTTACCGCCAGCACCCTGAACGATTAGCACACGAAGCGCATCGTCACGCTCGACATCATCGAGCGCGTACTGCAGTTCGCGCAGCATTTGCTTGTCGATAGCATTCATGCGATCTGGGCGCGACAATGTTAGAATTGCCACAGGTCCCGATCGCTCCAGGCGGATCGTCTTGTATGCATTGTTCATACAGATAACCTGAATTTCTCGAGCACGCCGGGAACCGGTTCAAGTCCCAAACCACAGTAGAACCGTCATGCTCGCTTATTTATTCTGGCACCGCCCACACTCGACGACCACCATAAAGCAATATGAGGAAGCGCTGCTGCGCTTCCAGCAGCATCTTGGGCAACAGGACCCGCCGGGCTTCCGCGGCAGTGCCTCATTCCGCGTCGCGGATTTGCCCTGGCTCGGCAATCTGCCCGGATACGAGGACTGGTGCCTACTAGATGGCTCCTGGGCGCTCGATCCACTCAACTCTTTCGCTGTTGCTGGCCCGGTGGTGAGTGCGCACGATGCCGCTGCGACCCAGATGGAAGAGGGGTATGGCGGACTTTACGCTTTGGTCTGGGGCGAACCCGTTTTGCCGGAGCGTTCGACCGCAGTTTGGCTGACGCGGCCGCGCGGCTTTCAGTGGCGCCCGGTCCTCGACACGATTCGTCAGCAATTCCCGCAAACGACATTATGGCGGCGGCAGATGGTACTCGGTCCGGGTAAGGAGTTTGCTCTCATCGCGCCGCTGGGCGTCGATGTCGCTGCACCATCAGGTTGGTCCGCGCTCCCTATCGAGCGGGTGCGTGTCGATGCGCTCCCGTAATCTCCGCCGTGGCTCATCAGAATCCGCTCATTAGAACGTCCGCGTTGTGTCATAAGCGGACATTTCACTAAGTCCGACCAATGTCCGCTTTACCTCCAAAAGCGGACATTAGTTGAGCATGTCGGGATGTCCGCTTTGTGCCAAAAGCAGACATTGATCGACTATTCGATCACCTCGTCGGCGCTCGCGAACAACGTGGGCGGGATTTGCAAGCCGAGCGCCTTTGCGGTCTTGAGGTTGATCACAAGTTCATTCTTGGTCGGTGCCTGAACCGGCAGATCCGCGGGTTTCTCGCCCTTAAGGATGCGATCGACGTAGCTTGCCGCGCGTCGGAATCCGTCGACCGGATCAGGTCCGTAGGACATCAGGCCGCCGTCAGCTACGAAGTAGCGCGCCAAGTAGACGGCTGGCAGTTTGTACCGGGCTGCAAGCCTTATGATCAGATTGCGTTGGAGGTTTGCCAACGCGCTCCCGGTGACAATCAGGCCGCCGCCCGAGCCGCGCCCGAAAGCCGCAATCGCACGCTCGACCTCACCGGCATCATCGCGCTCATTGATCGGGGTCAATTCAACACCGAACGATGGGGCCACGGACTGGATTGCACCGAACTGGCCAATTCCCCCGGTTATGCCGGGATCACGTATGACGCCAATTCGTGTCACCCCCGGCACCATCTGTTTGAGCAGCTCCAGCCATTTCGCGCCAATGCCGTATTCGAAATTGGTAAAGCCGGTCGCGTTGCCGCCCGGTCGCGCCAAGCTATCGACAAAACCAGCGCCGACTGGATCAGCGACATACACGAACACGATTGGCACAGTGCGGGTCGCCTGCAGTAGGGGACCGACGGTTGGGCTGCCAGTGGCCACGATAACGTCCGGCGCAAGCGTGACCAACTCTGCGACGATTCTGCGAATACGCTCCGCATCGCCTGCTGCCCAGCGGGTTTCGATGCGGACGTTGCCACCGTCGGTCCAACCGAATTGTGCCAGTCCCTGTACGAAGGCTGCGTTGCGGGCCTTACCTTCCGGATCGTCCGAGGCCGTGGTGTGCAGCACGCCGATCCGGCGCATCCCCTCGGGCTGCTGCCCCCGCGCTGCAACCGGCCACGCTGCCGCGCTGCCGAGCGCAACGATGAATTCCCGTCGTCGCATTGCCTCACCCGAGGTATGGAACAAGGCATCGTAGCGGGTCTAACCGGCAGGCTGAAAGTGGTTAGGCAAGGCTCGGCAATGTCCGCTTTGGGTCAAAAGCGGACATTGATACACGTCTAGCCGATGTCCGCTTTACCCCCAAAAGCGGACATTAGGTTCTATTCGATCACCTCGTCAGCGCGAGCCGAAAGCGTCGGTGGGATTTCCAATCCGAGCGTTTTGGCAGTCTTTAGGTTGATAACGAACTGGAAGTGGGTGGGCTGCACCACTGGCAGGTCTCCTGGCTTTTCGCCCTTAAGGATGCGGCCTGCATAATGGCCTACTTGACTATAGGCATCCGTCAGCACCGTCCCATAACTCATTAAGCCACCCTCCACAGCGTGCAGACGCCATTCGTAGATCGCCGGCAGCCGGTATCGCGCCGCCAGCTCGATTAGCTGCTGACGTTTTTCGTAGAGGGACGGATCGGCCGTGACCAGCAACGCGCCCGCCTTCCGTTCCGCCATCGTGGCGAAGAGACTGTCGAATTCGCCCGCACCGTCCGCATCGAAAATGACGGCTTCAACGCCAAGGCGTGGAGCTGCTTCCTGCACATCGCGCGTCTGCAATTCGGCGCCGGGGCTGGCCGGATTGACAAGTACGGCAATCGTTTTGGCGGTGGGGACTGCCTCATGCAGCAAGGCAACTCGCTTGGACTCCATATTGACAGCATAGACGGTCGCACCGGTGACGTTGGCACCTGGCCGGTTGAGGCTTACGACAAGACCTTCCTTGACGGGATCGCTGGCCATGACCATCACGGTGGGAATAGTCGCGGTTGCCGCCTTGGCGGCAAACGCCGCTGGATCGCCACCGCTGGTAGGTGATCAATGCCACGTGCCGCCCGACCAAATCCGCCGCCATCGCCGGCAGCCGATCATAGTTTCCGTCCGCCCAGCGATATTCGATCTGGACGTTGTGACCCTCGACGTAGCCGGTATCGGCCAATGCGTTGCGGAACGCCGCGAGATTCGCTTTACCTCCTTCGGGCGAAAGGCTCGAGAGCCACCCGATCACCGGCATTGTCTGCTGCGCTCCCGCCGCGAGCGGCCAAACAACCGCCGCGCCACCCACAAGCGTAATGAATTTCCGCCGTTTCACTGCCCTTACCCAATCTGGATAAGGATCGTAGCGGGTCAACCCGGCCAGCCGGAAGAGGTTAAGTGGGGAATGGGCAATGTCCGCTTTGGGTCATAAGCGGACATTTCACTAATTCCGTCCAATGTCCGCTTTACCCCCAGAAGCGGACATGGATCAGCACGACTGCGATGTCTGCTATGTGCCAAAAGCAGACTCATGCAGTGCAACAATTCTATCGTTATTCGATCACCTCGTCGGCAGTCATTTGCATGATCAGCGGCACAGTAAGACCGAGCCTCTTGGCGGTCTTGAGGTTGATCACGAAATCGAATTTGGTGGACTGTATGACCGGCAGATCGCCCGGCTTCTCGCCCTTGAGAATCCGCCCCGCGTACACACCGACCTGGCGATAGGCATCTGTAATGCTAGGGGCGTAACTTATCAGACCTCCTGCGGTGGCAAACTCGCGCACTCCATAGCTCGTCGGCAGTGCATACCGTGCCGCCAGCGCGACCACCTCATCCCGATGGGAGAACATGAACGCGCCGGTCGTGATAATCAGCGCACCAACTCCTCGCCGGACAAAGGTTGCAAACGCCGCCTGGATTTCGCTGGCGTTCGTGGCCTTGAGAACAATGAGTTGCTGCCCGATTGCTCGCGCCGCAACCTCCACGTCTTCGCTATCGCCGACGTTGTCCGGCCCGTCGAGCATGCCAATAGTCGTCGCCGAGGGCACAAGCTGACGCAATAGCTCCAGTCGTTTTGCCCCTAGCGCGCCAGCGAGAAAGCTTACGCCCGTGACGTTACCGCCCGGCCGATTGAGATTAGTTACCATGCCGTCCTTGACCGGGTCGTTGCCAGTCGCGAAAACAATCGGCACTGTCGTGCTTGCGGCTTTGGCTGCGCGTGCCGCGACAAGATTTCCGATGATCACCGCGACCGGCCGATGAATAAAATCGTTCACAAGAGCTGTCAGTTTATCGCGATCATTTTCCGCAAACCGATATTCGATCGAAACATTCTGACCCTCGACATAACCGGTTTCCTTTAGGCCCTGGCGGAACGTGGCCATGAGGCTTGTTGCATTTTCAAGCGTCGAACTCCGGAGAAACCCGATCAATGGCATGCCCGGTTGCTGCGCGAGTGCCATCAGCGGCCAAGTCGTTGCGCCGCCGACAAGCATAATGAACTCGCGCCGCCTCATTCGATCACCTCGTCGGCGGCGTTCAGAAGCCCATGAGGCACAATAACGTCCTGGGACTTGGCAACTTTCAAATTTATCACCAGCTCGAACTTAGCCGACTGTACAAACGGCAAATCGGCGGGCTTCTCGCCCTTGAGAATTCTCCCGGTATAATTGCCCATTTGGCGATACGCATCCGTGAGGCTGGTCCCATAGCTCATTA
>Ga0306920_100004844_pt1 | contig 17305 bp, 21 predicted proteins | sample flu12Cox44000170_FD_204666 | JGI IMG/M metagenome (GOLD analysis project Ga0306920, IMG submission 204666) | Lab enrichment of tropical soil microbial communities from Luquillo Experimental Forest, Puerto Rico - flux4day.12C.oxic.44.000.170 (v2)... | ecosystem: Environmental > Terrestrial >... | reverse complement strand
CGACAAGGACAGGAGAACGGCCGCGACTGGATCACTATCTCGGTCGCCGACACCGGCATCGGCATGACGCCGGAGCAGATGGGCAAGCTGTTCCAGGAATTCTCCCAAGCCGATGCCTCCACGACCCGCAAATACGGCGGCACCGGCCTTGGGCTCGCCATCAGCAAGCGCTTCTGCCAAATGATGGGCGGTGACATCACGGTCGAGAGCGATCCCGGCCACGGCTCGACGTTCACGATCCGGCTGCCGAGAATTATGGACGCTCCAGTGGCTACTCCAGTTCATCCAGGAGAGGCGGCACAGAAACATTACTAGGAGCTTTTGCTGTCGCGCAGCTGGGAGGACCGATATTGGCGCGGTTGATAATGGTGTCGAATCGCGTTGCGGTGCCGAGCCGAGGCAACCCGAATTATGCAGGAGGCCTTGCGGTCGCCGTGCGCTCGCTGCTCAAGCGCAACCCCGGCATCTGGTTTGGTTGGAGCGGGACCGTCCCGGTTGACGAAAAGGTCACTTCCCGGACCATCCAGCAGGGCGGGTTTTCGTACGTCGTCACCGATCTCGCGGCCGCAGATTATCACGAATACCATAACGGCTTCGCCAACCGGGTGTTATGGCCGATCCTCCACTACCGTCTCGACTTCGCAGAATTCTCCCGGCGCGATTTGAGCGGCTATCGGCGCGTCAATGTTCATTTTGCCAATCAAATCGCCGATTGGTTGCGTCCCGACGATGTAGTCTGGGTGCACAACTATCATTTCATTCCGCTCGCCAAGATGCTGCGCGACCGCGGCCATCGCAACCGTATCGGGTTCTTCCTGCATGTCCCATTTCCCCCACCGGAGATACTCACGGCGCTGCCCAACCACGAATGGCTTATCCCGCAGCTAGCCGCATACGACCTAGTCGGCTTTCAGACTGAGAGCGACGCGATTAATTTCGCGCGTTATCTCGAAGGCGAGTGCCGGCTGCAAAAAAGGGGCGCCTACACCTTTCAAGCCGGCGAGCGGATGGTGCATATCGGAGTATTTCCTATTGGGATCGAGACCAACGCGTTCCACCGGGTCGCGCGTCGCTCGGCGCACTCGCCGCTCGTTCAGAACGTGCTCGACAGCCTGGCCGGACGCGCCATGATGATCGGGGTTGACCGGCTGGACTATTCCAAGGGGCTCGTGCAACGCATGGACGCCTTCGAACGTTTCCTTGCGGTCTATCCTGATTGGCGCGGCAAGGTGACCTATCTGCAGATCACACCCAAAAGCCGCTCCGAGACCCAGGAATCTGGGGAGATGGAGCGCACCATCAGTGAAGCCGCCGGCCGCCTCAACGGCACCTATGGCGAAGTTGCATGGACGCCGATTCGCTACGTCAACCGCTTCTACAGCCGCAGCGTCCTTGCGGGCCTTTACCGGTCCGCGCGGGCAGCCCTGGTCACGCCGTTGCGCGACGGCATGAACCTCGTCGCCAAGGAATACATCGCTGCGCAGGATCCGGATGATCCCGGAGTCCTTATCCTATCGCGCTTTGCGGGAGCCGCAGCGGAATTGACAGCGGCGCTTCTCGTCAACCCATATGATCCGGAAGCAGTCGCGACCTCCATTGCACATGCGCTCTCGATGTCGCTCGACGAGCGACGGGCGCGACATCAAGCCATGTTTCGTTTGATTTCCGAGAATGACCTCAAATCCTGGGGCGATTGCTTCCTGGGCGCATTGACCAAGGCGCCGGATTTGCCGCTCTGGCACGGGGATCTGGGTCTACGCCACGTGCTCAATCCCGGCCTTGCTTAACGCACGTTCCCCGTGTGCTCGTTCGCGTCGCAGCTAATGCTGCGGTGCATGAGTCTGCTTTGTCGGTACGAATTGTCTTACGCAGCTACGCCAATCCGTCACGCGAAACGCATCCAGCGGTATACTATGGGTGGGACGATAACTATCGTCCTCGTCCAGAAGCGCTTTTAAGCCGCGCTAAATTTGGGAGAGGCGTCGCGATGCAGCAGATCGCGGACTGGCTCGAAAAGCTCGGCTTGTCCGAGTACGCCCAGCGCTTTGTCGAAAACGACATCGATGTCTCGGTACTTCCCCATGTAACCGATCAGGACCTCAAAGAGCTTGGCGTCTCGCTTGGGCATCGGCGAAAAATCTTGGCAGCGGTCGCAGCTGGCCTGCCGTCGTTGCAGCCTGTTTTGATTGGGCCAAAGCCCCAAGACACCGCTGAGCGCCGCCACCTTACCGTGATGATCTGCGATCTCGTGGGCTCGACTGCCCTATCGGCCCGACTCGATCCGGAGGATATGCGCGCCGTAATTGATGCCTATCACGCCGCCTGCGCCCGGATCACGCGAACCTACGACGGTTTTCTCGCTGAGTTCCGGGGCGACGGGATATTGGCCTATTTCGGCTATCCCCGCGCGCACGAAGACGACGCGGAGCGAACCGTGCGGGCCGGGCTCGATATCATTGCCGCCGTTGCGCGGCTCGAGACGCGCGCCACGGAACCGCTCGCAGTCCGCATTGGCATAGCGACCGGCTTGGTCGTGGTCGGCGACGTCAGCGGCGGGGGTGCGCTGCGGGAGCATGCCCTGGTCGGGGATACGCCGAACCTTGCAGCCCGCCTTCAGACCTTGGCCGAGCCGGGGACGATCGTTCTCGCCACCTCCACTCGTCGGCTGCTCGGCGATCTTTTCCGCCTGCGCGACCTGGGCCGGCATGAGGTCAAGGGTGTTGCCGAACCGGTCGCGGCGTGGGCGGTCGAGGGGGTCGCGGCTTCTGAGAGCCGCTTCGAGTCGGTCCGCGCGGCGGGTCTGACCGATCTCATTGGCCGCGAGGCCGAGCTCGATTTCCTGCTGGAGCGCCAACGCCTCGCCTGGAAAGGCGAAGGGCAGATTGTGCTGATCTCGGGCGAGCCGGGGATCGGCAAGTCGCGCCTTGCACAGTCTCTCGCCGAGCGCATCGCTGGCGAGCCGCATACGCGTTTGCGTTACCAATGTTCGCCTTACCACAACAATAGCGCACTTCATCCGTTCATTGCCCAGCTGGAGCGAGCGGCAGGGTTCAAGGCAGACGATACGGCCGAGCAACGCCTCGTCAAGTTGGAAGCGATTCTGACCGTGGGTGCATCGCGGATTGAAACGATAGCGCCGCTTTTTGCTGCGCTGCTGTCGATTCCGTTTGGCGAGCGTTATGCGCCGCTGACGCTCAGCCCCATGCAGCAGCGCCGCCGGACGCTCGCGGCACTGCTCGATCAATTCGAGAATCTCGCTCGTCAGCAGCCGATCCTGCTCTTATTCGAGGACGCGCACTGGGCGGATGCCACCTCCCTCGAGCTACTCGATCTGACTGTCGAGCGGATCCACCAACTACCGATCCTTGCACTGTTCACCTTCCGGCCGGAGCACGAGCCGCCCTGGATTGGTCTGCCCAATGTCGGCACCTTGGCGCTCGGTCGCCTCGACCGCGGCGACGTTGAAAGCATGGTCGCGCGGGTGACTGGCGGCCGCGTGCCGCCCCCCGAGGTGATGAAACAAATTGTCGAGAAAACTGATGGAAATCCGCTGTTCGTCGAGGAACTCACCAAGGCGGTGTTGGAAGCGGGCATCCTCATCGAGAACGCTCAGGGCTATCAATTAGTTGGGCCCCTGCCACCGCTTGCCATTCCGGCAACACTTCAAGACTCTTTGATGGCGCGGCTCGACCGTCTGGCGCCGGTGAGGGAGATCGGCCAAGTCGGTGCCGTGATCGGACGCGAGTTTTCCTATTCCTTGCTGCGCGTGTTGGTTGGACGCGATGAGACCGCGTTGAAGACTGCACTCGCTCAACTCGAGCAGTCCGGGCTGGTGTTCCGCCGTGGCGAGCCACCGGAAGCGCTTTACAGCTTCAAGCACGCCCTGGTGCGGGATGCGGCCTATGAGAGCCTCCTCAAAAGTCGCCGCCAGCAATTACACGGCCAGATTGCGCGCACACTCGAGGAGAGGTTTGCCGACATCGTGACGAGCCAGCCGGAAATCGTGGCACACCACTTCACGGAAGCCGGCCTTGTTGAAGCTGCCATCAATTACTGGCTCAAGGCTGGACAGCAGGCAGCGCGACGCTCGGCCAATGCCGAGGCACTAAACCATCTTGTTCGTGGTTTGGAGCTCCTTTCCAATATCGACGACCAGATTTTGCGCAACAAGTTGGAGTTGCTGCTTCAAACATCGCTCGGCAACTGTCTCCGAGCAACTAAAGGCTGGAGCTTTGATAGTGTGAAGCATGCGTATACGCGAGCACTCCAGCTGTGCAAAGAGAGTGGGTTAGACGACCATACCTTGCCTGCGGTGTTCGGTTTGTGGACCTGGAATTTTGTTCGTGCGTCGCTTGGCGAAGCTCAAAACCTTGCCGAGCATTTGGTGGATATAGCTGAGAGTACCGATGACTCGGTTTACAAGGTTCTAGCCCACGAAGCTCTGGGGTTTACGTTATTTGCACACGGGAAATTTGCCGCTGCCCACTCGGCGCTAGAACGCAGCATTGGCATGTGTGAAGATAGCAAGGCCGTGACGTATATTGACCGGTCGGCGCAAGATCCGCGCGTGCATGTAAGGCTGTACGACGGCATGGCACTGTGGTTCCTCGGCTATCCCGATCAGGCGTTGCGGATGTGCGCTGAGGCCCATCGTTATGCCGATGCATCTCAACATCCCTTCAGCGAGGCAATGGCACGAACGATAAGCCTTCGGGTGTATCAGCTTCGCGGTGAGGCAGCCGAGGTCGCGACTCAGGCTAATGCGGCGATCGCTTTCGGCGAAGAGCATGAGTTTGCACACTATCGAGCCATGGCCTTGATTTTGCGTGGATGGGCAAGTGCCCAGCAGGGCGAATTTGACAAAGGCATTGCCGAGATTCAGGAAGGTTTGGAAAAGGAACGGACCACAGGTGGCTTATTGTTTGAGTCGTATACCCTGGGGTTACTGGCGGATGCTTGCATAACGAATGAACGTTATGGGCAAGCGCTCGACTTTTTGGACCAGGCGCAATCTAGGTTAAATGAGGAGGGCTCCGAACGCTTTTACGCGGCTGAAATACATCGCTTGCTCGGAGACACATACTTGCGATCTCAGCGAGATCTGGATCAAGCGGAGCGTTATTTTTGCAGGGGCATTGAGGTCGCGCGTGAACAGAAAGCCAAATCGCTGGAACTCAAGCTTTGCGTGAGTATTTACGACTTGTACGAAGTGAGACAAAACGCCGACAGCTTTCGCCCGCAACTCAGGGAGATTTACGGATCTTTCAGCGAGGGCTTTGATACCATGGATCTAGTCAGAGCCAAGGCACGGTTGGAAATTGATAAGCGGGACTGAAATCCTGCAACGTAGCAGTCTCCTGCCACATTGAGGTGTGTATCTTTTCGGTTGCAGGTTCGGAGGCGGCGACATTGCGCCGCCCCTAATGCCGCGATGAATTATTGCGGCATTATGCTACTCCCCAAGGGTGATGCTGGGCTTCGGTTGTAGCCCGGTGCTGGCTCTATTCGGTCGATATGAGTCAGCCTGCTATTGCCACCTCCGCGCCGACGCCGTTCCTGCGTAGGGTCTTCGGCTGGTGGCTTGCACAGGTAAAGCATGCAGTGCCACCGACAATCTTCTTCTTCCTCGGCTTCAACCTGATTTTATGGACCAAGTACCTGATCCTCGAGGAGCATGGCATCGATTACATCGGCTTTTTCACCGCAACGGTAGCGGCGCTGCTGGTTGGAAAAGCGTGAGCTTGGCCTCGGATGAGCGCGAAGTTCAGTCAATACACGGTTCTGGTGACCGACAACCTGCCCTTTATGTGCCGTTTCGATAGCGGGCCGATGATTCGGCCCATCTTGTTCAAGAGCGCGATCTACTGGCTGTGCGTCCGGCGACGGCGAACTATACCGCATTGATCGCCGGCCGCGCGATCGCCGATTTCCCGGGTTACTTAGTCGGGCAGTCGTATGCGCCGGCGGCGAGTGAGTCCTAAGGCCGGCGCCGCGACTTGAACAAATCGATGATGAACGCTGCGGACAAGTGTAGGACTGCGAGCACACGATCCCGAGCCGGACAGAAAATGTAAGCAATGCTACAACGGCTAGGCCTTTGTCGGCGGCAATTCGGCCCGTGTTGTTTCCAGACGATAGGCCTTAAGCGCTTGGGTCAAGGTTGGAAATAGTCGATTGTCCAACTCCATCTGGTAAAGACCAATTTGCCGCAGCCAGATCAGAAATTCGGTTCGCCGCCCCGCGAAGATCAGGGTGGTGCCGCGAGCTTCGAGCTCCACATTCAAGTCACGTAGCGCATAGGCCCGTTCATATCGATATCGCTGATCGGAATCGCGTCGATGACAAACCAACGTAGGCCTTTTCCGGCAGCATCGGCTGCGGCCAACGCGCGTTGCTTAAAATAATCGCTGTTGAAGAATGTTAGCGGTCCATTGAACCGGAACAGCACTAGCCCCGGAAAGGTTTTTGCGGCAGGCCCATGCCGTTCTATCGAATGAAAGCCAGGCAGGCCGTCCACCTTGCCCAGCACCTCGTCGCGAGGCCGGGCGGCCTGTCTGACGAAGCGCGCAAGCGCAAGCGCCACCGCAATCAGAATCCCATTGATCGCCCCCACAGCCACCACACCCAGCGTGGTGATCAACGACAATCCAACCTCAAGACGATCATACTTCCAGATTTCGCGCAGCGTGCCCACATCGGACAGCGAGAATGCCGCGAAAACCAGCACTGCCCCCAGCGCAGCGACCGGCACATATCGCAGCGGTTCGGTAAAGAACAGGAGCACTGCGGCGATGGCTGTCGCTGCGACCAGCCCGGTCACCTGCGTGCGTCCGCCGGCGGCGACGCCAACTGCCGTGCGTGAGTCCGCGCCCGTTACAACAAAGCCCTGTGATAGAGCAGAGGTGATGTTGGCTACCCCGAAAGGCGGCAAACTCGCGGTCGACGTCGATCCGGTAGCCACCCTTCGCCGCGAAGCTACGTGCGGTCAAAGTTCCACTCGTGAATACGACCAGCGCAAGACCCGCCGCGGCCGCTGCCAGGGAAGCAACATCTTCCAACGGCACCGTGGGCCAGTGCAGCTGCGGCAGCCCAGCCGGAACTGGCCCGAGCACCGCGACCCCCTTCGCGTCGAGCTGCAGCAATGAGGGAAGATGAGGCCGACAATCAGAGTAATGTCGATCAACTGATTGTCGGGACTTCCAATAGGATCGATGCGATGATTATCGGGACTTCCGAGCAGGGTGGCTCCATCGGACGCACCGCCTTGAACAAGTCGGGCGCTATCCGTTGCCACAGCCACCACAGCTCGCGGCAGCCTGCGGTAATCCAAGCTACAGGCAGATAGATCAGCACGACAAGAAACAAGCCATCTAAGAGGCTATCGCCGAGAAGCTGGCCTAGCAGCGCCATGAATAGCCCTATGCCAACCAAACATGCTGCATTCATGGCTTGGCCCCTCGACCAGCGCTGATAGGGAATGTCTCAAATAAACAGGCGAAATAATGATTGTCGGGAACTTGGGACGAGGCCCCGCAGGGGCCATTAATGACTTGTCGGAGTTCCACGCGTGGAACTTTTGATCTACTAGCCGGGGCTGCGAGACGACGCTAGCGGTTATCGGCCGAAGGCAAGCCCCAGCCATTCCACGACGGAGCGGTCGTCGTCAGCGGGGATGACTGGGGCCGTCGGCGCTTCCCCCGCTTCCCCGAGCCTGACGCTCGATAATAACGTCCAGTGATGACATTTGTCGGTTCGGTGCCCGACCACTCGCGCCCGTCCTCTGCATCATTGTCGCGCCCGGCTTAGGCAATCATAAGCAGCAACTCCTCCGCACCGTAGACCGCTTTCTCGCCGCAAGCCTCGCACTTGTAGCGGCGAGCATCAGGCTGCACGCCTTCGGCCTCCTCGCCGCAGGCGAGGCAGAAACCCGGATTGTAGGAGGTCGTTTGCTTCTCGACTGCATCAAGGATGCGGTCCTTGGTGATTGATGGATGCATCATAGCCAATAAACCGGTGGTTAGTCCCCTGCGCTTACTGAGACAAAGCCAAGATAAGGATCACAAACATCGCGACAATCACCGCGACCCACGGCGCGAGATTACCAATCCGCGATGACCGCATGTGCATAAAAAAGAGCCCCAGGCTTGTAGGCGCTGGGGCAACCCTGGCTGAGGAACCAAAAGGGGTGAGACATCCACATCCCAATTCCAGGGCGGGGTCAATCCGGCAAACTGTCCGAAATGGTCAAATCGGACCATGATCGGCGCAGCCGCTACCTATCCCCTTCTTCTGGGTCCGTTCCGGACACCGGACCGCATTTCCGCCACAAAACGCGCAAGCGTTGGGCCGATGCCAGACTTCGACACGATATTGTTTGGCGCGGTGGTCGTGCTCGTATGCGGCGTTGGCTTCCTCTTCGCCGTCGAGGGTTGGCGGCGTTGGGCGGAGTATCGACGGCTGCGCAAGCATTTTCGGCATTAGCATACGGCGAAGCCGACAGGCGCTAGACGAATAAGCCCAACGAAAAAGGCCCCAGCCACTCCGCGACGACAGCATACTTACGTCGCAGGGATGACTGGGGCTAAGTTCGCAGAGCGGCTGAGAATACCCATCCGGCCATTCCACTCTGCACAATGCGGGGCCGAACCCTTAATCATAGCCGCGCCAATAATCTGGCGCTTGCGGTAATGACCGCTTTGGACACTTTGGTTGGATGTGGATGATAACGATAAAAAAAGCCCCCGGCCATGACGACCGGGGGCGAGTGAAGAGTGAACCGGATGAGTGCCCGCACTTACCCGGCCCCCAGCCCTATGCGGTAGGGCTAGAATGCGAGGCTAAGTCGGCTCGCAGCCAATGGCTGTGATGGTTGTCACGTTTTTGCGGTTTCGGCGGAGCCGCTTATTGCGTCGTTTGTCGGCGGGGATCGTTGTGAGGCTGGGGTAACTACACCGATGAGGCTGGGGTAGCGGCGGCGCATGACGCAAAGCTTGCTCTGGCACAAGTGGAGATGCGCTCCCAGGCCGGGCAACCGACTTTTGGCCCCCACCCCACCCAGCCCGGTCACTCCGGAACAACTGGCGGCCGGCGGAGTTGTCTGAGCCGGACCGTCCTCCCGACTTTTCCGACATTGGGCGGTCCTTAACTTGCGAGCCCCGGTAAACCAACAAGCAATGGCCGGGGCTCTTTTTTTAAGTTATCAGGGCGGCATTACTGTTGGTGCGCAAAGCCCCAGCCATTCCGCGACTTTGCGGTAGCACTAACTTGTCGGGGATGACTGGAGCCGCAGAGCGGGTGTCGGTTCCGCTCCGCATTGGGCGGGAAATCATAACGTCCTGTGATGACGTTGTAGGTTCGGTAGCCGACACTCGCGCTCAAAACGAAAGAGGGCCCCAGCTTTTTGCCGGGGCCAGTTCACAGAGCGGCGAGAATACCCAGTTCGGCCCTTTTCCACTCTGCATCTGCGGACGATTTGGCCGAACGCTCAAGAGGCTATCAGTTGGGGCAATACGTCAGTGTGAACTGCTTCACACAACGGCGGGCTAGGAGCGTCCGTGGAGGACGAGCCGGATGAGTGCCCAATGCTTCCACTCATCCGGCTCTAAACCCCAGCCCAGCGATGCCAGATTGGTAGAGGGCTGGGGAATTACGCGGAGCCGCTCAGTAGACCGGCTCTATCGCTTGGGCAAAGGATACGCGCTGGACAGGGCTATTCTCCCGCATGCACGACGGAATAGTCGTCAAACCGCTCTGTCGGCAAATTCTTTGCAGCCGACATCATTTGCATTACATCCATCCGGGGATTTTTCGTTGGAGCGGCAACGCTCGCCTGATTAGTCGCGGCATTCCATCCTGCAAAGCCAGCCAGGATCAAAGCGGAAGCGAGGAACACGAATTTGCGCATGGGAGCCTCCTGTGGTTAGGGATTGGAGGCTAAATCGGCTCTCTGCCAATAGCTGTGATGGCCGTCACATTTTTTGCGTTTCGCCTTGGCCCTTGTGGGCGTAGATGGCCTTGAGAGCCCGGAGGGCGTATGTCGGAGGGGGCCCAACATAATAATGTGCGATTGGTAGCTGCCGGGTAGCTACGACCAATCTCCCTTTGGGATTTCAAAGCGAGATCAATCACTTGAGATTTCGGACTGGTCCTCCACGAACACCTGCTGGCCAAGACGATCCGCAAGATGCTTGGCGACAAGACGGCTGATAAAGTCGGTGCCGCCCCGGGCCGGAAATAAAAGTCATTGACCATCAAATCCATGGCCACCATCGGTCACGTATTTATTGCCCTCAACCGCGAGCACGACGGCACGGTGCCGACGGACGATGACCAGGCGCGTTTTGAGAGCTTGCCGGTTCCGCTCGCGCTCTGGGAGCCGTTCCAACAATGCCTTTCCAAGCACCTGTCGGAGCTGACGGAGGGGCAGATCGACCGCGAAGAGCAGTTCTGGTTCGACGCCGCACACGTCAATGCCATGATTGCCGTGGTGGAGGCGGAGGCGGTCACCGCCGCGCCGGACCTGCGCGACTGGCTCACATTGCTTGCCGCCTTCGCTCGTTGCGCCGCTGATCGCCACGTGAGCGTGGTTTTTGTTATTTCTTGAACGCCGAGAGATGCGCACGGCAGAGGCCAGCCGCGAAAGGCGATAACGCAATTGCCGCCCACAGCGGCACTACCTCACTCCATTGCCCCAGCCCTTCAGGCCCCTCGAAGGACGAATGGTGGCGCGAGGGTCCCGACGACCCATCCCGGGTCATTGGCATCCATATTTGCTGAAATGCACAACCCATAAAACATTCCGATTGCGCTTTACAGGCAATCAGCCTTGTTTGGGCGCAGATACATCAAGGCCGAACTTCGAAAGTTCGTTGAGGGCAATTAGTAACACAAGACCGATAGCGAGAAAGATGAGGCGGCGACTTATGACTCTGGCGGGCGCAACTGACAGGAGGATCAGCGGGAGCAAAAGTCCTGCAGCCAAAGCTACCAGTAGGAGGTTGCCCCCTTCATCGCCTTCAGGGGTCGGAATGGATATGAGTTGATTAAACACAATGATCGTGTAGAATATCATCGTTAAAACTGTCGCTACGGTTGCATGTATTCTGTCTTGTTTTGCAAAAATCATCACGAGTATTATTAGAGGGATGAAAACTGTCCCAGGCCGCATAACATATTGATTAAACCAGAACCAAGGCACCTGGATAAGCACATCAAGAAATATAGCCACAATCTGCGAAATAAATCCGCTAATCAACAGACAAACTACAAAGAGCGATGTACGCCATGACATCAGCCGAAATGATTTACCGTGATACTCATCTACAATTGGTTGGTTTTTAATTGTGCTTTTAAATTTGACGGCTTGGCCAATGGTCAGCAACGATCCAAACAACAGAAAAGACAAGACTGGCGGCCATTTGGGGTGCAAATGAATTCCCAACCAACCAAACGCCCATACCCAGAATGCGTGTGTCCACTGCTTCCAATTATCAATAAGAATGTGAGCCCAGGGAGCAAGCTTCAAGACGGAGCTGATGGCGCCAAATAGCGTCAATGCTCCACCGATTATGCCCCACCACGTCAATAGCTCGTATTTGAACCCCTTCGTCAGCAAAGCCATGGCCGATGGCTCAACCGCTGGCTTTGCCAACTGTGCAACCACCGCCGCACGAATTTTGTCGTCCTCGCTGACGTTCTCGGTGTGCAAGATATCGAACGGTGGGGGAAGGTCTTTATAGGTCAGATGCGCAAGCTTGATGGGGATCAGCTTGCGATCTGCTTGAGCCCGACCAGCCTCCGAACGAACCCAGTCAGATTTGATCGATGCGTCAGTCCATATGACGATAACCGCGCGAGCACGGCCCAGTTGGGTCATTATCTCGTTACGGAAATCGTCGCCGATGGCGAGACTTGTGTCCCACCAGACCTTCCAGCCTTCAGCCTCCAGCATCGCAACAAGCTTCAATGCAAGGGGCCGATCCGCTTTGGCATAGCTAATGAAGATATCTGCCATGCTGGAGCCTACGACCCCGACTACAGCAGCAATGAATGCCCTTGGTCAACGCTATCCAAAGCCGAGCGCCTAGCCATTGGATTATTAGAGCAGTTGTTATAGTGGCGTTTGTTATTGTGATCGCTAGTTACACCTGAAAAAATCCTGCTCAGGCTCTTTTAGTTGAGGTAGCACGGTCGCTGTTAGGCGATCTTTTGCCGCCCTCGTGCCAAAGCCAGACGAACACCGCAAGCCAAGATTAAGCCGTGATCCAGCCTCTCACGAGACCACTGCGGTACGGCAGGTCGCGGCGCTTCTACACGGTCCTTTCAAGTCCGATGCAGTGCCGCATCTACGCTGCATTGCTCGCCAATTCGATGGCTCTATGATCGTGGGATCATCGTTCTCGGGCTTGTTGACGCGCGTTGAGATAGGCCAAATCCGCATCAGGCCCGCCGGGAATGGGCGCATCAGGTCGCGTGGATCAGGCCCGTCACTGAGCCACCGCGTATAGTCACCGGGCGCGAGGATCGCGGGCATACGGTCATGGATTTCGGCCACCAACTCATTCGTGTCGGTTGTGATAACCGCAAATGTTCTGATCCACTCACCAGACGCCGGGTCCTTCCAATTCTCCCATAGACCCGCAATCCCGAAAGGCGCGCCATCCTGCATGGCAATCGCGTAGGGCTGCTTCGCTCTCTGCCCCTTGATCGCCTTCCACTCGTAAAAGCCATCCACCGGCAGGATGCAGCGGCGCAAGTGGTATGCATCCCGGAATGTGGGCAGGGTGGCTACGGTCTCGCATTTGGCATTGATCGGCTTGCGCCCGCCTGTCGGGTCCTTGCACCAGTAGGGAATGAGGCCCCAACGCAAGGGGTCGAGCGAGACCTCTCCGGTCTTGTGGTTACGCCGGATGACCAGTAGCTCCTGGCTTGGCGCGCCATTCCACCGTGGTGGATAGTTATGCACGCGGCTGTCGCGCACGTTGAGGCCATCAACGATGGCGTAGCGCAGTGGTCCGCTGCTCTGGATAACTCTGCCGCACATGGGAGCTTTATGTAGTGCCGGGCGCGACATGCGCCAGTACGGCCCGTAACCAAGTCCCTCAGCGCCGCCGGTTCTAGCACGCGACCTTGAGAATTTGGTTCGGGCATTTTAAGTTTGGTGGCGCTCGCGTGACGGGTACCGTTCGGCGATAATGGTCTCACGCTTGGAAGTTGTGGCTCGGTCGCTCAGACTGGTCACGGTTCGCAGTGAGCGATAACGTCCCCATATGAGCAACGTAATCGTTTGGGATATTGAAACGGTCCCGGATTTGAAGGGCTTCGCCGCTGCCAACGGCCATATCGGCAAGAGCGACGACGAGGTTCGAGCCGAGCTGGGCGACAAGTTCCCCAAGCACATCTATCACTCGATCATTTGTATCGGGGCGCTGGTTGCCCATCGCGAAGATAGTAGTCACTGGATCGTGGATGCGCTGGGGGCACCGCATGTTGGGGAGCGATCCGAGAAGGAGCTGATCGCGTCGTTCGTGGACAAGATCGCCGCTCTCTCGCCGCAACTCGTCACCTTCAACGGGTCGTCCTTCGATCTTCCCGTTCTGCGCTATCGCGCAATGGTCCACGGAGTTGCGGCACCGGGCCTCGCCGCGCGTCAGTATTTCCACCGGTACACCGAGGACGCGGTTGATCTCTGCGACGTGCTGTCCTCGTTCAGCTCACAAGCTAAGGCGACACTGCACGAGATATGCCGAGTTATGGGCTTACCTGGAAAGCCGGACGGGATGACTGGCGCGGAGGTCGAGAAATACTACCGGGATGGACATATCCGAGAGATCGCTGAGTACTGCGAGAGCGACGTGCTCATCACCTACCGAGTGTGGCTCCGTTACGAACTCTTCCGCGCGCGATTGTCGGATGCCCCGTTTCAGCAGAGCGAGGCTAACCTTGCCGATTTCGTGAAGGCGCGGGGCAGCACGAAGCCGCACCTTGCTTGCCTTATGTAAGCGACTGCTTGTGGTGTGGCTGCGGTGAGCGCGTCTTACCTCTGGCTGTCGCAAGGACGTGCCGAAACGTCCTGTTAGGGTTCCAGACCGCGCTGGACACTAGCAGCCGGGGACCCTAGGACGGTTGCCCGGCGGCGCTCAACATAGAGCGCACGTACAAAACTATAGTGGAGGGGGAGAACATGACGAAAATGCGCTTAGCGTTCACTCTCGCGGCAACGATTGCAGGCGTAGCCAGTGCGGAAGCGCAGGTCTATCCCACGCCAAAGGAAGGGGACTGGATCGCGCGCGACTTTCGCTTCCATACCGGCGAAGTCACGCCCGAACTCCGCATTCATTACACGACGGTGGGTGAACCCTCCGGACAGCCGGTGCTTATCCTGCACGGCACCACTCAGTCCGGGGCCGCGCTGCTGTCGCCCGCCTTTGCGGGTGAGCTGTTCGGCGCAGGCCAGCCGCTGGATGCGAGCAAGTACTACATCATTCTGCCCGACAGCATCGGCCACGGCAAATCGACGAAGCCTTCGGACGGCTTGCGAGCCAAGTTCCCGCTCTACAATTATGATGACATGGTCGTCGCCCAGTACCGGCTGGCGACCGAAGGACTGGGGTTGCACCTCCTGCGTCTGGTGCTTGGCAATTCAATGGGCGGCATGTAGACGTGGATTTGGGGCGTAAAGTATCCCGACTTCATGGACGCGCTGGTGCCGATGGCATCCCAGCCCAGCGAGATGTCGAGCCGTAACTGGATGATGCGCCGCTTGATCATCGACAGCATCCGCAACGACCCCGAATGGAACAACGGCAACTACACTGCTCAACCCCGCTCAGCGCGATTTGCCAGCGTCTTTTATGGGATCGCCACTGCCGGCGGCACGTTGGCATATCAGAAACTTGCTCCGACGCGCGAGATGGCAGATAAGCTGCTGAACGAACGCTTGGCAGCACCATTTCCATTGGATGCTAACGACGTTCTCTACATGTGGGACGCTTCCCGCGACTACAATCCCTCGCCAGATTTGGAGCACATCAAGGCCGTAGTGTTGGCAATCAATTCGGCGGACGACGAGCGCAATCCACCAGAAACCGGCATCATGGAAAAAGAACTTAAGCGCATTAAGAACGCTCGGCTATATTTAATTCCAACGAGCGAAGATACGCGCGGGCACTTGACCACCGGGTTCGCAAAGTTTTGGAAGCAGCGGGTTCAGGATTTGCTCTCAACAGCACCCCGATTGGACAGATAGTTCGTAAGGGGGGCAGTTCCGAAGGGGAACCGTGCGCACTCAGCCGTGCACCTATAGCTTAAATACTGTCTTGAGGAATTGTTGACAGACATTTTTGCCGCCTCGGTGGCTGCCGGGTCGAAGCCCACATGCGGATTAAGCTCTACGCATGGGTCTTTGTAGGTGAAGGGTTCTTTGGTCGAGGCGTCGATCAACAAGCCAGCAGGGTCTTCGCGTATCACCCAATTGGCGCACCGTCTGGCCACCGGTAACCACAAGGGCTGGTGGAAGGAGTGGAACGTCGAAAGCGTGCTGCGCGCTCGGATACTCGGTCACTTCCACATCCCGTCCGGGTCTTGAGTTGCGACGTGGTAGGTAACGTTCGCGACTTGAGCGCTGAAGGCGTGGTTGAAGGCATCAACCGTCCACACCAAAAGTGTCTTAGGCATCGGGCACGCTCCGATCAGTCGAAGCGTGATAGAACCGGGCCTGCAAGCCACTGACGAATTGACCGTTTTGGACAGTTTGCTGTGCCGATCAAGGAACCAAGGTTAGCATCAACACTTAACCCATCATGAACCGAGGCTTGGGACGGATCGAACGCGCGATTCTCAACTTGATCGAGAACGAGGGCGACGTCCATGGCCCAGAGGACCTAGCCATCGAAATCTATAACTCTTTCCCGCCCACACGCGCTCAAACGGGTTCGGTCCTTCGCGCCGCACATGCACTCGCGCGGAAGCTGCCTGCCAAAATCGCGGTGATCAGCGACAAGGGTCGCGATTCTCTCTGGATCGGCGCACCGCATGAGATCGCCGCGTATCGCCGCTGGGTATGCTGAATAGCCGAGACGCAGCAAATACGCGCCAGAGGCCATTTGTAGACGAGCGATGGCTGACGAATAAATGAGGAGTGAGAATTGGCGCAGGATCATTGGCGTAGGATCAAAAACGCGCCGCAAAGATTGGTGCTCTGAAATGGGTTGTGCGACCTTCGGGAGCCTGGCGCGGTTCACTTTTGCTGACGTGTCCATCCGTAGGCACCATGCCGTCGTGCTCGATGGTCGTCATGGTGACGGTCAATGCCTTTCTCAGAATGCGTGCCTTTCTCAGAATGCATCGCACCTGTTGGGGGCTCCGCACGACTGCCAGATTTTCCGTCTCCAGCAGTCTTATGTCACTCTGGCCAGCTGCGGACATGCCTTCCTCTTAGCTTACCGCCGCTGTGTGCCGATATTGTTGCAAAGGTCCCAAATTGCTCGGCGCTAATTTTCTGCTGTAAAAAAATCCGACCCAACGACCGCCGGTAGATATGGCCTCAATCACGTTACCGAGGTTCCAGCAAGTTTATCTTCCGGCGATGAGGTCCCCCACATCACAAAAATTGCGTGTACAACCAAAAGAAATTTTGACCACGAGTGCAAAAAGACTTTTGCAACAAAATCTGCCATAAGCAGACATATGCAGTGCAACAAATCTATTGAGGTATGTGCTGAGCGATTGGCGAGATCGTCGGCGTTATTTTGCGGTTTTTCAAACTCTATCCCGCGCAAAATTTTTATAGGTTTTCAGATTCGCCCTTTGGGCAATGCAGCTTTGCATGACAGACTCGATTCAGCTCCGCAAAGTCCGCACGGGTGTAGCAATGGACTCGATTTTTATCAGAAATCGTAGACGCGCTTTCGGGTGTTTGGTAGACTCGACGGGCTGACAAAGAAGCGATCGGAGGGCTTTAGATCCCATATCACGAATAGCCTCGTCCGCGGCCTGCAACAGTTGGCCGCCAATCCGATCATGCAGCGGAGGCGACGCTGATGCGCTACCGACTTTCGCGAGCTTGGCCACTCGACCACGGCCGCGTCCTGGCTCCGAGTGGCACCATGATCGATAGCAATAGTGATGATGATTGGTCGCGCCTCGCCCGCGGGCTCACTCCGCCGTGGGACGTCCAAGCGCTCGACGACGAATGCCATCAGCTGCTGTTGCGGGCTTATCCACGTCACCGGCACCTGATGGGCCCGCCGCCACCGCCTTCCGGGCCGAGCAAACAGGAGGAGACCGAACCAGAACCGAACAAACA
>Ga0306920_100004843_pt1 | contig 17309 bp, 16 predicted proteins | sample flu12Cox44000170_FD_204666 | JGI IMG/M metagenome (GOLD analysis project Ga0306920, IMG submission 204666) | Lab enrichment of tropical soil microbial communities from Luquillo Experimental Forest, Puerto Rico - flux4day.12C.oxic.44.000.170 (v2)... | ecosystem: Environmental > Terrestrial >... | reverse complement strand
CTCGCAATTCGCCGATCCCGGCATGGAGGAGCGGCTGCGCGGCGGCAACCCATTGCAGTTGGCGCTGCAGCCCGAGGATCTCGCGGGCGCTTATGTGTTCCTGAGTTCGCGCACAAATGCCAAGGGCATCACAGGCACCATTCTGACGGTCGATGCCGGCTCGATGCTGCGGATGCCGCGACGCCGCCAACAGAACCAGTAAAGGGACGGCCGATGTCGACCGATATGCTCAAGCTCGTCGATGCCGAGAACGGCCTGATCAGTCGCCGCATCTTCATCGAGCAGGAGATCTACGAGCAGGAGCTCAAGCAGATTTTCGCGCGCTGCTGGCTGTTCCTGTGCCACGACAGCCAGATTCCGCAACCGGGTGATTTTTTTACCACTTACATGGGCGAAGACCCGGTCCTTGTCGTGCGCGACACGGCGGGTCAGGTTCGCGCATTCCTCAATGTCTGCCGCCATCGCGGCAATCGTCTGTGCCGCGCCGAGATCGGTAATGCCGCGAGCTTCACCTGCGCCTATCACGGCTGGACCTACCGGAATGACGGGCGGCTCGTCGGCGTCCCGTATCTCAAGGAAGCCTATCACAATGAATTCGATCGAGAGCGTTGGGGCCTCGTCCCGGTCGCTCAGCTCGACAGCTACAAGGGGTTGCTGTTTGCCACCTTCGACGCCGAGACGCCGCCGTTGTGCGACTATCTCGGCGAGATGACTTGGTATCTGGACGCGTTCTTTGACCGCCGTGAGGGTGGGATCGAGGTCGTCGGCGGCATACACAAATGGATCATGCCGTGCAACTGGAAATTCCCCGCCGAAAATTTCGGCGGCGACGGCTATCACACGTCTTGGAGCCATCTCTCGGCTATCCAGACCGGCTCCGGCGGCGACTTCCGCCTCAAACCGGATCCGCAGGGGGTGATGCTTTCTCCAGGTAACGGCCACTGCGTCATCGGGGTCGGCCCCGATACAGTCGCCGATCCGCCGGCGCCGGAGATCCTGGCCTACGAGGCGGCGATCCTTCCAGAGATGAAGAAGCGCCTCGGGCGGCGCCTCGACCGCGTCAAGCCCACTGTCGGGACAGTGTTCCCGAACTTCTCGATGCTAAGGCCTGTGTCTCGCACCTTCCGGGTCTGGCACCCAAGGAGGCCCGACAAGACCGAGGTATGGGCATGGGTCTTTGCCGACAAGGCCGCCCCCGCCGCGGTCAAAGAAGCGATTCGCCTGGCCGGCGTGCGGGCGTTCGGCCCGTCGGGGACTTTTGAGCAAGATGATATGGACAACTGGCAGGGCTGCACGCAGACCGGACGAGGCGTGGTCGCTCGCCGCTATGCCTTGAGCTACGAAATGGGTCTGGGGCGCGAGCAGTTCGACGCGGATCTCGGGGCATTGGCAAGCGACTACCGTTACAGCGAAAGCAATCATCGCGGCTTCTACCGCCGTTGGGCGCAGCTGATGGCGGCCGAAAGCTGGGCAGACCTCACCGCAAACGCTTGAGGAAGAACACATGGCGACAGATATTGCCGGCCTCGTCGATGCCGACCGCGGTCTGATCGGGCGCCGCATCTACGTCGAGCCCGAGATCTACGAGCAGGAGCAGGAGCGGATCTTCGCCCGCTGCTGGCTGTTCCTGTGCCATGAGAGCCAGATCCCGCAACCGGGCGATTTCTTCACAACCTACATGGGTGAAGACCCGGTTCTCGTGGTGCGCGACAGCGGCGGGCAAGTGCGCGCCTTCCTCAACGTCTGCCGCCACCGCGGCAACCGTCTGTGCCGCGCCGATTCCGGCAATGCCGCCAGCTTCACCTGCGCCTATCACGGTTGGACCTACCACAATGACGGGCGGCTGGTCGGCGTGCCGTGGCTCAAGGAGGCCTACTACAACGAATTGGAGCGAGACGAGTGGGGCCTCAAACCGGTAGCGCAGCTCGATAGCTACAAGGGCCTCTACTTCGCCACCTTCGACCCCGAAGCGCCACCGCTGCGCGAGTACCTCGGAGAAATGACTTGGTATCTCGACGCCTTCTTTGACCGGCGCGAGGGCGGCATCGAGGTGATCGGCGGAATGCACAAATGGGTCATGCCGTGCAATTGGAAATTCCCGGCCGAAAATTTCGGCGGCGACGGTTACCACGTGCCGTGGAGCCATCTCTCGGCCATCCGGACTGACTTCGCCTCCGGCGCGTCGACCAAACCGGAGACCGGGGGGACCCAGGTCTCCCCCGGCAACGGCCACGTTCTGCTCTGCTTCGGCCCAAACGACGTGGCCGACCCGCCGATACCCGAGATTCTTGAGTATGAGCGTCAAATTCGTCCCGAGGTCGATAAGCGGCTCGGGTCCCGCTCGGGTCGGGTCAACCCGGTCGTCGGCACTCTCTTCCCGAATTTCTCGATGCTGCGAGCCACCTCGCGCACCTTCCGCGTGTGGCATCCGCGCGGCCCCGACAAGACCGAAACGTGGTCTTGGGTATATGTCGACAAGGCCGCGCCATCACACATCAAGGAGGTGCTGCGCCTGACCGGGGTGCGGGGATTCAGCCCATCCGGCACGTTCGAGCAGGACGACATGGACAACTGGCAGGAATGCACCCGCACCTGTCGAGGCTTTGCTTCGCGGCGGATGGCGACGAACACGCAAATGGGCCTCGGGCACGAGCGCTTCCGCGTGGACCTCAATGCTTGGTCCAGCGACTTTCGCATCAGCGAAAGCAATCATCGGCAGTTTTATGGGCGGTGGGCGCAGCTGATGCAGGCCGACAGCTGGGCTCAAGTGCCGCGCGGTAACGGATGGTCGAGGAACGGTCATGTCGGGCATAAATGAGGATGTTACCCGCGAGGTCGAACAGTTCCTCTACCGGGAAGTCCGTTTGCTCGACGAGCGGCGCTTTCACGAATGGCTGGAGCTGCTGACCGACGACATCCGCTATTGGATGGGCAGCCGGACCAACCGTTATCCCCGGCGAAGCAAAGCGATTGCGATCCTCGACCCGGACCGCTACGTCGAGGACGATATAACCAAGGAGGACGAGCTCGCGATCTTTGGACGAAGACAGGCAGACATTGGGCGCGCGAGTTGCGCGTCTCGATACCGGCATGGCCTGGGCGGAGGACCCGCCGTCGCGCACGCGACATATGATCAGCAACATCGAAGTCGAGCCCGGAGACACGACACAGGAGATCAAGGTCTATTCTAATTTCATTGTGTACCGGAGCCGGGCCGAGACCGAAGAGGATTTTTACGTCGGCGCGAGACGCGACATATTGCGGCGGGTTGCCGGCGCCTGGAAGATCGCAGGCTGCAAGATCATTCTCGACCAGAACGTCCTGTCGGCGAAGAACGTCAGCATCTTCTTCTGAGCCTCCAGGCTGCCGAGAGGGCTAGGACGACCACAGCGCGCTCGTCGCGAGCCGGGCGCCCTTGACCAGCGCTTCGAGCTTGGCCCAGGCGATCTGCGGATGGATACGGCCGCCGAGACCGCAATCCGTGCCGGCGATCACGTTCTCGCGGCCGACGACACGGGCGAAGGTCAGGATCCGATCGGCGACGAGTGCCGGGTGCTCGACGACGTTGGTCGCGTGGCTGACCACCCCGGGAATCAGGATTTTGCCATCCGGCAGTTTGACGTCCTGCCAGACCCTCCATTCATGGGCGTGACGGACATTGCCGGCTTCGACCGAGAACGCTCCGGCATGCACCTGTAGCAGCACGTCAACGATGCTCCTGAGCGGCAGGTCGGTTGTGTGCGGTCCGTGCCAGCTGCCCCAGCAGATGTGATAGCGGATGCGATCCTCGGGGAGGCCGCGCAGCGCGTGATTGAGCGCCTCGACCCGCACCGTGGCGAATTTCTTGTATTCCTCGAGGCTCGGCTCGGGATCGGCCATGTCCCAGGTGTCGGGCAGGCCGGGATCGTCGAGCTGCAACACAAAGCCCGCCTCGATGACGGCCTGGTATTCCTCCCGCATCGCCTCGCCCAACGCCTGGAGGAATTCCTCGTCCGAAGCGTAATAACGGTTCTGGCGCCGGGCAAAGCTCCCCGGGGCGACCGAGGTGATGAACCCCTCCTCGGCATTCACCTTGGCGAGGGCCGCTTTGAAATTGGCGAGATCAGTGCGGACAGCCTCACGGCAGATATAGGTAATCGGCCCGGTGAACACCGGCGGCCGGCCGCCTAGCGAGCTTGACGAGCGGTAGAACTCGGCGAATTTCTGCCGATCCCGCCTGCCGGCGAGTGCCGGGAGGCGGCCGGGCTCGCCGGGCTCCCAGCCGCTCAGCCGCCCCCAGGCATAGCTCGACCATGCGCCATAGTCGATCGGCCCGGATGTGGTCTTGCCGAACTCGCCGTCATTGATGATGTCGACACCGATCTCGGCCTGATGCCCGCACACCTCCTCGACCGCGGCGGCCAACCGCTCGGCGTAGATATTCGCGTCATAGCCCTCGCCGGCGAATTTTGCGCGGTTGACTTCGATCAGCGGGTCGGGCCGCGGCAGGCTGCCGACATGCGTCGTAAGGATGCGTTTGTCGCTCCGCTTCATGATGTCCCACCTCCGAATTGACCGCCTGCGAAACCGTAGCGTAGGCTTCGCCCAATTGAGATCCCGCGGATAGAGCCATGCAAGTCTCGTATTTCGAAACCGCGCGCTACCAGGTGCCGCCGACGGTTCCGACCGACTGGCCCGTGCCGCCCGGGGCCTATGATCCCGATACCGGGGCGCAAGCCTACCAGGGCATGATCGACCGCATGCACTACGTCGAAGAGCTCGGCTTCGACTGGATCAGCGTCTCGGAGCACCATTATTCGCCGCGCATCCTGACGCCGAATACCGCGGTCTCGGCCTCTTTCATGGCTGCCCATTCGAAAAACATAAAGATCGCCGTGCTCGGCCCGATCGTCTCGCAGAGCAATCCGGTGCAGGTCGCCGAGGAATTGGCGATGCTCGACAACCTGGCGCAGGGGCGGCTGGTCGTCGGGCTGTTGCGCGGGACACCCAACGAATATCTGACCTTTGGTCTCAACCCGGCCGAGGCGCGGGAGCGCACGACCGAGGGTATGGAGCTGTTCCTGAAGGCGTGGACCGAGCCGCAGCCCTTTGGCTGGCAGGGCCGCCACTTCCAATACCGCACGGTGTCGGTCTGGCCGCGGCCGCTGCAGCAGCCGCTGCCGCCGATTTATTCGCTCGGCACCAGTGCGGAATCCTGCGAACTTGCCGCGCGCCATCATATCGGGCTCGGCGTCTCGTTTGCGCCGTTCCCGGTCGTGGCCAAGTCGACGCGGCATTATCGCCAGGAATGCGCCCGCTGGGGCTGGGAGCCCACACCCGAGCAGATGCTCTATCGCGCCAACATCCTATTGGCCGAGACCGACGACGAAGCCCAGGAGCTGCTGGAAAAGCAGCGCAAGGGGCCCGCACCCTTCCCGATGCGGGCCGGGGTGCGCGACGCCCTCTTAAAGCTTGATTCCCGGAATGTCGCGGGCGAGCCTCGCACGCCGCCTGTCGGCGGGGTGCTGCCGACCTCGTTCTACGGCAGCCCCGACACGGTCGTCGAACAGATCAAGCGCTGCCGCGAGGAAGTCGGCGTCGGCGTGCTCGATCTTGCCTTTCAGAATCCCGGCGCGCCCGACACCGGACGCCTGCTGCACTCGCTCGAGGTCTTCGCTGAGAAGGTGTTGCCGCGCATCCGCGACGTTTGAGCCCGACCCAATGGGTCATGCGTGCCGGATTCCCCTGTTCTACGCGGAAAAACAGCAAAAAACCCCTGTTTCGGCCTTCCGCAGGCCGAAATACGGCCTTGCAAGTGATTGATTTTATTTGGCTTGACGTGAAATTCCGCTACGGCGCCGAACAGCGGAATTTTTTCGGCCTTACAGCGGAATTAAATGGCCTAACAGCGGAACTGCAGCGGAATTTCTAATGGCGATTTCCGGCACCCCCACCCTACCCCTCCCCCGCAAGCGGGGGAGGGAATGGGAGGGGGCATGAAGGTCTCGTATTTCGAGACCGCGCGCTATCTCGCACCGCGGCCATTGCCGGCCGAATGGCCGGTGCCGCCGGCCGCCTATGACCGCGAAGCCGGGGTCGAGGCCTATCGCGGCATGGTCGAGCGGATGCAATTTGTCGAGAAGCTCGGCTTCGACTGGATCAGCGTCTCCGAGCACCACTATTCGCCGCAGCGCCTGACCCCGAACCCGGTCGTCTCGGCCGCCCATCTGGCGGCCTTTTCGCGGAAGATCAAGATCGCGGTGCTCGGCCCGATCATCTCGCAAAGCAACCCGGTGCAGGTCGCCGAGGAGCTGGCGATGCTCGACAACCTGATGCCGGGCCGCCTGGTGGTCGGGCTGCTGCGCGGCATCACCGGCGAGTATCTGACCTACGGGCTAAACCCGGCTGAGGCGCGGGAGCGCACCACCGAGGGAATGGAGCTGGTCCTCAAGGCCTGGACCGAGGCGCAACCCTTTGGCTGGCAGGGCCGTCACTACCAGTTTCGCATGGTTTCGGTGTGGCCGCGCCCAGCGCAACAGCCGCACCCGCCGACCTACGCCCTCGGCACCAGCCGAGAATCCTGCGAGTTCGCCGCGCGCCATCGTCTCGGCCTCGGCGTCTCCTATGCGCCGTTCGGGGTGATCGCCAAAGCGACCCGCTACTACCTCGAGCAATGCGGCCAATACGGTTGGGAACCGGCTCCAGAGCAGATCATCTACCGGGCAAACATCCTGATCGGCGAGACCGACGAGGAAGCGCAGGATCTGCTTGAAGCGCAGCGCGGGGCGCGGCGGGGTTTCACGCCACCGCCGCCTGTGCGCGACGCGCTGTTGCAGCTCGATTCCCGCAATGTCGCCGGTGAAGCGCGCACGCCCAACGTCGGCGGGGTCTTGCCGACGAACTTTGTCGGCTCACCGGATACGATCGTCGGGCAGATCAAACGTTGCCGCGAGGAGAGCGGCGCCGGTGTCATCGATCTGATGTTCCAGATCCCGCGATCCGACGGTCTGAGCTTCCTGATGCGCTCGCTCGAATTATTCGGAACAAAGGTGTTGCCGCGCATCCGCGATGTCTGATTTTCCCGCGTCATTGCGAGGAGCGAAGTGACGCGGCAATCTCGATCTCGTAAGTGCGCGCGAGTTTGCTTCGCTTCGCTCGCAATGACGGCATGCAAGAAGGGGTGAGCGGAAAGAGCGGGCATGAAGCTGATCGTCACGATGGGAATCCGCCGGCTTCCGAGCCGGCCGCGACCGCTGCAGGATCTCTACAAGGAGCACCTCGAAGAGTCGGTGCTGGCCGAAGAACTCGGCTTCGACAATGTCTGGGCGAGCGAGCACCATTTCTCGCCGGATGCCTGGAACCCGTCACCGCTCACATTCCTGACGGCGGTGGCGGCGCGCACCACACGGGTTCGCGTCGGCACCTATGTGCTACTCCTGCCGTTTCACAACCCGATCCGGGTGGCCGAAGACATCGCCGTCCTCGACAACATCTCTAACGGTCGGGTCGATCTGCCGGTCGGGGTAGGCTCGGCCCCAGAGGAATTCCGTACTTTCGGCATACCATTCAATGAACGGCTCGGCCGGACCTTTGAGGCGCTTCGGATCATCGAGCGCTGCTTTTCCGGCGAGGAGTTCACCCACAAAGGCAAATACTACGACTTCCCCAATGTCCGGATGACGACACCCCCCGTGCAGAAGCCCGGTCCGCCGATCTGGGTTGCCTCGATGGGCGACCAGAGTGTCGCCTGGACGGCGCGGCGCGGTTATCACCTGGCCGCAGGCGCCGGCCGTGGCCACGCCAGATACGAGGAGCTCCTGGTCCAGCACGGCCATGACCGCTCGACCCGGCAGGTCGCTTCCATCCCGATCCGCGTGCATCTTGCCGAGACCCGTGAGCAGGCCTGGGACGAGGCAGAGGCGGGCCTGCATCAGGTCCTGAATTTTTACGGGACCCGGGTCGACCCGCAGTCGGCGACCTCGGCCGCGGGCGTTCTCGACCGGCTCCCGCCGATCGGAGAATTCCGTAACGTGCCCGGCATCGGGCATCGCGGCACGCCTTTCCTGGTAGGCACGCCGGCGGAGGTCGGCCGGGCTCTGGGCCAATACCGCGACAAACGGCTGACCCATCTCAGCCTCAACTTACACCACCCGGGCATGGAAACGAGCGCCGTCCGCCGCTCGATGGAGATGTTTGCCAGGGAGCTCATGCCTTCTGTAAAGACATGGTGATCAGCGAAGGGAGTTAAGGTGGCGCAACCAGAAGGCAGACCGGCGCCCGGCGCCGCGTTTCAGGAAGACCATGTCGAGACCGATGGGTTTCGCATCCGCTACATGCAGGCCGGGGCCGGTCCGCCGCTGGTGCATCTGCACGGCGCCGGCGGCCTGCAGCTGACGCCAGGCCACGATCTACTGAGCCGGCAGTTCCGCGTGATCGCCTTCGAGATGCCCGGCTTTGGCCAGTCGTCGGAAAACACCCGGACGCAGAGCATGCCGGAACTCGCCGCGACCATGGCAAAAGCGGTCGAGAAGCTCAGGATCGACAGCTTCAACCTGATGGGCACCTCGTTTGGCGGCAAGACAGCGCTATGGCTGGCCTCGCAGCGGCGCGAGAAAGTGCTCGCGCTGGTCCTCGAAGCCCCCGCCGCGATCCGCCCCGAGGGGGCACGCGCCCCTTCAGGGTCGCCCGAAGAGAGGGCGCGCCGGCTCTACGCCCACCCCGAGCGGGTCCCGCCAATGCCGCCGCCCGATCCGGCGGTTCAGGCGAAGACGCAGCGGCTGGTCGGGCGCCTGCGCGGCCCCGACCGCGACGCCGACCTCGAGCGCCAGTTGGCCGACCTCGCGACCCCTACCCTCGTCCTGTTTGGCACCGTCGACCGCGTGATCCCGCCGGAGATGGGCCACATCTACAAGGAGCTGATGCCGAACGCCCATCTGGTCTTCGTCTATGACACCGGGCACGCGATCAGCACCGATCGCCCGGAAGCGTTCACCGAAGTCGTCGCCGACTTCCTCGAACGCCACGAAGCCTTTGTGATCAGCCGCACCCCAACCGTGATCCACCCCTGACTACGAGCGCAACGACGGTTTGTCCTGCCGCCAAATTTACCCTCACAGCCAGCTTTTTAACCCTCTCCCCCCGCCGGCCGGGGGGAGAGGGAAGGGTGAGGGGGGCCGATCTGGGGAGGGTCTGAACCGGATAGATATCGGACATTATGGACCGGATAGATGGCTGACAGGTTTTCTCGGTCGGCAAAGGGGGACTTTGCCGATGCCGTGGAAGGAAACCTGCGTCATGGACGAGACGGGGTGCGCCGCTGCCGGCGTGCCGTCGATCACCGCCGTCCAGCCAGTGCATGTTGCGACCTGGATCGAGGCGTCGACGCGCGAGCTGGCAGCACCCTCCGTCAAGCAACGGCTCGCGGCTCTACGGCATTTATTCGACTGGCTGGTCAACGGCCAGGTCGTGCCGATCAACCCGGCGCACACAGTGCGAGGGCCCCGTCACGTCGTGACCTCCGGGCAGACGCCGGTGCTCGATCCTTCGGAAGCGCGGGCGCTGCTCGACAGCATCGATGTCTCGACGCATGCCGGCCTGCGCGACCGCGCCCTTATTGGTCGCCTTCACGCGAGCCGACGTTGGTACCGAGGCCGCATGCCTCGACTTCGTCAACGGTACCGCGCAACAGTTCGGACGCCTCGACATCCTGATCAACAATGCCGGCATCCGCAATTACGAGAAGGTCGACGAGGCGAGCGCGGCGAGCTGGAACGAGATCCTCAACGTCAACCTGATGGGCTATGTCTTCTGTGCCAAGGCGGCGGTTCCGCTGATGCGCCGCAACAAGGGCGGCGCCATCGTAAACGTCGCCTCCGTGCGTTCCGTCGTCGCCGGCGGCGGCAACCTGCAGTACGACACCACCAAGGCCGCGGTCGCGGGCTTGACGCGGGCGCTCGCCGCCGACCACTCGCCGGAGGGCATTCGTGTGAACGCCGTCGGCCCTGGCCCGATCTTCACGCCGTTCCATCAGCGCCGCATCGCCGCGGCTGGCGAGACCGTTGAGCAGTACAACGCCAAGGCCGCGCAAGGCACCATGCTGAAGCGCCCGGGCAGGGCCGAGGAGGTCGCCGCCGCGATCCTGTTTTTGGCCTCCGACGATGCCTCCTACGTCCCCGGCGCCCTGCTTTTCGTGGACGGCGGTATGACTGCACTGTGAGGAATATTCAGCTATCGGTGAGCGCGGCGAGCTGGAAAGAGATCATCGACGCAACCTGATGGGCTACGTCTTCTGTGCCAAGGCGGCGGTTCCGCTGATGCGCCGCAACAAGGGCGGCGCCATCGTTAACGTGGCCTCCGTACGTTCCGTCGTCGCAGGCGGCGGCAACCTGCAGTACGACACCACCAAGGCGGCGGTCGCGGGCTTGACGCGGGCGTTCGCCACCGACCACTCGCCGGAGGGCGTTCGTGTGAACGCCGTCGGCCCCGGCCCGATCTTCACGCCGTTCCATCAGCGTCGCATCGCAGCGGCCGGCGAAACCGTCGAGCAGTATAACGCCAAGGCTGCACAAGGCACCATGCTGAAGCGTCCGGGCAGGGCCGAGGAGGTCGCCGCCGCGATCCTGTTTTTGGCCTCCGACGATGCCTCCTACGTCACCGGCGCCCTGCTGTTCGTGGACGGCGGTATGACTGCACTGTGAGGGATATTCAGCTATCGGTGTCAGGTAAATAGTCACGGATTTTGCTTGACCTTACGCGCTACGCAATCACTGAGGCAGCGCCGCGAAGCAAAGGGGCTACAAGATGCGCCGGTAGTGGGCTTTCCCACGGCGAGTTGTTGCGTAAGGAAAATTACCTGAGAGCGGTCGACACTGGAGTTGCGTTCTGAGCCTGCCAAATCAGCGCGTTTCAGTGGCTCAGTGTCGTCGGATGGCCGCCTTGCTGCCTCTGTACTGGCGGCGGACACGCTTTAGATTGCTCAAAACTGTAAAAAAAGGCGATCCTGGCCCCAGAGCCGCCGGGAATCCCGGGAATGTCGGTTTAGATGAACTTTTTTTTCGAAGTGTGAACCAGCTCACACATCCCAACTCGGAAGAGCACCATTTGCCCGTTTTCAGGGAATGCTGACTCGGCGATGGCTGCATAGGACGTGACCCGCCAAATCGCCAATCCTGACCCGATCGACACGGAGAATGAGCATGTCTCAGCCGTATGAAGGAGATTCGGCGACCCGGGCAGTACCCGGAATTACCGGGAAGAACACGGACGGCGGTGTAGGCATAGCCGGCCATGCGACCGGCGGGCCGCCCATCCAAGTTCAAAAGACTGGTGTGCTCGGTGATGCGGATGCCGACGGCACTGGCGTGTTAGGCAACAGTCAATCCGGCGTCGGCGTACAGGGGAATGCGGTGAATGGCCTTGGCGTTGCCGGCTCTTCCCAAAGCGGCGCGGGCGTGGTGGGAACATCCACCAACTTCACCGGCGTATCGGGGACTTCCGGGCAGCCCGGCTCTTCCACAGGTACAGGCGTGTCGGGCACGGGCCGCGATGGGGTGCACGGTGTATCGTCGCTTCCTACGGGCAGGGGTGTGTGGGGTGAAAATAGCTTAGGTAGCGGCTACGGAGTGTCGGGCTACAGCATTCAAGGCGACGGTGTGTTCGGACAAGGTGGCAGTAACGGCGTTCATGGCCAGACGGGCAGCGCCACCAATAGCGGGGTCTGGGGTGACAATACGGGCGGTGGGTATGGCGTGTCGGGTTACAGCCTCACTGGTCAGGGTACTGGTGTATATGGCCGTGGTAACGGGCCTGGCGTGTATGGCGAAAGCAACCTGAGTGATGGCGTGCACGGGCTCAGCCATTCCCGCGCTAATCCAGGCGTTTATGGGGAAAGCGATACATATGAAGGAGTGCGAGGTATCAGTCACTCCGCCCATGGCGCGATAGTCGGTATCAATGACGGCAAGGTCATCACAGTAGAGGGGGCGGGGCCTGGGGTATACGGCACCAGTGCAGCGAGCGATGGCGTAAAAGGATCTGTTTTTAGCGGTTACGTGCAGGGTCCGGCCGTGGTCGCCGGAGTGTGGGGCGAAAACACTGGAACTGGCGCGGGCGTAAAAGGTACGAGCCAGGGCGGTGACGGTGTTCTTGGCTTCAGCAGCGCCGGTGGCCACGCCGGCGTGTCTGCCAACAATTTGGGCGGTGGCATGGGCCTCTATGCCAGCGGTAATCCTGCAGGCCACTTCCAAGGTAACGTCGAGGTAACCGGGGACCTCTGTCTCGTCAATCAGGACTGCGCGGAGGATTTCGAAGTAAAGGGCACTGAGGTAATCGAGCCCGGAACTGTGATGGTGATCGATAAAGACGGAGCGCTCCAAATAAGCGAGTGCGCCTATGACAAGCGCGTCGCAGGCGTGATCTCCGGAGCCGGCAATTTCAAACCAGCCATCATCCTGGGCAGGCAGAAATCACAGGAACGAACAATGCCGATTGCGTTGGTCGGAAGGGTATATTGTAAGGCAGACGCCAGTGCCTCGCCTATCGAAGTGGGTGATCTGCTGACGACCTCGTCCACTGCCGGTTACGCAATGAAGGCGCTCGATCCGCTGAAGTCTTTCGGAGCGGTGATTGGAAAGGCGTTACGTCCGTTAGCAACGGGATTGGGGTTAATCCCTATTCTGATCGCATTGCAATAGCGGCGCGTGAGTTGATCCTTCGGAGGTTGATCGGTCCTGTTTTGGCCACGTGTCATTGAGGAGGCTTCCGGTGCCTGATGTCTCTCTTCGCGATTTATCCTCGATATTGGGGCCGAACTGTATAGGCAGCATGGCCCAGGTCGTAGGACTAACCAGCCGTCCCATCTGCGTCCGCGACGTGGCCGGCCGCGTCGGTCACAACTACCTAACCCAGCATTATGACCACGCCCGCACCGGTTGGAATCCCTATGAACAGATGCTCACCATCTCCTACGTGAAAAACAGCCTGAAACCGCTCCCCGATATGCAGCTCGAGGACGTGAATGACCTGGTTGAGGCGCAACCCCTCTATCTCCGCGATGTGGCCATCCAATCGCAAGGCACTCATAACGTTGTCTTCGTTGTCACGATGAACAACTGGGTGTACGCATTCGACGCCGATAAATCGATGCCGCCGCTTTGGCATCGCCTGCTCACTCCAGGCGCCGACCCGTTCCAAAGCGGGTGGGGTATTTTGTCAACGCCTGTCATCGACTTGCCGACGAAAACCCTATATGTCGTAACCCACAGCCAGACGCCAGATGGAAGCCAGGTCCAACACCGTCTCCATGCGTTGGACGTCGGCACGGGACTAGACAGGCCTGGCAGCGGGATTCAGATCGAGGCTTCCTTTCCTGGAACCGACCAACATGGAAATCAAAGAACCTGGACATTCGATAGTCATTTGCAACTCAATCGGCCCGGTTTACTTTTGCAGAAGGGCAGGCTCTATCTCGCGTTTGGCGGCTTCAATGATACCCCACCTTGGCACGGCTGGGTTTTGGCCTATGACACGGCGACGCTGCAGCAGGTAGGTGTGTTCAACAGCACGCCAGATCATTATAATCCACATCCACCCCAGGGGTCGTTCGAAGGCGGGGGAGGTGGCATTTGGCAATCCGGTATGGGTCTTGCCGCGGATCCAGGCGGCTTCATTTATTTCACCACGGGAAATGGACTGTTTAACGCCAACCAGGTGAACGGCCGGGACTACGGCGACTCAGTCCTGAAGCTACGGTACGACCTGACGGTCGCGGATTACTTTACCCCCTGCAATCAGGAGAAAATGTACGAGAAGGACTACGACCTGAGCTCTGGCGGCGTAATGGTCGTCCCAGGTTGCCCGGAGAACTTTCTGGTGGCATGCGGCAAGACCGGCCGGATCTACGTCTTAGACCGTAGAAGCCTGGGGCGGTACACACCACCAATAGGCGACCCATGCCACGACAACGTTATCGATTCCCACGACCTTTTTTTTGACCTCCTCGGCCAGACGCAAGCTGCAGCCTCGGCAGATACCGGAGTTTTCGGTGGGCCAACCTATTATGAAACCAACGCCGGCAGACGTATTTATTACTGCTCGAAGCCCTCAGCTGACGGCCATCCCGTGCCGCTTGGCGCATGGGCAATCGATCCCAACGGAAAGCTTGCTCTGGTTGATCAATCTGGCAAGCAGTTTAACAATGGAGCGATACCCGTAATCTCGTCGAACGGCAGCACCGATGGGATTGTTTGGCTCGTTGACGCCAGTAACAACTCGTTGTGGGAGCTGTATGCTTACGATGCCTCGAACTTATCCCAGGGGCCCCTTCGCGTGTTGGATGCCGGCAAGTGGATACCCAATCCAGTTACTCCCTATCCGGTCCCGACCGTTATCAACGGAAAGGTGTATGTACCCTCGGCGGGCAAAGTGATGGTGTTCGGGTAAGTTCGCTGATTGCGGAGTTTGGAGCGACACGATCGGCAGGCGCTACGTCCGTTCGAGAGTAGGAGTAAACACAGGAGTGGGGTTACCGCGATCGAATACGGGTTGATCGCATCTACACGTCGAGCATCAACCCTCGAAACTACCACGATAACCGTATCATATAGCCAGGGAGGAGATCAGTCATGGAGACGGCGATGAAAACGATTACGTTTTCGGGTTACGAGTGGGTGGTGAGGAAAGGCAAAGGTGATCCTGGATCCAACACTTGGGATGATGCAAACGCTCAAATAGATGACAAAGACCGGTTGCATCTTCAACTTACCAAGAACAAGACCGCTACCGGAGAAATCGAATGGCATTGTGTAGAACTCAACACCCAACAACGCTTCGGCCTTGGCCGCTACCAATTCCAAGTGATCGGCCGTATTGACAAACTGGATCGGAACGTCGTGTTGGGACTGTTCAAGTATCCGACCGCCGATGTCCTAAAAGACGGGCCGAATGAGATAGACATTGAATTTGCCCGATGGGGCGATCAGACTACAAAAAACAACGCCGATTACGTGGTCTTACCCGCGGTGGGAAAGCGTGCGCCGAACGACCGTATCTTTTTTGAGGTTGCGCTAAATGGTGATTACACGACCCACCGCTTCCTGTGGGAATGTCACCAGGTGACGTTTCTGTCCCTTCACGGTCACCGCGACGATGACGTCGGAGAGTTCGAACACTGGAAGTACACGCCAGGACAACCGCGGCTGATCCCCCAACAACCTACTCCGGTACATATCAATCTCTGGCTGTATCAAGGAAAAGCTCCCTGTGATGACACGCCGGTAGAGATCATTATCAATAAATTTAGCTTCACTCCGCTCCAAGAACTTGAACAATTTGACTGAGCGTCGGCGTTCCGGGACTGATAACACTTATGTCCCCATCGGATGCCGGCAACTTGTCCGCGGCGCCTGCGGCTTCTCGGCAAGCCCGAGCTGGCGCTCGATCCCGACGCGCAGTGTGAATGGCAGCTGTGGGGCAAAAGCGGTCTCTCATCCCCTCTACGCGGTAAACCGGATTATCACGTAGAGAAGAGCCAGGTCAGTGGACCGGACCAGGCGGGGTCTTGTTCGCGAGCTGGGTGACGGCCGCCATGATCCGGCGCCAGGTCGCGGCGTCGTTGTGATCGCCGGCGGATGCGAGCTCGTCGGCCCGAGCGGCGCTTCCTCGAGCGCTCGCTCGCCGTAGCGCTTGAGCATCAACTGTGCCGCCCGCCAAATGTCAATCTCGGGAATCACCGCGCCAAAGTGTACGGCCGTCATCGATAAAGGTTTAAGACCGCACCCGGCTGCGTCTGAAAGTGGTGGCGGGATGGCGCCGATATTGACGCCCGAGGATGTCGTCAGACGGATTGCTGCCGAGTGTACCTTTATCGACGAGCGCGGCGCCGTCGGCATTCGCCTCGAACCGGCGGCTGCGATCGTCCGGCAGTACGGAGAGCAATTCCGGGCGCCGCGGCGGCGTCAGCGCCGGCCGCGGTCGACCAAACCGCCGCCTCTGCTCTGATTGCCGATGGAGTTTCGACCATATCTTTCGCAAGGAACAACCGTTGATCCGGCTGGCTCAGGAAAACCCGTCAAAAATCTTGAGGCGGCAATGCCGCCTGATCCGGTGAACCCCTCCGGGGCAAAATCATCGGAGTTTTCGTCCGCCGACTTTGATGACGGCGAGGCCGGCGAAAGGCCGGGTCGGGTGGCAACCCGTCATTCGCCCGAGCACGCGGCATGTCGCTCCGGCGAAGCCGTCGCATTCAGCGGCCTATAGATTCATTACAGCGCTTGTGGACTACATCGCGCTGGCGAACACGGTAGCGGATCTCCATGCCGGGGGTCTGCGCTCCGCCGGTGAGGGACGGCACGTGGTTGACGATGTAGGCGGAGAGGCCATTCGTGCTGATCAGGCCATTGCGGTTGATGTCGGCGGCGGGGTCGTCGAACGCGTCCAGCAGCGCCTTGGTGAAGGCGCCGTGCTGCCAGGCCGAGTCTTCGCGCGAAACCTCGCTGCCGCTGGAGGAAGTGAGCACGGTTATGTTGGCCGCTGCGAGCTCGGTGCGCAGAATCGTCGAATCCATCGGCAAGGAGGTTCCATCCATCGTCATCGCGCCGGAATGGCAGGCGTCGAGCAGCACCAGCACCCGGCCGCGCTCGGCGATCTTCACCAGCTCGTGCCTGAAGTCATCGATCGACAGCCCCTTCGATTGAATCTTAACGGGAGATCGAGCATCGACGTCGTACGGCAGCAGATAGAGCCTGCCATCGACCAGCGCCCCATGACCGGAGAAGTGCACGACCGCAAGGTCGTTGCCGCCCGGTTCCATACCTTCTCGCATTTTCCGCAACTCATCCAAGATGCGCTCTTTCGTGGCATCCTTGTCCAGCAGCACGTGCGGCCTCACGTCGGCGTAGAGACTGGCTTGCGTATTCACGACCGCGCTTGCCAGATCGCGCGCGTCGCGGTCGGCAAACTGGAGGCGCAGGTTCTTCGCGTAATCCTCGTTGTACGCGCTGATGCCGATCGCGAGCAGATGAAGTTTGATCCCGGGTGGCAGCCGGCTGTTGGTCCGGAGCATGATCTCCCGATTGACTTGCGCGATCTCGGCAAGGCCGACCGCACGAGGCGTCTCCAGTTCCTGCAACACTAGCGGTAGCACCGCCGGCCGGCGCAAACCTGGGATATTTTCGACGGGCACGCTATCGGCCGGATTCCAGCCGCGGTGTCGATAGCTTTTAAAGATGTCCGGTTTTCGTAGCACATCAAATGTCCGCTGCTGTTGCTGTTGGCCCTGTGGGGTTGTGGGCAACGTCAAGCGTTATCCACAAATCCACAGGGCAGCCGCCGAG
>Ga0306920_100004842_pt1 | contig 17310 bp, 13 predicted proteins | sample flu12Cox44000170_FD_204666 | JGI IMG/M metagenome (GOLD analysis project Ga0306920, IMG submission 204666) | Lab enrichment of tropical soil microbial communities from Luquillo Experimental Forest, Puerto Rico - flux4day.12C.oxic.44.000.170 (v2)... | ecosystem: Environmental > Terrestrial >... | reverse complement strand
TCAGTCCAAACAATGGGCTGGTTTCGTCGATCACGTGTCGAAGCGTGAGCGCTGCCGGAAAATTGATCAGATGATCGAATTGCAGCCGCAGCGGATAAAAGCGCCGGACGTCTTCCCCTTCTTTGGTCAATTCACTGCGCATAAAGAGCAGTCGAAATTCGGCCTCGACCATCGCGTGATTTCGCTGGTTGGCCAGGCGGATCATGAGAGTCGGAAAACCATTAAACGGCGCGACCACGGCAACGTTACTGAATTTGATCCGGGCAGTGGGCCGCGAGAAACGGACGAAGATCAGACCGGTCATGACAGCCAGACCAAAGAGGCCGGACATGATTTCCAGTGTGGCCACGGAATGACCGTAAAGGGTGTCCGGGTAGGCGTGCCCATAGCCGACAGTGGCCAACGTTTCCACGCTGAAGAAGAAGGCGTCGCAAAACGATCCCGGAACTAGTCCAGCGATGCAGGGCCCACCGAGGAGGTAGAGCGTGGCGAAGCAGAGGTTAATCAAGACGTAGATTGCGAGAATCAGGCCGGCAAACTGCGGCCAGCTAAGAGTCAGGATGAAGTGGTAAATATCGCGCCAGTCGTACTTCATTACGTTGACCTTGAGGAACTCGCGGTGTCCGGCCTGGACCTTAATTGGGGCAGAGGATTTTTTCATGAAAGTGGCTCCCTTCAGCATCCACTTGCCATGGGATAAGCCGAGTTTCATGACTTTTCCTTGGGGGATATTCTGCAAAATTAGGAAGCCGCAAGATGCTCTTTGGAGTTATAGCCAAAAAGAATTTCGAAGTTAACCAAAATGGCCAATAGGCTGAAGCAACTTATGACAAGAGAATTCGACGTTTTAGTGATCGGGACAGGGACTTCTGGCTATACATTGGCGCTTGCCTGCCGCGAAGCGGAGCGCAGCGTGGCTGTGGCTGACAATCGGCCTTACGGGGGAACGTGTGCGATGCGCGGTTGTCAGCCCAAAAAATATCTTGTAGCCGCGGCGGAGGTTGTCGAACTCGCGCATCAGATGTCGATGATTGGCATTCACCCGGTTGCAGGTATTGACTGGGCGGCGTTAATGCGCTCCAAGACTGCGTTCACCAGCGCGGTGCCGGGTCGCACAGAACATGATTTCCAGAAAGCCGGCATCGAGATGTTCCATGGCACCTGTCAATTCGTGTCGCCGGCCGAGGTCATGGTTAACGACGACACACTGATGAGCGCCAAGAATGTCGTAGTTGCCGCCGGAGCGCGCCCGGCTCCACTCGGTTTTGAGGGCGAACATCTGGTGATGACGAGTGACGATTTTCTGGAACTGGCTTCGATGCCTCCGCGTGTCGTGTTCATCGGTGGCGGATATATTTCGATGGAGTTTGCGCACGTCGCGCGAGCCGCGGGCGCAGAGGTGACGGTCCTGCACCGGGGGGATCGCGTGCTGAAAAACTTCGAGCCCGAGGTCGTCGATCAACTCGCAGATGCTGCGCGCGATTTTGGAATTCGCATCGTGACGAATTTCCAGGTTTGCGGCGCACAGCGGCGCTATGGATCGATTGCCATTCACGGCAACAAAGATTGCGCTGACGTCTATCAAGCTGACCTTGCTATTCACGGAGCCGGTCGTGTAGGCAACCTGGAAGAGTTGAACCTTCGGGCAGGCGGGATTGCCCATTCCTCGCGCGGTGTAATTGTGAACGAGTTTCTGCAAAGCGTCAGCAACCCGCGCGTCTACGCGATCGGGGATGCGTCGGCAACTCCGCTCCAGCTTGCTACTACCGCGGACATGGACGCCGGCGTAGCCGCGGAGAACATACTCCGCGGAAACCACCAGAAGGCAGACTACGAGTTGGTCCCGAGCGCGGTTTTTACATTGCCGCCGCTGGCGGGAGTGGGCATGACCGAATCGCAAGCGAGCGAGTCAGGGATCCGCTTTCATATCAATCGTGGAACGATGACAGGCTGGGCGTCGTCGCGCCGGATCGGGCAGAAGCACGGTTTCTACAAAGTTCTCGTTGAAGACGGCACTGGCCGCATCCTGGGTGCTCACCTGTTCGGTCACAACGCCGCTGAGGCGATCAATATTTTTGCGCTGGCGATGAAATTTGGTTTAACCACCCGCGACCTTAAGAAAGTGCTTTGGGCGTATCCGACGCACGTCTCCGATGTAAAGTACATGCTCGATTGATTGGCTTAGTTCAGTTAAGACATTCTAACCAAAAGCTTTCTGAAATCTCAAATCCGGCTCAGACTCCTGGCTGACAGAGGCAGGAGCTCTTAATCTGCATGTCGGCCTTAGACCAAATTTTCTGGAAGCGAGCGTCAGTCGCGGCGGCTTCTTCCTCTTTACCCTGACGGTGGAGGCTCAGCGCGAGACCGAACAGCGACCAGCCGTTATCCGGTAGGCGCGCGAGGTCGTCTCGATACACCTGTTCGGCTTCGGCAAAGCGGCGCTCCTGCATGAGTGCAGCGCCTAGCGAATGACGCGCCGGCAAAATCCAGTCGGGCGGCTCGCTGTATCGTAGCGCGTCCTCGGCCTTAACCGCCTCACGCAGTTTGGCGAGACCCTGGTTACCCTTGCCGTCGCGATAGAGAATTTCGCCCGCCAGCATGGGAGTGACAACGGACAGAATCGCCCGTCTGGTGTCGGGGCCGGCGGTTTCTTTTGGCGGCACAAGCGGCACCGCGGCCAGATACGCCTGCTGTTCGAGCTTGGCTCCTACGACGTCACCTTTGGCCGCAAGCGCGATGCCGCGCGCCGCAAAGCGCATTGCGCGCGTGAGCGGCATGAAGTCGGGATGATCGGGTGCGGCCAAAACGTCGTCCCACCGGCCGAACCGGATTAGCACTTCGTAGGGCAGAGCGACGAAACTCTCGGCCATTGCCGCGTGTTCCTTCACGAAGTCAAGAGGGATACCCTCCACCATCACGTGGATGTGTTGGATAGCCAGTTCGCTCTGGCCAGTCATCATCGCGGCATAGGCGAGCATGTGTTGGTTATGGGCGGCGTATACAATGAGCAGACCCTGCGGTGGCCCAAAGACCGCACGGTAGTGATCGTCCGCAGCAATGGCTCTCAAGTTTGCGTCAATGGCTTTTTGCCAACGCCCGCGGCGAATATCAATGTGCGAAGGCATGTGCACGTTGTGCGCGAGGCCCGGTTGCAATTCACGCAAGCGATCCGCCGCGGCCTCAGCCAACTCGGGATGCGGCGAAGCCTCGACGGCGTGGATGTAGAGGTGATTCGCCAATGGATGATTCAGGTCGAGTTTCAACACGGCATCGAGGGTTGCGAGAATTTCTTCGGTACCCGGCTGCGGCTGACCATCCGGGGTCCACTGGTCCCACGGCCGCAAGTCCATTATCGCTTCGGCAAAAAGCGCGCCGACATCCGGATCATCACCGTGCGTCCTCCAGACCCCGCGCATCGCGTCGGCGTAGGCGTGATCCAGCGGACTTCGATCCTCGGGCTGCGGATTAGCATAGCGGTGGCCCAGCGCCTCGATGAGTGCGTTCTCCACTGCCGACGCGTGTGACGCGTTTTCTTGGGCTAGTACGAGTTCCTTCCACGCCAATTCGGCCGCTGGAGGCGATACGTGCGGGAAGTTAATGTGAGGCCCGCATGCAAGTGCGATGCCCCAATGCGCCATGGCACAAGTCGGATCAGCCTTCGCCGCCGCTTGGAATGCCCGTATTGCGGCACCGTGATTGAAGCCGAAGAGGAAGTCGAGACCCTGATCGAAGTATTTCTGCGCTTCGGGAGAGTCTGTGGAGATCTTTCGCGTGTGAGACCCCAGACCTTCGAAGAACGGTTCCGACGCACCATCGACGCCAGCGCTGGCGATCACTAACGCGAAAGCGAAACTGCTGATAACACTGGCTATTTTCATCATTGTCCCCTCGCTAAATTTTGCCCATTTCAGGCGGAACCGGGAAAAGTTTCGCACGGCGCTTGGGCAGGGCTACTGCGCCGTCCAGCCACCATCGATGAGAATGTCTGTCCCTGTGATGAAGCCCGCATCGTCCGAGCAGAGGTAAAGAGCAAGACGACCGACTTCCTCCACGCGTCCCCAGCGGCCAAGCGGGATTTTTGAAAGGAATTGCCGGTTAAGATCAGGATTCTGAAGCAGTGGGGTATTCAACTCCGTTGCGAAGGGGCCCGGGCTAATGGCGTTGACCGTAATGCTCTCTTCAGCGAGTTCCAGCGCCAGTGCGCGTGTTAAGCCGAGCAACGCCGTCTTGCTTGCCGAGTAGGCCGAGCGACCGGCCAGCGAAACCCGGCTCATCATCGAAGCCATATTAATAACGCGTCCGTAACCTCTACCTTTCATGTGCGGTACAAACGACCGGCACATCAGGAAGACGCTCGTCAGGTTGGTATCGAGAACGCGGCGCCACTCTTCCAGCGTAAATTCGACCAACGGCTTCCGAAGATTGATGCCCGCGTTGTTGATCAGGATGTGGACGCCGTTGAAGGCTCCCATCACATCGTGTTCAAGTTTGCGGATCTGTTCCTCTTCCGAGACATCCGCCTGAAAGACTTGCGCCTTACCGCCCGCATCCTCCACCGCTTGTTTCACTTGGTTCAACTGCTCGACGTCGCGTGAAGCGAGCGCAATGCTCGCGCCGGCTCCGCCCAGCGCCAAGGCCATCGCCTTACCCAGTCCTTTACTGGCGCCTGTGATGACCGCTCCTTACCGTTCAGGTTAGTCATTTCTTTCGCGCTACAGAGCAGCCGCTTAAGTTTTGAAACACTTTTACGACGGCGGAATCATCCTCGGTTCCCAGGCCCGCAGCGGCGGCGGCGAGAAATACTTGGTGTGCCAGTGCTGCCATCGGCAGCGGAAATTTCAGTTCTCGCGCAATGTCCAGGACAATTCCAAGGTCCTTTACGAATATGTTGACAGCGCTCCGCGGGGTAAAATCTCCAGCCAGCATGTGAGGCACGCGATCGTTAAACATCCAGGATGAACCCGCACTGTGCGAAATCACCTCATATAAAACGTCTGGATCCACGCCAGCCCTTGCGCCGAACGCCATCGCTTCAGCTGCAAGAGTGATATGCGCGCCGGCTAATAGCTGGTTGACCGTTTTTACCATCGAACCAAGCCCAGGTTCCGTTCCGATGCGGTAGATTTTTGCCGCCATCGTCCTTAAGAGGGGTTCGCCCGTTTCGAAAGCGGCTTCCGATCCTGACGCCATAATCGATAGACTTCCGGACTCAGCGCCGACCACGCCTCCGCTTACCGGCGCATCGAGATAAAGATAGCCGGCTTCGGAAAGTTGTTTTCCCAGGCCTTTGCTGTACGAGGGGGACACCGTACTGGTGACGATTACGACGCTCCCCTGGCGCAGATTCTTCAACGCGCCTTTCTCTCCAAGAAGGACGGAATCGACCTGTTCGGAGTTGACAACCATAACGATGATGGCGTCGGCATCGATTGCTGCTGCCGCCGGCGACTCGCCCCACGACCCGCCCGCGGCTGTCCAGCGTCCTTTGACTTCGGATCGCGAATCTACCGCCGCAACCTGAAATCCTTTGTTCAACAGTTGTGTTGCCATGCCGAATCCCATGGCACCGAGTCCCACGAATACAATTTTTTTGAGTTCAGGCATAAAAAGATTGTGGCAACCAGCCGAGACCTTTGTTTGTATTCAAGAGTCCCATTCTGCTCCGAAAGTCTCGCGCAGTTGCTTTAGTTGGACTGCATCGAGAGTCCGGATCGGCTGGCCATGCAATAACAGCATAAGCTTGGAGGTTTCTTCGAGTTCTTCGGCGGCGTACATCGCCGATTTTAAGTCTGTCCCTGCTACGACGGGTCCATGATTTGCAAGAAGCACCGAGGAATGCTTTGCCGCGTATTTCTCGATTTCCTGTGCGAGCGATTTGTCTCCCGGCGGATAGTAAGGTAGCAACGGCAATTTCCCGACGCGCATCACGAAATAAGGAGTGATCGGCGGAATGCAACTTTGCGAATCAAGACCGTTGAGACACGAGACGGCGGCCGCAAAGGTGCTATGGAGGTGCACGATAGCGCCGCTTTGTGGTCTCTTCCTGTACATCGCGAGATGAAGAAAGGCCTCTTTGCTCGGCTTCTCGCCGGAAAGTAGATTTCCGTCCCAATCCAACTTGGAAAGATTGCCGGGATTGAGATTCCCAAGAGACGAATTAGTTGGTGTGACGAGCCAGCCGTCTTCCATACGAACGCTGATGTTGCCGCTGCTCCCCGGGCTAAGTCCGCGACGATAGAGGCTTAATCCGACCTCGACGATTTGTTCTCGAAGTTCCTGTTCCTGTTTCATATTCGCGCCTCGAGAAGTTCCCAGGCATCGACAAAGAACCGCTCCGATCCAAAGTTTCCGGATTTAAGCGCCAACGCAATTTTACCTTCTGCCCTGGACGCGAGGGTCCACGGGACGCCTGGAGCTATTTCGGGACCGATCTGAAGATAATCGATCATCAGCGCCTTTACGACGGCGCCGGATGTTTCACCGCCGGCAACGATGAATTGCGAGTAGCCCTCACAAACTAAGGCAGCGGCGAGCGATGCGAGGAGTTTCTCACACAGAATTCCGGCCTGCTCGATTCCGATCTGCTGTTGGGTTGCGGCGAGCTCAGTCGGAGCGGCGCTGGTATACACCAGGATAGGGGACGATTTTTCGCGTGCCCAGCGCAAGACGCTTCGGAAAGTAGTTTCAAAATCGGATTGGAGTTCGTTCGGCTCGACGCTAAACGCCGGAAAGCTTTTCTTCGCATGGTCGATCTGCTTTAGGGTCATCTGTGAACAGCTACCCGCCAGGATCACGCGCCTGCCCGGTGGCGCCGTAAACATCATCGCCGGCCGATTTCGAAGCCCGAAATTCTCACCCAGACCGAGTGCCAGGCCGGAACCACCGGTTACCAGTTTCATTCCTTTCGCCGCTCTGGCCAAAATCACGAGGTCTTCGTTCGACGTGGTGTCGGTGATGGCTACGCCACAGCCCTGATTTTTGAGCGCTTCGAAAGTCGCTGCAACGGCTGTCTCGCCTTGGCGGATCGTTTGTGAGCGCACAAGGCCAACGGATAAATTGGTCTGAGCAGCCAATATGCGAACGATGTTAGGGTCTGCCATCGGCGTCAGCGGATGGTACCGCATTCCGCTCTCGTTCAGGAGCTGATCGTATACGAAAAGATGGCCGTGATAAACCGTACGGCCATTGTCGGGAAACGCGGGGCAAGCGATCGTGAACGGTTCAGCTAATTCCCGCAAGAGAACTTCGATCACAGGCCCGATATTTCCTTGGGGCGTCGAATCGAACGTTGAGCAATATTTGAAATAAAATTGGCGGCATCCAACGGATTTCAGCCACTCAAGCGCATTTCTTGACTCGGTCACAGCGAACTCGACCGGACTCGTGCGGGTCTTTAGCGCAATGACCAATGCATCGACTTCATCCAACGAACCCAGGCTTTTCGGGGTCCCGATTGTTTGCACGACGCGAAAGCCGCTCTTGACAAGATTATTCGCCAGGTCTGTTCCGCCGGTAAAATCGTCTGCAATACAACCTACGAGGGGCATGGGGTTACGCTCGTTCAAAAAGTGTATGATAGTGGAAGGATGGAAGAATGGAAGGATGGAAGGGCGGAAGAATGGAAGGATGGAAGGATGGAAGGGTGGAAGGGTGGAAGGATCGATCAAAGCATTTGATGGTCAATAACAGCCATTATTCTTGATCAGGACCTGGAAGGCGCCGATAGAGCAACCGTGTGAGACCCATTTCTTTTTTTAAAATCTGTCCGGATGAACTCGCTAATCGGTAAAGTTGGATTTTGAAAAAAACTTGACTCATCTGTAATCCGTTTAGCTTTTCAAGAATTCCAGAGGGAATAAATTGGATCGGCATTGAAGTTCCAACTCCGTGAAAAACGGGTCCTGCCCAAAGGGTCCAACATCGCCTATGATAGTAGTGCAGCCAACACTTCGCACCGAACGTCTCATACTCAGGCCTTTTTCCTTGGTCGATGCGCCAGATGTCATGCGACTTGCCGGAGATCGGAGAATCTATAAAACAACTTTTTCTATTCCCCATCCTTACGAAGAGGGGATGGCTGAATCGTGGATCTCGACCCATCAGGCCGTCTTTTACGAAGAGGGGGGAGCTGTTTTTGCCGTTTGTCTGGCGAACGGTTTTTTGATTGGGGCGATATCGCTGAGCAAGGCGGGCCCCTTTAACCGCGCCGAGTTAGGATATTGGATTGGTCCTGAGCACTGGAATTGCGGATATTGCACTGAGGCAGTCAAAGCCGTTCTGGAATATGGTTTTACCGGGCTGGGATATCACAAGATATCGGCTCGACATTTTATGGGAAATGTATCTTCGGGCCGTGTCATGCAAAAAGTGGGTATGATCCGCGAGGGAGTCCTACGAGATGAAGTCGTGAAGGATGGGCGTTTCGTTACCGTCGTGCTTTATGGTATGCTAGGTTTCGAGCGGGAATGTTGAATCGGGAAATGATAGTCTGCGTGCCGGGACCGTGGGAAAACCGGTCGGACTTCGCTCGGCGCGTTTTCGCTTTAGAACCGAGCGGCCGTTACACGTTTGCGGGGGGCGTTCTGGCCGACGTGCAGCACCAGGATCAAATCCAGGTCGAGTTTTTGGGACAGCATCCTCGCATGGCAGAGGCTTTTGAGGCGGCAACGCGCGGCGATCTGCCCTTCGATGTTGCATCCGCGATAGCTAAGCATAGATCGAGCATCTATTTGCGCTTTCCGTCGAACGTGGTCGAAGAGCGCTTGCGGATATTGAAATTTACCGAACTGGCCAAGAGACTAGGAGGCATCGCATTGAAGCTCGAATCATGCGGGGTGGGACACTGGTGGGATCGGTGGTTTCAACTTCTGGCTTCGAAAAACGAGTTCGACTGGTACTGCGCCGTCGTCATGCTGCTGGCAGGAGATGATCGCTACTACTCGTGTGGGATGCATCATTTCGGTCTGGCGGATTCCACCGTGGAAAAGCGCATGGTCATCCGGCAGGCAGCCAATCTGATCAACAAGTTTAACTACTGGAGAATCATTAATCACCGGACTGTTCGATCCTCTGAAATCTTGCGGCTTGATGAATCCGGCGCGCGGTTTCGGTTACTTTGGGAGCCGGACAGGTTAAATCCGGAGGGAGATTTATTTCACAATCCGTACGGGATATGGTTGCTCCGTGAGGATTGAACGGCGTTTTCACCAGTGTCCTGTCCCCGAAACAGGACGAGGACACTAAACCTGAGCTCCTCCCTCTGGAGCGAATCCACGGCGCAGCGTATTCTCGGTTACGACCCGCGGAAAAGTAAAATGAAGCAAATAGTCGCGGCCGCCTGCCTTTGTGCCGCTCCCTGACATTTTAAATCCCCCGAAAGGGTGGCGCCCGACGATCGCGCCAGTAATCGGCCTGTTAATGTACAAATTGCCAACGAGAAATTCCGACCGAACTCGCGCGATGTTTCTCGGACTCCGCGAATAGAGACCACCGGTTAACGCAAAGGGGGAGTCATTGGCGATTTTGAGCGCCGAAGCGAGGTCCTTGCTCCGAAGTACAGACAAAACCGGCCCAAAAATTTCTTCCTGGGCAAGTCGCGAGGCAGTGTCAACATCGGTGAAGATTGTCGGCGGAATGAAAAGCCCCGTGAGCTCGCTCGGGATTTGCGCCTGATATGCAAGCGTGTGCTCACGCTTACCAAGCTCAGTATAGGACTGGATCCTTTCCATCGCTGCCCGATCGATTACCGGCCCGATGTCCGTACCGGGATTTTCCGGCAGCCCAATCTTGAGCGCTGCGGTCGCTTCGATAAGCCGGGGAAGCAGTTGTTCGTGAACGTCACCAACTGTGATCAGGCGCGAGAGTGCGGAGCATTTCTGCCCTTGAAAACCGAAAGCTGACTGAATGATACCAAGTACGGCTTCGTCGAGATCGGCATCCGTGTCGATGATCATGGCATTCTTACCGCCCATTTCACACACAACTTTCTTCAGGTTCTTCTGATTCGGATGCGTAACGCCAGCCATTTCCCATATCTCGGTGCCGACCTGGCGGGATCCGGTGAATGCAACAAGATCGACCTCCGGATGCACAACAAGGAGGGCGCCTACTGTTTCGCCATCCCCAAAAAGTAGATTGGCGACCCCTTCCGGCAGTCCAGCTTCCTGCATCAGACTCATGAATCGAGCGCCGATTACCGGTGACTGTTCCGCTGGTTTGATGACGATCGTATTTCCGGCGACCAAAGCCGCTATTGCCATTCCGCAAAGGATCGCGAGAGGAAAATTCCAGGGGGCGATAACTGCACCGACTCCGCGAGGCAGGAAGCTTTCAATACTCACTTCACCCGCAGTTTTCTGTGTCAATCGTCCCAGGTTCAGGCGCCGCATTTCCTGAGCGTAGAATGAGCAGAAATCAACAGCCTCGGAAACGTCGGCGTCTGCTTCCGGCCAAGTCTTACCGACTTCGAAGACTTCCCATGCAGCAAGTTCGTATCGGTTTTCTCTAAGCCTCGCAGCGAGGCGCTCAACAAACTGGCAACGATCTTCTCCGGATGTCTTGCTCCAGTCGATAAAGCTCCGCCTTGCGGTCTCCACCGAATCGACCACATCTTTGGCGGTAGCTTTTGAGACAGAGCCGACAATCTGGTTGGGTTTTGCAGGATTGATGGAAAGCATCTGCTCGTCAGAAATTCGAGACCTGCCGGCAATGACGCTTGCATAAGTTCCCCCCATTTTGGCGCTTACAGATTTCAGCGCCTGAGCCATCTTTTCCCGTACGGATGAAACGGTGAAATCGGCTGGCGGTTGATTGATGAATAAGGGAGCAGGACGAGAAGAAATGGCATCACCTGGACGCGATTGGTCGGCTGCAGGGTGGTCACGCATCAAGTGATCGTCTTCTTCCGGCCTTCGTGACGCCGGATCGCGAAGCAACTCCTTTACTGAGGCGTTTGTGCCAAATTTTGCCCGCAGAAATCCTTCGTTCGACGTGTTTTCAAGCAACCTCCGAACAAGGTATGCCATGCCAGGGACAAGTTCCCCGATGGGACAATATTCGCGTACGCGGTACCCGAGATTAATGAGAGCGCGTCTGATCGATGTTGCCATGCCGAATAGCATCTGGAATTCGTAGTCGCCGGGCTTGAGCCCGAGCGTTCTGGCGCAAGTGGCTGCGAAACTGATGGCACGCACGTTGTGCGATGCGAATGCAGGATAAATGTATTTCCGGTTCTCCAGTATCAGTCGTGCAATTCGCTCGTAGTTTGCGTCGGTCTCAGCCTTCGACGTGTACACCGGTACTTCCCAGGTCCTTTGGGCAGCGACGACTTTCTCGAAATCCCAATAGGCCCCCTTGACCAGGCGGATAGTGAAGTGCCTGCTGCATTTTCGGGCCCACCGCAACATTTTCTCGGTATCCTGGTAGGAATCGCGCAGGTAAGCCTGGATGACAAAACCCAAATGTGGATAGTCGGCCAGATCAGCATCTGTTGCCAGGTGCTTGAACACATCCAAGGTGAGCTCCTTCAATCCGTAGTGCTCCATATCGAGATTGATGAAGGCTCCAAGCTCCCTCGCGCGGATAGCGATAGGCTTTAGTCGTGACAAGATCGCAGCGATACTTGTTTCCGGATCGGCGCTGTGAATACGCGCGCAAAGCGCTGAGATTTTTATCGAAAGGTTGACGAAAGGGGGTTCGTTGTCGGCTTGGGGAGCGGTGGCTTGCCACATCTGCGTACGGTTTGACAGAAAGTCGAGAAGCGATCGATAACGCGCCGAATATTCGTCCGCCTCACGCTCGCCCACGACGGCTTCGCCAAGGATATCGACAGTGAATCTAGCTCCCTCCTTCCAGATTTTGTGGAGATTTGGCAGTGCGGAATCGCCGTCAGATCCGGTGATAAAGATATTTGCCATCGCAAGTATATTTTTCCGGATGATAGCTGCGGATATTGGGGGAATAAACCGCCCGACGCGCAAGGCGCCCTGAAGAAAAGAGGAAACCGGCGTGCGCGTGTCGTTCAAATACTCAGAGAGATGCTCTACAATCTCATCGGGAGAACGAAGGGTCGGCAGAACATCAACGAATCGAAACATTTGCGTTTTGAAGAGTGGGTCACGCATCGACCACTCCATTAGCCGCCCATAGAAATCCTTTTTTCCAAACAGGGTTCGAAATCCGCTGTCTTTATCGATCAAGTCGAATATTTGCCGGCCCAGTTGCTCTATATCCGCTTGAATATTTGGGACGTTACTCATAACGGCGGCTAAGGATCAATTAACCGCAAAGCGGTCAACAATCAAAAGAGCTAAGCGCTTCGCACACTTCGAAACCGTGCAAACCAAGACGGCGATCGGTCTTTACGGTAAGGTGGTAAGCTCAGGGCGACCAATGCTGACGGTCCGCTCGGAGATCGGACCCTGCCGCCGCCCCATTACAGCGCTTTCCCGCATGGCCAAAAAGAATGTGTGCGCATGAACGAAAAACAAAGTTCATTGCTCAAGTCGCAGATATTCAGGTATTTGTGAACGATAGCTAGGCTTTGCTCCGCCCGAGCCAGCCGCGCACGATCTCAATGCCTGGTGGAATCATTGAGATGATGACGATGCCGAGAATCACCAATGAATAATTTCTCTGAACGTACGGAATGTTCCCGAAGAAGTGCCCAAGAAGCACGATGCTGAAGACCCAGACAAACGCCCCAACTACATTGTACGCGAAGAACTTTTTGTAACTCATCGAGCCCATTCCGGCAACGAACGGTGCAAAGGTGCGGATCAGAGGCAGGAACCTGGACAGCAGAATGGTCTTCGCGCCATGCCGTTCATAAAACGCATGGGTTTGATCCAAATGTCTGCGATTGAAGATTCGGCTGTCTGGATTGCGGAAGAGCTTATGACCAATCGCCGAACCGATCCAATAGTTCACCGTGTGCCCCAGAATCCCGGCAGTGCTCAGCAGAATCAAGATGAGCGGCAAATTTAAGGGTCCGCTTTGGGCGGTAAGTGTTCCCACCGTGAACAGCAGTGCGTCTCCTGGGAGAAACGGCGTTACCACAAGCCCTGTTTCAGAGAAAATGATCAGAAAAAGCAAAGCGTAGATCCAGGGCCCGTACGCATCGGCCAGCTGCCCAAGATATAAGTTGAGATGCAGAATAATATTTATCGGATTCGCGAGCCATTCCATAGAACGTGAGCGGAATGACTCAACCATTCGGGCACTGTTCGCAACCGAAATCAAAGGACCGGTCGAAGATAAAATTAAACGTTCAGGGAGGTAACCGCGTCTATATCTGGAAACGTACATCGAACTGAGTGTCTGTGGGGAGGGGTGGAGAGAAGGGGGCCCTATCGTCCGTGGCACGATATGAAAATTTTGGAGGAGTATATGATTAAGAGACGCAAGATTTCGAAGGCGCCTTTGTGCTTGGGAGACCTGATCTTAGCGGTCAGTTCCTATGCAGATTCTCAGGAAGAGACCGTTGCCACGGTCGCTGATCTTCTGGCTTCAGGGCAAGTCAGACTGATGAACAATGGCCGAAAAATTCGGGCGAGAGTCCGCTAGAAACTTTAGTCCTTTCCAACTCCGTTGGCAGCCTTAAGGTCCCCGGGTGATTTCAAGATATTCCCGGCCCGGCATGAGGGAGATTTGGACCGATGAGAAGAAATTCTCCATCTGGTTAGAGATTGAGACATTGGTCTGCGAGGGGATGGCTGAGCTTGGGCAAATCCCCGAAAGCGATGCTCGTGCGGTTCGAGAGCGCGCCAGATTCTCAACCGCAGAAATTCTCGAGCTCGAAAAGCAAACGCACCATGACGTCATCGCCTTTCTTGAGAATGTGTCGGCTTCGGTAGGTCCGGAAGCGCGGTGGATGCATCAAGGTCTGACTTCGTCAGATATTCTCGATACTTGCCTTGCGGTGCAACTCTGTCTTGCAGCGGATATCCTGCTTGAAGATATTCGTGAGCTCAGGACAGAGGTCGCGCTCAAGGCCAGGGAATACAAGTACATTCCCATGATCGGCAGAAGCCACGGGGTCCACGCTGAACCAATCACCTTTGGGTTGAAGATGGCTTTGATGTATGACGAATTCGGGCGCGCCGAAAAGAGAATGCGCGCGGCAAGATCGGAAATCGCTGTCGGGAAACTGAGCGGAGCCGTCGGGACTCATGCCCATCTTGACCCCGAGGTTGAGGAAAAAGTTTGCGCGAGACTTGGCCTAGAGCCGGACAGCCTGTCCACGCAAATTATTCAGCGGGATCGCCATGCCGCTTTCAGTGCGCAGTTGGCGATAATTGCATCGAGTATTGACCGCTGGGGAACAGAATTTCGTCATCTGCAGCGAACGGAGGTTTTGGAATTGGAGGAATATTTCAGTCCGGGCCAGAAAGGGAGTTCTGCCATGCCGCACAAGCGAAATCCAATAACCGGGGAACGATTGAGTGGACTTGCGCGGGTGATCCGAGGTAACGCGGTCGCTGGCTTCGAGAACGTTGCGCTATGGCATGAGCGAGATATCAGCCACAGCAGCGTGGAACGAATCATATTGCCGGACTCATGCATCCTGTTGGACTACATGTTGGCGACGCTTACAAAATTGGTGTCGGGCCTGCAGATTTATCCACAGAACATGCAAAGGAATCTCGAAATAACGAAAGGCCTTTTTTTTAGCCAAAGCATTTTGCTTGAATTGACTCGGCGCGGCGTGGAGAGAAAAATTGCTTACGAAGCGGTGCAACGCGCAGCGATGGCTACGTGGACCGGAAAAGAAGATTTTCTCGCTGAAATCAAAAAGCTCCCAGAAATTACATCGGTAATACCGCCCGCAGAACTGGATAGCCTTTGCACGCTCGAACAGCACTTTCGGCACGTTGATCAGAAGTTTAAGAACGTGGGATTATAATCACCCGCTTATGTGCCTTGCCTGAGCGACCGCCAATTATCGTAACATCAATGGAATTTGTTCTGATCCGGTTATGTTTATTTCGGGGACAGGACACTGGGAAGACCGGCACAAAAAACCAGCGACCGGGCTTTATAATTTTTCAGGACGTGATAATCTCCGCCCTTAGTGATCGGTATGTATCGTGGATTTTTCGTGTCCCTGTTGGTCCTGCCGTTTTTGTTTGCAGGTTGTAAGAAAAGTGCGACTCTTGCGAAGCTTGAAGAAAAGCCCTCCATGGCGACTCCAGGTGCCGCGGTAAGTGAGGCTTCTGCTGCAGCTTCGCCTGTGACAACGCCTGCTCCGATGCCGGCGATTGATCGTTCTGCAAAGGTGATGGTTCTTTGCTATCACCGTTTCGAAGACAACCCGCACGATGCGCTCGCTATCGCTCCGGCTGAGTTCCGAACGCAAATGCAACAACTGAAGGACGCCGGTATTCAAGTTATCACGATGAAGGATTTGCTGGCTTGGCGGCGCGGAGAACGATCGATACCTTCAAAGAGCGCGGTTATCACCATTGATGATGGTTATGTGTCCGGATATACCGTCGCCTGGCCGATATTAAAAGAGTTTGGCTACCCGTTCACAATGTTCATCTACACGAACTATGTCAATGTTGGGGGTAAATCGATCACTTGGGCAATGCTCGAAGATATGCGAGATGCCGGGGTGGATATAGAGAGTCATACGGTATCGCACCATGACCTGCGGCATGCACCCAAAGGTCAGGACTACACCGCGTGGCTGCACAATGAGCTCTACACGTCCAAGGACATTCTCGAGCAGAAACTTGGCATCAAAATTGTCGCATTCGCTTTCCCGTATGGAACGCACAACGAAGTTGTGCGTAAAATGGCTCTTGAGGCAGGGTATCAGGCGCTGTTCACCGTCTATGGCCAGCACATGGGTATTGATGCTCCGGCGGACCAGCTTGGGCGCTATGCGGTGGAATCGGTGCATCCTGACGTGTTCAAGATGGCTCTCAATTTTGGCGCAAACGACGGCGTCGCGCCCGGAGTTGAGGCGATGCAACTCGCGGCTGCTTCGATGCTTACGCAGCCGATGAATGAGGAGAAGATATCTAATAGCAGGCCGGTCATTAAAGCGAACCTGGCCTCAATGGGAGAGGTCGAGCCGGGCTCGGTTGAAATGCGGGTCAGCGGGTATGGTGTTGTGCCCGCGAAGTACGATCCGCAAACCAAGTTGGTTTCCTACGCATTCACTCAAAATTTGGTGCCAAGAACGTATACCGTCATTTTGTCCGCAAAGGTCAAAGGGAAACGTGTCGAGACGCGTTGGAACTTTACCGTTGACCTTTCGACACCAGGGGCGGCAAAACAAGCTGCTGCGCGGGGGGCATAATCGTGTTCTCGCAGCTTTCTGAAAAGCTCCAGAGCGTTTTCAAAGATCTTCGCGGTCACGGGACGATCTCAGAAGTAAATATTGCCGATGCGCTTCGGGAGGTTCGGTTGGCGCTTTTGGAGGCCGACGTTCATTACCGGGTCGCGAAAGATTTCGTCGCGAAGGTAAAAGACAAGGCGCTTGGACAGGATGTTCTGCGCTCCGTTACGCCCGGCCAGCAAATTGTAAAGATTTTTTATGACCAGCTGACGCAATTGCTGGGAGGTGCCAACGAGCCCCTCAACCTAACCAAACCCGGCCGGATCATGATGGTGGGTCTCCACGGTGCGGGGAAAACAACTTCCGCGGCGAAGCTGGCTCTTTATCTGAAGAAGCAGGGAAAATCGCCGCTGTTATTCGCATGCGACCTTCGAAGACCGGCAGCCATCGATCAGCTGGTCACTTTAGGGGCACAGGTTGGTGTGCCCGTCTTCCAGCCCGAAAGTGGCGAAACCAACCTGGAGAAGGTTGGCAAGGATGCGCTGGCCTGGGCGGAAACGCAGAACGGGAACGTTCAGATTTTTGATACTGCCGGTCGTCTGGAGATAGACGAGGTCTTGATCGGTGAATTGAAGAGGTTCGCTGATTTGCTGCGCCCGCAGGAAATTCTTCTTGTCTGCGACGCGGCGACCGGCCAGCAGGCGGTGAGCGTCGCGACACATTTTCAGGGCGCGCTCGAGTTGACTGGCCTGGTCCTAACGAAACTCGATGGAGACGCGCGCGGTGGCGCTGCGCTCTCCATGCGGGAAGTGACGCAGCGCCCTATCAAGTTTGCCGGAGTTGGTGAAAAGGTCGACCAATTCGAACCATTTTTTCCCGAAAGGCTCGCCGGGAGAATTTTGGGGATGGGTGATGTGGTCAGCCTCGTGGAGCGGGCGGCAGAGGCGATTGACGAAGAAGAAGCCGCACAGCTTGAAAAGAAAATCCGGGCGGCCAATTTCGATTTCAACGATTTCCTGGCTCAG
>Ga0306920_100004840_pt1 | contig 17312 bp, 17 predicted proteins | sample flu12Cox44000170_FD_204666 | JGI IMG/M metagenome (GOLD analysis project Ga0306920, IMG submission 204666) | Lab enrichment of tropical soil microbial communities from Luquillo Experimental Forest, Puerto Rico - flux4day.12C.oxic.44.000.170 (v2)... | ecosystem: Environmental > Terrestrial >... | reverse complement strand
GCCGCCATAGCCCGGCGGACCAGGGCGTCGACCAGTTCCTCCAGATTGGCCGGGGCATCGGGGAACATGTCGCCATAGCGCTGCATGAACGCGTCGAAGTCGGCCTGAGTGTGCTCGCCGCGCGCATCCGCCGCCAGCATCGCGTTGAGCTCGGCCAGCATCTCGCTGACCCGGCGCAGCGCCTCCGGGTCGGGGTTCGCCAGCACGTCCTTCATGCCCTGGAACTGGCTGTCCAGGACCTGCCGCCGGAGCAGATCCCGCAGCTGGCCGAAGGTGGCCGCCGCGGCCGCCGAGCGCCAGTCGTAGTCCGCCAGCCGCTGGATGGCCTGCGCGGTGTCATCGGGCAGCGAGTCCAGTTCCGCTTCCCGCATCCGGGCGTCGTCGGACGGGTCGGGGAACAGCTCCGCCCGCTCCTGCCCGATCGCGGTGTCCAGCAGCGCCCGGGCCTGCTCGAGGATGCCGTCCAGGCGGCCCCGGCGCCGGATCTCCCGCCGCTGCTCCCGCACCTGGCGCAGCAGATCGTCCAGGCCGCGCCCGCCCCGCAGGCCCCGCCGCAGCAGGTCGCGCAGCGCGGTGCCGGGATCGGACCCGGCCAGTACCGCATCGCCGAGCTCGTCCAGCGCCCCGCCGGCGTCGTAGGGCGGTGCCAGCGGGTCAGGCCCGTCGTGATAGGCGCCGTAGCGGTAACCCGGCACGCCCGCCTCCTTTCTGCGCTGGCTCGCGGCCCGCGCCCTGGCCAGCCCGGGGGAGGCGGGGCGCCCGCCGGTGGGCCGCGGTCACGTCCGGTAAACCGTCCCGCCGTCGACCGTGTCCTTGGACAGCCGCCGCATCAGGTACAGCCCTTCCAGCGCGAACTCGATCGCCGCAGCCGCATGACCGGGCGACTCGTTCCCGTCCATGCCCAGCCGGTGCATGATCCGTGCCAGGCCCGGCACCTCACCGACCCGGGCCAGCAGCGCAGCCGCCGGGACCAGGTCGCCGGATTCCACCGTGCCGCCTGCCTCGAAAGTGGCCAGCAGGCCGGACAGATCGGCGCTGCCCAGGTGGGCGCGGAAGGTCTCATTGGTGGCCCGGCGCAGCAGGTGCTCCAGCACCTCATCCTCCCGGCCCTCCTCGCTGACCTCGAACTCGACCTTGCCGCGCAGCGTGCTCACGGTGGCGGGCAGGTCGCAGATCCGGGCCACCGGCTGCGGCTCGCCGGCCAGGGCGGCCCGGCGCACCGCCGATGCGGCGGCGGACTCGGCGCCAGCGATCGCGAACCGGGCCGACACCCCCGAGCGGGAGTCGATCGCGGGCGAGGCGCGCACCAGCCGGGTGAACCGGGCGATGACCTCGATCAGATGGTCGGGCAGGGCCGCGCCCTGGTCAGCCCCCCGCCAGGCGAGCTCGGCTTCCTGCCGGATGAGGGCGAGCTCATCGTCCAGCGTCATCGGGTAGTGAGTGCGGATCTCGGCCCCGAACCGGTCCTTCAGCGGGGTGATGATCCGGCCCCGGTTGGTGTAGTCCTCCGGGTTCGCACTCGCTACCAGCACCAGATCCAGCGGCAGCCGGAGCGCGTAGCCGCGGACCGCGATGTCCCGCTCCTCCAGCACGTTCAGCAGCGAGACCTGGATCCGCTCTGCCAGGTCGGGCAGCTCATTCAGGCAGAACACGCCGCGGTTGGTGCGCGGTACCAGCCCGAAGTGGATGGTCTCCGGGTCGCCGAGGGTGCGGCCCTCGGCGACCTTGACCGGGTCGACATCGCCGATCAGGTCGCCCACGCTGGTATCCGGGGTGGCCAGTTTCTCCCCGTACCGCTCACTCCGGTGCCGCCAGCTCACCGGCAGGGCGTCACCCCGCTCGGTGGACAGCCGCCGGCAGCGGGCGCAGGCCGGCGCGAATGGATGGTCGTTGATCTCACACCCGGTGACAGCCGGCGTCCATTCGTCCAGTAGCTCGGGCAGCGTCCTGATCAGGCGAGTCTTGCCCTGGCCGCGTTCACCCAGCAGGATCGTGTCGTGCCCGGCCAGCAGGGCTCGCTCAAGATGGGGGAGCACGGTCTGGCCGAAGCCGATGATGCCGGGGAAACGGTTCTCGCCGGCCCGCATCCGGGCCAGCAGGTTGCGCCGGAGCTCGTCTTTGACGGTCAGATACTCATGGCCGCTCGCGCGCAGGTCGCCCAGCGTGGTGTCCGCCGGGCGGGCGGGAGGACTGGCGTGGCTATGGGCCTGGCTGTATGAGTGCACCATTCGACACTATGTCCAGGCCGGCCGGCTTTGCGACTCGCAGGGCTGGCCGGGGTGGGGGACCGGCACAGGAGGACAGACATGGCAGCTGAGCTCCCCGCGCTGGCTATCGACGTCGGCGGTACCAAGTTCGCGGCCGGGCTGGTCGAACCCGGTGGCCGGGTCATCTCGTGGTCGCAGACGGCAACCCCCCATGAGCTGGATGGCGAGCAGCTCTGGCGGACCCTGGACGCGCTGGTCACCCGCATCCTGGCGGACGCCCATGCGGATCCGGTGGCCGGGCTGGCCGGGGTGGGCTGCGGGTGCGGCGGCCCGATGGAATGGCCGGCCGGGCGGGTGTCGCCGCTGAACATTCCCGCCTGGCGGGATTTCCCGCTGCGTGACCGGCTGCGGCAGCGGTTCCCCGGGCTGCCGGTCCGGCTGCATAACGACGCGATCTGCCTGGCCGCCGGGGAGCACTGGCGCGGGGCCGGCCGGGGACGCCGGAACCTGCTCGGCATGGTGGTGTCCACGGGCGTGGGTGGCGGCCTGGTGCTGGACGGGCGGCTGATCAACGGGGCGACCGGGAACGCCGGGCATGTCGGGCATGTGGTGGTCGACCCGGAGGGGCCGGCCTGCGTGTGCGGCGGCCGGGGCTGTGTGGAGGCGATCGCCCGTGGCCCGGCGCTGGCCGCCTGGGCGCAATCCCAGGGCTGGCGGCCGGGCCAGGCCGATGCCAGCGCCCGGGATCTGGCCGATGACGCCGCGCAGGGCCACCCGGTCGCGCTGGCGGCGATGCGCCGCGCGGGGCACGCACTCGGCATCGGCATCGCGTCCGCGACCCACCTGTGCGACCTGGAGGTGGTGGCGGTGGGGGGCGGCCTGGTCCAGGCCGGCTCATTGCTGCTCGACCCGCTGGAGGAGACGCTGCGCCGGTACGTGGGGCTGGATTTCGCCCGCGACGTGCGGGTGGTGCCGGCCGCGCTGGGCCAGAGCGCGGGGCTGGTCGGGGCCGCCGCGCTGCTGTTTGCCGCCGACCGCTACTGGGGCGCGGAGTAGCCCGCACTGGCCCCGGCCGCGGCCGGGGCCAGACCCGGATCCGCGCCAGCCAGTTCGCAGGCGACGCCGAGCACGGTCGCGTGCAATTCCGCCGGGCTGCCCGCCTCCTGCGCGAACAGCAGCGAGCTCATGCCGACCGAGACCACCGCCATGGCCGCGCGGACCCGGTCGGCCAGCGGCGACCCGGGCGGTGACAGCAGGTCGCACAGGCTCATGAACTGGGCGCGGAACATTTTCTTCCGTGACGCGTCGTCGGACATCAGGCTGTGCAGCGCGGCCTGGTTCTGCTCCATGAACCTGATCACCGGCAGCCGCCGGTCCACGATGTCGGCGTAGCGGGCCAGGATCGCGGCCCGGGTCGCCGGGCCGGGTGGCTGGCCCGCCCCCCAGCTGATGACCTCGTCGAGTTCGGCCCGGTAGTCCTCGGTGAAGCTGCGGACGATGTCCTCTTTGGAGTTGAAGTGGTAATACAGCGCCGCCTTGGTGACGCCGAGGCCCTCCGCGATCTCCCGCAGCGAGGTCTTGTCGTAACCCTGTTCGGCGAACAGTTCCAGCGCGATGGCCTGGATCCGTTCCCGGGTGCCGCCGCGCGGGAGCGGGCCACGGCCGCGCGCCCTGGCCCCGCCGCGCGCCTGGCGCGCCTCACCGCGGGCCTGGCGCGCCTCACCGCGGGCCTGGCTGGCGCCCCGGCTGCGGCTCCGGCCGCGGGCCCGGCCCCGGCCCAGCGACTCCTCCATGGCTGCCCCGTCCTCCGTATGCGGTTACTTACTTGACGACCGGTTAGTTGACGGTCTAACCTCAATCTTAGGGACATACTGACCGGTCGGCAAGTAGGCGCAAGGCGCCAGCGGCGCAGCGTGCCAGCCCCGGTTATCCAGGCACAGCCGGACGGGACGAGCGCACGGCCGCAGCACGGCCGCCCGGCCCGGCGGATTCCCGGCGTAGCGCCGGCGGAGGGGAGTACCGACATGGCACAGGACACGTCAGCCGTCATCCCGGAGGTGCCCAGCGGGCCCCGCCGGGAAGTCCTGATCGTCCTTCCTGGCCTGCTGCTCGCGATCATGCTCGCCATGCTCGACCAGCTCGTGGTATCCACCGCGCTGCCGCGCATCGTCGGCGACCTGGGCGGGGTGACGCACCTGTCCTGGGTGGTGACCGCCTACGTGCTCGCCTCCACCGTGACCACCCCGCTGTACGGGAAGCTGGGCGACCAGTACGGCCGCAAGCGGCTGCTGATGGCGGCCATCGTGATCTTCCTGATCGGGTCCGCGCTGTCCGGGCTCGCCCAGTCGATGGACCAGCTCATCGTGTTCCGCGCACTGCAGGGGCTGGGTGCCGGCGGCCTGCTGGTGGGTGCGATCGCGACCATCGGCGACCTGGTCTCGCCGCGGGAGCGGGGCCAGTACATGGGCTACATGATGGCGGCGATGAGCCTGGCCATGATCGCCGGCCCGCTGGTCGGCGGCTACATCACCGACAGCCTGTCCTGGCGCTGGATCTTCTACATCAACATGCCGGTCGGCGGGGCCGCGCTGATCTACCTGTTCCTCACGCTGCACCTGCCCCGCCACAAGGTCAAGCACAAGATCGACTACCTGGGGGCAGCGCTGCTCGCGGTGGCCGCCGCCTCGGTCGTGCTGCTGACCACCTGGGGTGGCTCCCAGTACCCGTGGCGGTCGGCACCGATCCTGGGGCTGGGCGCGCTGGCGGTCATCGCGACCGCCGCCTTCCTCTACACCGAGACCAGGGCCGCCGAGCCGGTGCTGCCGCTGCACGTGTTCCGCAACCGGAATTTCTCGCTGATCGCCGGCATGAGCTTCCTGCTGGGCCTGGCCATGTTCGGCGCGCTCACCTTCCTGCCGCTGTATCAGCAGACGGTGCAGCACCTGTCGGCGACCGCCAGCGGGCTGATGCTGATCCCGCTGATGCTCGGTTCCACCGTGACCACCTTGATCGCGGGGCAGGTGACCACCCGCACCGGCCGCTACAAGGCGCTGCCGATCATCGGCAGCGGGGTCATGGCCGTCGCCATGTACCTGCTGACCGGGCTCAGCCTGGACACCTCGCTGGTCACCAGCGGCCTGTACTTCGTCGTGCTGGGGGTCGGCATGGGCTTCCTCATGCAGATCACCACCCTGGTCGCGCAGAACAGCGTGGCGCCGCGCGACATCGGCGTGGCCAGCAGTTCCCGGACGTTCTTCCAGCAGATCGGCGGGTCGATCGGGGTCAGTGCGTTTGGCGCGATCTTCGCGCACCGGCTGACCAGCCAGCTGAGCGCCAGCCTGCCCGGGGTTCACCTGGCCACCGGGGGCGGGGAGAGCCTCAACCCGGTCGAGCTCACCCACCTGCCCGCGGCCATCCAGCACGAGGTGTTCGCCGCGATCACCTATGCGGTACAGGGCGTGTTCTGGTGGGCTGTGCCGGCCGCGCTGGTGGTGTTCGTGCTCGCCTGGCTGATCAAGGAAGTGCCGCTGCGCGGTCGGGCAGCACCCGAGCAGCAGCCCACCGCCGAGCTGGTGAGCTGACCGGCCAGACACGGAGGGCCCGGCGCATGCGCCGGGCCCGGTCCGGTCTTTGGTCAGAATTCCCCGTACGGCACGGCTTCGAGAATCTCGACCGTGGCGGCGCGGCCGTTGGGCATCGTGTAGGTGGCAGTCTCGCCGACTTTCTTGCCGGAGATGGCGTTGCCCAGCGGTGAGCGGGGGGAATACACGTCGATCGGCGAGCCGCTTTCCTCGCGGGAGGCCAGCAGGAAGGTGACCTCGTCGTCGTCGCCGTCGAACCGGACCGTCACGGTCATCCCCGGGCCGACCACCCCGTCGGTCCGTGGCGGCTCGCCGACCTTGGCGTTCTGCAGGATGTGCTGGATCTGGTTGATCCGGGCCTCCTGCTTGCCCTGCTCCTCCTTGGCGGCGTGGTAGCCGCCATTCTCACGCAGGTCGCCCTCTGCCCGGGCGGCCTCGATCTTCTTCGCGATCTCCACACGCCCCGGCCCGGAGAGATGATCGAGCTCCGCCTTCAGCCGGTCGTAGGCCTCCTGGGTGAGCCAGGTGACGTGGTCGTCGCGTGTCTCGGTCACGGGTACTCCTTGGCGGCAAACGCGGACGAGAGCGTCCGCGGGGAGCCGGATGGCTCCTGCTGGGTAATTCATTGAGGCGACCCAGGCTTAACGCATGCCACGCATCCGTCAATAGCCGGCCCGGTAACGGTGGCCGCCCCTGCGGGAATGAGGCCGCCTCACCAGCGTGTTGTTGCCGTAGCCTGCCGGCGCCCGGGAACGTGGGCCGGCAGATGATCATGCTCCAGAGGAGGAACTGTGCCAGCCCTGCCCGACGATGGTGCCGTGGCCACCAGCCAGGCGGCTGCCCCGCTGCGGCTGATGGCCGTGCACGCGCACCCCGACGACGAGTCGAGCAAGGGTGCCGCCACCATGGCCGCCTACGCCCGGTCCGGGGTGGAGGTGCTGGTCGCGACCATGACCGGCGGCGAGCGCGGGGACATCCTGAACAAGGCCATGGACCGGCCCGAGATCCGCGCCAACCTGCCCCGGATCCGCCGCGAGGAGATGGCCCGGGCGCGCGAGATTCTCGGTGTGCGGCAGCAATTCCTCGGGTTCACCGATTCCGGCCTGCCCGAAGGCGATCCGCTGCCGCCGCTGCCAGCGGGGTGTTTCGCGCGGCAGGAACTGTCCGTCGCGGCGGAGCCGCTGGTCCGCGCCGTGCGGGAGTTCCGTCCGCACGTGATCATGACCTATGACACCGATGGCGGCTATCCGCATCCCGATCACGTGATGACCCACCGGGTGGCGGTGGCGGCGTTTGAGGCGGCCGCGGACCCGGACCGCTACCCCGGCATTGGTGAGCCGTGGCAGCCGCTCAAGCTCTACTACTTCGTCAGCTTCCACCGGGCCAGGTTCACCGCGCTGCACGAGGAAATGGAGCGGCGCGGGCTGGAGTCACCGTACGCGGAGTGGTTCAAGCGGTGGGAAGAGCCGACGGAGACCAGGCCCGAGCTGGAGATCACCACCCGGGTCCAGTGCGGGGAGTATTTCGGCCTGCGGGATCAGGCGCTGCTCGCCCACGCCACCCAGGTCGACCCGGACGGACCCTGGTTCGGCTGTCCGCTGCCCGTGCAGCAGGCGGCCTGGCCGACCGAGGATTATCACCTGGCCAGGTCGGTGGTGGATACTGAACTGCCAGAGGACGACTTGTTCGCCGGGGTGCGGGAGAGGGTGTGCCTGTGACCAACCTGGCCGCCGGATCGGCCAGTTCGCTGGGCAACGTGGTGTCCGGGACACTGGGGTTCCTGGTCGTGGCCGGGATGGGGCTGGCCCTGTTCTTCCTGCTGCGCTCGATGAACAAGCAGCTGCGCAAGGTGTCCCCCGGCCCGGCCTGGCGCGAGGATGCGCCGGACCCGGGGGCGGCATCCGCCGACGCCGCCACGCCGGACCAGCGGGACGGATCGTGATCAGGCCGGCATGCGGGAGCCAGCGATGACTGATGCGCTCAGCCAGGTGCCCGCGGCCCAGGTTCCGGACGGCGCCTTCCTGCTGGATGTGCGCGAGCACGACGAGTGGGCGGCCGGTCACGTGCCGGGCGCGCTGCACATCCCGCTTGGCCAGCTCAGTGCCCGGGCTGGTGAGGTCGCCCGGGACCGTGCGGTGTATGTGATCTGCCGGACCGGTCACCGGTCCGGTTATGCCGCACGGGCCCTGGCCGGAGCCGGCTGGCAGGCACATAACGTGGCCGACGGCATGCATGGCTGGCAGGCGGCCGGCCGCCCGATGACCAGCGATTCCGGCCAGCCATTCGTGGCCTGACAGTTCTGCGGATCAAAGTGCTGGCTGCCCGGGCTGGGTAAGCCGGCGCTGGTGCGGTGCGGCGGCCACATCCGCTACTGGCAGCGACGGCGCAGTAAAACGCCGGACCGCCTAGGCCGGCCCCCGGGCGGCATGCTGGCGGGCGCGCCGCTTGCGGAGACCTTCCCGGACCCGGACCCGGAATAGAATCCAGGTCGATTCGACGCCGTCACCCCAGGTGAGCTTCTTGCCCTCTTCCCGGCTGCGCGCCTTGTAGTTGATCGGCACCTCGTACGGGCGGTACCCGCGGGCCAGCAGCAGGGCGGTGATCTCGGTGTCCAGCCCGAAGCCGTTCTCGCGTACCGGCAGTTGCCGGAACAGATCCAGCGGCATCAGCTTGAGGCAGGTGTGCAGATCGCTGATCCAGGTGTTGAACACCGCATTGGCGGTAAATGTGTTCACCTTGTTGCCAATGACAAACCAGAAGGAATGGGCGGTGGAGGCGCCAAAAGTGCGCACCCCGTACACCACCTCGGCGTCGCCCCGCTGCAGCGGGGCGAGCAGATTCAGGATGTCCTCCGGGTAGTACTCCAGATCCGCGTCGAAGACGATCATGTGGTCGCCGGTCGCCATGGCCGCGGCGGTGCGCACGGCCGCTCCCTTGCCGCGGTTCACCGGGTGCTCACCGATCACCAGCCGCGGGTCATCGATGCCCGCCAGCACCTCGCGGGTGTTGTCCTTGCTGCCGTCGTCGACGGCCACGAGCTCGATCTCGCACGGGTAACGGACGTCGAGCACCCGCTTGATCGCCAGGCCAACGGTCGCCGCCTCGTTGTAGGCGGGCATCAGGATCGACAGCTTCATGTTGACTTCCACTAGGTTGACCGGGCCGAAGTCTAGTTTGAAATCCTTGCTGAAATGCAGGGAACGGGGAGCTGGGTCGCGGCGGGCCGCCTGGCCGGCGGCCCCGGCAGCCCGGGCCGTGCCGGGCCTGCCGCCGCCAGGGTGGTGGCTCAGTAACGATTTCCTCCTCGGTATCTTGGACATCCGCATTGTGGTGGACTAACGGCCAGCTGCCGTGTCTAGTTATCCCTGGGCTTTTCCTGCCCGGGCTGGCCGGTGCGCCACCAGCGGCAGCCAGGCGTGCGCCCGCGCCACGGAGGGATTCCACGTGAGCCAGCAGCAGGAAGACGAGTCGGCGGTGGCTGCCACCGGCCGGGGGGCCGCCCAGCCGGGCACGGACGCGGCTGCCCGCGAGCCGCGGCCGGGCGCGGCCCAGCCGGGCGGCGGGCAGCTGGCCGGGCCGGCCGGGCGGCGGCGGTGGTGGGACCGGCCGTGGCTGCGGGAAGCACTGATCATCGTTGGCTTCCTGGCCGCCGGGGTGGCAGCCACCTGGCCGCGGGCGAGCTACCTCACCGGCAGCCTGCCCGCCGGCAACGACCAGGCCGAGTATGTCTGGAACATGTGGTGGATGGCCCATCAGCTCATCCACCTGGGCAATCCGTGGTTCACCTCGTACCTCGCCGCCCCGCTCGGCGATCAGCTGGGTTTCGACACCCTGACCCCGCTGCTCGGGCTGGTGATGGCCCCGGTCACACTCGTGCTCGGGCCATCGGTCTCGTATGGCCTGCTGGTGATCCTGGCGCCCGGGTTCGCGGGTTATGCCATGTACCGGATGGCCCGGCTGTGGCTGCCGGGACTGGTCGGCCCGCTGGCCGCCGGCGCTTTTTTCGGGCTATCCGGCATGGTGACGTTCCAGGCCTGGTCGCACCTGCACACCGCGGTGGGTGTCGCGATGCTGCCGCTGACCGTGGAGGCGGCGGTGCGGCTGCGGCGCGGCCCGGCCGTCCGGCGTGGGGTGATCCTGGGCATCGTGCTGGGCGCGACGATGCTGATCGACCAGGAGTTCGCGGTGCTGGCGGTGGTCCTGGCCGTGCTGGTACTGCTGCCCTGGCTGGTGCGTCACCATGGGCGCGCCCAGCTGCGGGCGATGGCGGCAGCTGCCGTCACCGCACTGGTGATCTCCGCCCCGCAGCTCATCGCGATGGTGCAGCAGCTGCGGGCCGGCGGCGGCCACACCCCGTTTGTCAGCGACTACATCAGGTACGCCGGGCAGTTGCCGTCCATGTTCGCACCATCACCACGGCTGGCCTCCTACGGGGCAACCGGGCTCGGCTCCATCTACCGGGCCACCGCGCCCGGCGAGGGGCTCGCCACCTACGGGGTGGTGCTCAGCCTGCTCGCCGTGCTCGGCCTGGTGGTCAGCTGGCGCCGGCGCAGCGCCTGGCTGCTGGCCCTGCTGTGGCTGGGCGCCACCTGGCTGGCGCTCGGCCCCATCCTGATTATCGGCGGCCACCGGTACGTGCCGCTGGGCATTGATTGGCGCGGGCACCAGCTGTCCGCGCTGATGCCCTATGCCTGGATGATCCACCTGCCCGTGCTGTCGTCCTTCCGGGAAGCGGAACGGTTCACTCTGCTCGGGCTGGTGGGCGCTGCCCTGCTGGCCGGGGCGGCAGTGCAGTGGCTGCGCCAGCATGCCCCGCCGCTGCTGATCGGGGTGGTGCTGCTCGGCGTGCTGGAGCTGGGCTGGCCGGGCTGGCCGCATCCGGTCACCGTGCCCACCACTCTCGCCGCGGTAGACCGCCCGATCGCCGCCGACCACAGCGGCTCGGTGGTGGTGGATGTGCCGTTCGGCGTCGCCGGGATACCATCCGGGTTCGGGAATCTCCCATCGCCGCTTGCGCTGGTTCTCGCCACCGCTGATGGGCACCCGCGGGCTGTCTCCTACACATCCTGGACGATCCAGCAGACGCTCACCGGGATCGCCCGGCACCCCTTCTACGCCGGGCTGGTCGGCGCCCGTTATGGGCACCTGCCCACGCCCGCCCAGATCGTGGCGGCCCGGCAGGACGCCCGTTCGCTGCACGTCGGCTGGGTGCTGGTCTGGGGGCCGCACTGGATGGCCAAGCTGGGCCGGGCCGGCCGGCGCTATCACCCCGACTACCACTATCAGATGGTCTACCGCTATCTCCGCCAGGTGGGCTTCCACTTCGGCTACCAGGCCGACCAGGTCGTGGTCTACCGGCCGTAGCCGGCCCGGGGGGCCGCCGACGTAGGGTCGTTAGCGGGGCGGGGACCGGCGATCGAGAGGGTGATCATGGAGTACGTCAACCTTGGCGCCACCGGGCTGCGGGTATCGCGGGTCTGCCTCGGCATGATGAGCTTCGGCAACAACAGTGAGCGGCCCTGGGTGCTGTCCGAGGACCAGGCCGAGCCCATCGTCCGCGCCGCCGCCGACGGCGGGGTGATCTTCTTCGACACCGCCGACGTGTATTCGGCAGGAGCCAGTGAGGTGGCCACCGGGCGGCTGCTGGCCAAGATGTTCCGGCGGGATGAGGTGGTCGTGGCCACCAAGGTCTTCATGAAGTTCGAGCCGGGGGAGAACTCGGGCGGCCTGTCCCGCAAGCACATCATGTCGGCGATCGACGCCTCGCTGGCGCGGCTGGGCATGGACTACGTCGACCTGTACCAGATCCACCGGTGGGACAACCGGACCCCGATCGCGGAGACGATGGCGGCCCTGCACGACGTGGTGCGCGCGGGCAAGGCCCGGTACATCGGCGCGAGCAGCATGTTCGCCTGGCAGTTCGCCAAGGCACAGCACGCCGCTGACCGGCATGGGTGGACCCCGTTCGTGTCCATGCAGAACCATTACAACCTGCTCTACCGGGAGGAAGAGCGGGAGATGATCCCGCAGTGCATCGACCAGGGGGTCGCGGTCATTCCGTGGAGCCCGCTGGCCCGCGGCGTGCTGGCGGGCAACCGGACCCGGGCCGGCGAGCGGCGGACCACCAGGTCCAACTCCGACCCGTTCGGCGACAGCCTCTACCAGCAGCCGACTGACTTTGACGTGGTGGACGCGGCCGGCGAGGTAGCAGCCGAACGCGGCGTGCCACCCGCCCAGATAGCGCTCGCCTGGCTGCTCCAGCGTCCGGGGGTCACCGCCCCCATCGTGGGCGCCACCAAACGCGCCCACCTCGAGGACGCGCTGGCCGCCGAGAAGCTCGAGCTCACTGCCGACGAGACCCGGCGGCTGGAGGAGCGCTACCGTCCCCACCCGGTCCTTGGCCACCAGTAACCCGTCCCACCCGGTCCCCCGGGCATGAGGGGCGGCTGAGCCCGGCTGGTCAGGCCGGCCCAGCGGCGGGTGGGGCCAGGCCAACCAGCTCGGCCAGCTCGGCCAGGGTCAAGTCGAACATGGCGGATGCGTCGTCCAGCGCAAAGTGCAGGTGGCCGAACACTTCCAGGCTGACCATCCCCTACAGGCGGACCCAGCAGCGCAGGAAAGTGAGGCCCGCCCCGAGCGGCAGGTCAACGCCGAGGGCGTCCTGGTAACGCGCCAGCTGCCGGCGCAGGCCGGGCTCGATCTCGCTGTCGGCCGGAACCGGGAACGGCTGGCGCTGCCAGAGTTCCAGGAACAGGGCGAGGAACGTGCCGGCGAACTTCTGCGCGCAGTCGTCCACCACCTCGTCGTGTATCGCTTCCAGGCCGGGCAGCGGCGAGCCGAAGAGCAGGCCGAACTCCTGCCGGTGGGTGAGCGACCAGTGCCGGAACTCCCGGCAGGCGGCGACCAGCTTCTCGGTCAGGTCGCCACCGCTGGCCTGGCCCGCTGCGACGATCGCGACCTGGATGCCGTCGGCGATCTCGGTGAAGATGTCCGCGATGACGTGCCTGATCAGGTCCTCGTGACTGCCGTAGTACCGGTACAGGGCGGGGGCGGTCATGCCCATCTCGCGGGCGATGGCGCGCAGTGACACCCCCTCCGGCCCCTCGGTCATCAGGATGTGCCGGGCGGTCTGCTTGATCTCATCCGCCGTCGCCGCGCGGACCCGGTCACGGCGGCTCAACGTCTGCGCCATGCGCACCCCCTTTCCTGAACGGGCTTGACAGCCGTGAACATCGTATGCGAAGTTAACACTGTTTGCAGTTTACATCGTTTACGAATGTGAACAATAGGTAACACTCTACCGGCGGAGGAACCGATGTTCGAGGCATGGGGACGTGTCGTCTACCGCTACCGGCGCCTCGTCCTGCTGGCCGGCGCGGTGGTCATGGCCGCGGCGGTGGTGTGGGGGACCGGCGTGTTCGCGCACCTGCAGTCGGGCGGGGGCTTCACCGCGCCGGGCAGCCAGAGCCAGCGGGAGAGCACCATCGTCACCCACGCCTTCGGCCGGGACACGGCCGACGTGGTGGTGCTCTACCGCAGCCCGGGCCTGACCGTCGGTGACCCCGGGTACCGGGCCGCGGTCAGCCAGACCCTGGCCGCGCTGCCACACAGCAAGGTGCTCTCCTACCAGACCTACTGGTCCACCCGGTCGCCCTTGTTCGTGGGGGCCAGCGGCCACGAGACCTATGCGGTGCTGCGGCTGGCCGGTGGCAGCGACAGTGCCCAGATGACGGCCTACCAGGCGATCAGCGGGCAGCTCGCCGCGCCCGGGCTGACCGACCACGTGGGTGGCCAGATCCCGACCGAGCTGGCGATCAACTCCGAGGTCAAGGCCGACATCGGCCGCGCGGAAGGCATCTCCATGCCGGTCCTGTTCATCCTGCTGGCGGTGATCTTCGGCAGCCTCGCCGCCGGCAGCCTGCCGCTGGCCATCGGCGGCCTGGGCATCCTCGGCTCGTTTGCTGCGCTCCGCCTGCTCACGCTGGTCACCGACGTGTCCATCTACTCGATCAACATCACCACCATCCTCGGCCTGGGCCTGGCCATCGACTACGGCCTGTTCATGGTGGCCCGGTTCCGCGAGGAACTGCGCATGCAGCCGACTGTCGAGGCCGCCGTAGCGCGGACGGTCGCCACCGCGGGCCGCACGGTCGCCGTGTCCGGGATCACCGTCTCGGTCGCACTGGCCAGCCTCATGCTCTTCCCGGAGATGTTCCTGCGCTCGATGGGTTATGGCGGCGTCGCCACCGTGGTGGTGGTCATGCTGGCCGCGCTGACCGTCATGCCCGCGCTGCTGGGCGTGCTGGGCCCACGGGTCAACGCGCTGGGCATCCGCCGCCGCCAGCTGCGCCGGCCGCCGGCCACCGAGGCCAGCGGCGGCTGGTACCGGATCGCGCGGAGCGTCATGCGCCGCCCGGTCGTGTACGTGGCGGTGCTCATCGTGGTGCTGCTCGCGCTCGGTTCCCCGTTCCGGTCCATCACCTGGGGTGGCACCGACGCCCGCGCGCTGCCGGCGGGTGCCGCGCCGCGGGTGGTCGCGCAGGCCCTGGCCCGGGACTTCCCCGCCAACGCCACCACGCCGATCGAGGTGGCCGTCAGCTACCCCGGGCAGGCGGCGGCGCTGGCGTCCCCGGCCCAGCGGGCCGCGCTGGCTGGCTACCTGAACCGGCTGGACCGCCTGCCGGGGATCGAGTCCGGGCAGGTGACCGGCGTCGCGGGCGGTGTCGCGCGGATCGATCTGCGGTACGCAGCCGGACCCGAATCCGCGGCCGCCAGGGCGCTGGTGGCGCAGGTGCGGGCGGTGCCGCCGCCAGCCGGGGCGCGGGCCTACGTCGGCGGTGTGACCGCGCAGCTGGTCGATGAGCTGGCCAGCCTGGGCCAGACCCTGCCGTGGATGGCGCTGGTGGTGGTACTGGCCACCTTCGTGCTGCTGTTCCTCGCGTTCGGCTCGGTGGTGCTGCCGCTGAAGGCGATCGTGATGAACGCGCTGTCGCTGACCGCCACGTTCGGCGCGATCGTGTGGATCTTCCAGCAGGGCCACCTGTCCGGGCTGCTGCGGTTCACCCCCACCGGGACCATCGACCCGACCATGCCCATCCTCATGCTCGCGATCATCTTCGGGCTGTCGATGGACTACGAGGTGTTCCTGCTGTCGCGGGTGCGTGAACGCTACGACATGACCGGCGACAACACCACCGCGGTGGCCAGCGGGCTGCAGCGCACCGGCGGGATCATCACCAGCCTGGCACTGCTGCTGGTGATCGTGGTCGGCGCGTTCTCGGCGTCCGGGATCACGTTCATCAAGCTGATGGGGGTGGGCATGATCATCGCACTGGTGGTGGATGCGACGATCATCCGGGTGCTGCTGGTGCCAGCGACGATGCGGCTGCTGGGCCCGGCGAACTGGTGGGCGCCGCGGCCGCTGCGCCGCTTCTATGCCCGGTACGGCATCCGGGAGGATGGCAGCCCGGCCCCCGCCGCGCCGGTCAGTGTGCCGGAGCCGGCCGGGCAGCCAGGGTAGCCCGCCGGGCAGCCGGGCTGCCCGCCGTCACCGGGCTGAGCTGGTGCCCGCGCGGCGCTGGGCCAGCGCGGGTCACCCGTCAGCGATAGCGGAAGCCGTCCCGGAAGCGGCGGAACACGCCGCCTTCCGGGGCGAGCGCCGGGCCGGACGGGGGTGCCTCCACCCGCTCATGGCCGACCGGCTCGTCGTAGTCGGCGCGGGCGATCGCGTCGATCACCTGCTCCTCGGTGAAGTCTTCCGAGCCCTCGATCTCCGGGATGAACCCGACGAGATCGCCGTCCTGCATGACCTGGGCCTCCAGCCCGGCGGTGCCATCGGTGTCCCACTCCGCTTCACGGCCGCCGGGCAGCGACACCCGCACCCCGAACTGATCGACGCCGACCCGGGCGAGGTGGGCATTGATACCGCGGGCGCGGAGCGCGTCGGTGACGTGACGGGCCCGGTTCTCTTCCATCGCATCAAGATATGCGCCCGGCGGCGGTGGCGGGGACGGCGGTCAGGCCGGGACGGGGTGGGCGCGCAGGAAGGCGGCGATCGCCTGGCCGAGTTCCTCCCCCGCGTCCTCCTGCAGGAAGTGGCCGGCGCCGGCGATCACCGGATGGCCGATGCCCGCCGCGCCGGGGATGGCCCGCGCCAGGACCGGGGCCATGCCGGCGGTGATCGGGTCGTGGTCGCTGAACGCCACCAGGAACGGCTTGCCCCAGGCGGCCAGCTGCTGCCAGGCCGCCCGGTTGGCCGGAGCCGCCGGGTCATCCGGGGTGGCCGGCACCAGTTCCGGCATCGCCCGCGGCCCGGCCTGGTAACTCCGGTCGGGGAAGGGGGCGTCGTAAGCCGCCAGCACCTCCGGGGACAGCCGCCGCTGGCAGCCGGCCTGCACCAGCCGGGAGATGCTGAGATCCGGCGCGGTGCGCACCGTATCCCGGAACCGGTGCCAGACGTCGGGCATCGGCTGGTCACCGGTCGGCAGGCCGGTGTTCGCCGCTACCACCCGGGCGAACCGGTCGCCGTGCTCGGCCACCAGCCGCAGCCCGATCAGGCCGCCCCAGTCCTGCCCGACCAGGGTGATCCCGCGCAGGCCCAGCGCGCCGAACGCGAACGTGCCCACCCACCCGACGTGCCGGGCATAGCTGTGGTCGCCGGTCGCGGCCGGCTTGTCCGACCGGCCGAACCCGATCAGGTCCGGCGCGATCACCCGGTACCCCGCCGCCGCCAGCACCGGCATCACCGTCCGGTACAGGAACGACCAGCTCGGCTCGCCGTGCAGCAGCAGTACCGGCTCACCAGCTGCCGGCCCGTCTTCCACGTAAGCCATCCGCAGCTCGCCGAGGTCGGCGTAGCGCGGTTCATAGCCGAATCCCGGCAGGTTCGCGAACCGGTCCTCGGGGGTACGGAGCACGCGCATCCGGTCATGATGCCATGCCGCGCCTCACCGCCTCCGGCGCGGTCATCAGCCCGCGCGGAAACATCGGCGGGCTGAACGAGGCTGCCGCGGCCAGCTTCCTGACCACGCGGCTCGGCTGGGTGGTCGGTGTGAGCACCGATGTCAGCCACCCGGCGAAGCCCGTCCAGCGCCAGCGGATCGTGATGACCAGCGACGGCGGCCAGTCCTGGCACACCGAGTGCACCTTCCCGCCGTAGCCGGTGCCTGCCCCGGTCCCGGCCGGCGGGGCCGGCCCCGGGGTATCCGGCGGCGGCGGGAACCGGCAGGCTGGAGGCAACCAGCGGCGAACCGGAGGGCCCCGATGAACCGGCTCAGCGACGCCACCAGCCCCTACCTGCTCCAGCACGCTGGCAACCCGGTGGACTGGTGGCCGTGGTCCGCGGAGGCGTTCGCGCAGGCCCGGGAGCGGGACGTGCCGGTGCTGCTGTCGGTCGGGTATTCGGCCTGCCACTGGTGCCACGTGATGGCGCACGAGTCGTTCGAGGACGCCGAAACCGCCCGGATCATGAACGACAACCTGGTGGCGATCAAGGTCGACCGGGAGGAGCGCCCGGGCGTGGACG
>Ga0306920_100004839_pt1 | contig 17313 bp, 17 predicted proteins | sample flu12Cox44000170_FD_204666 | JGI IMG/M metagenome (GOLD analysis project Ga0306920, IMG submission 204666) | Lab enrichment of tropical soil microbial communities from Luquillo Experimental Forest, Puerto Rico - flux4day.12C.oxic.44.000.170 (v2)... | ecosystem: Environmental > Terrestrial >... | reverse complement strand
CTATTCGCCGGCGATGCAGGGCGCCAGCATCACCTGGGACGATGCCACTTTGGACAAGTTCCTGATGAGCCCGGGCAGCACGGTGCACGGGACGAAAATGTTCTTCAGCGTCCCTGGCGCCTCGGATCGGCAGAACATCGTCGCCTATCTCGCCACGCTGAAATAACGAGCGCGCGCCGCTTTCCAATCATCCAAAGACGCTCGCGGTAGCGGCCTTCCGATCACGGAGATCCTCGTCATGCCTCAAATCCGAGTGAATGGGGTCAATCATGACATCGCGGCCGATCCGCAGATGCCATTGCTTTGGGCTATTCGGGACATCCTCGGCATGCCCGGAACCAAGTTCGGCTGCGGGATCGGGGCATGTGGCGCATGCACCGTGCATCTCGACGGCAATGCCGTGAGATCGTGCATCACCACCCTTGCCGACGCGGCGGGGCATGAGATCGTCACCATAGAGGGCCTCAGCGAAGACGGCAGCCACCCGGTGCAGCGCGCCTGGGAGGCCGGCAACGTCCCCCAATGCGGCTATTGCCAGCCTGGCCAGATCATGCAGGCGGCGGCCCTGCTCAAGCAAACCCCGAAGCCAACGGATCAGCAGATCATCGATGCCATGTCGGGCAATATCTGCCGCTGCGGTACCTATTCGCGGATCCGCGCGGCCATCAAATCAGCTGCGGAGATGAGCGAATGACCATGATCGCGAATATGAGCCGGCGCGATGTCGTCAAGGGCATCTCAGGCTTGACGGGATTGGTGCTAGGCTTCCAGGTCGGCCCGCGTAACTTCCCCTTCGCCGAAGCCGCGACGCCGACGACCTTCGAGGCCAATGTCTATGTCGCCATCGACGAGACTGGGCTCGTGACGATCGTCGCGCATCGCTCGGAAATGGGTACGGGCATCCGCACCGGATTGCCCATGGTCCTTGCCGACGAGCTCGAGGCCGATTGGACGCGCATCCGTGTGGTCCAGGCTCAGGGCGATCCGAAATACGGAGATCAGAACACCGACGGCTCGCGCAGCATGCGGCAGTTCTATCAGCCGATGCGCGAGGCGGGCGCCTCTGCGCGGCAGATGCTCGAAGCGGCCGCAGCGCAGATCTGGAGCGTCGATGCGAATGACTGCCGCGCGCGCAACCACATGGTGGTCCATGTGCCGACCGGGCGGGCGCTGCCCTTCGGCGACGCCGCCAAGGTCGCCGCGACGCTTTCGGTCCCGCCGGGGGATCATCTGGAGCTGCGCTTCAAGCCGGCGGGCGAACGGCGCTATGTGGGCAGGCCCATTCCGATCGTCGACCTCAAGGACATGGTGCGCGGCAAGGCGGCCTACGGCATCGACGTCGTGCTACCGGGAATGAAATATGCATCGGTCGAGCGCTGCCCCGTCTATGGCGGCAAGGTCTCGAGCTATGATGCGGCCGAGGCGCTGAAGGTGCCTGGCGTCGAGCGGGTGGTGGTCATCCCGGCGACGCCTGCTCCCTCAGGGTTCTATCCGCTCGGCGGCATTGCGGTCATTGCCAGCAACACCTGGGCCGCGCAGCAAGGGCGCCAGAAGCTCAAGATCGCTTGGGATCCCGGCCCCAACGCCAACCATGATTCGGACGCCTACCGCGCCGAGCTCGAGGCAACTGCAAAGAGGCCCGGTCGCATCGTGCGCCAACAGGGCAATGTCAACGAGGCGCTCGCGGCTGCCGCGCAGCACGTCTCGGCCGATTACTTCGTGCCCTATTACGCGCATGCGCCTATGGAGGTGCCGAACGCTGTGGCGACGGTCATCGGCAACCGATGCGAGGTCTGGGCGCCCACTCAGTTTCCGCAAGGCGCGCGCACGACGGTCGCGGAGGTCCTGGGTCTGCGCTACGAAGACGTCACCGTCAACGTCACCTTGCTCGGAGGGGCGTTCGGCCGCAAATCGAAGCCCGACTACGTGGCCGAGGCGGCATTGCTGTCGCGCCAGGTGGGCGCTCCCGTCAAGGTAACCTGGACGCGCGAAGACGAGATCCAGCACGACTATTATCACGCCATCTCGGCGCAGCATCTCGAGGCTGGGCTCACCGCCGACGGGAGCGCCGCCGCGTGGCTCCATCGGACGGTATTTCCGGCGATCGAGTCGACCTTCCAGCCGAACGTGACCTTTGGCAGTGCCGGCGAGCTGCAGCAGGGCGTGACCGACATGCCCTATGCGATCGCGAATGTGCGCTGCGAGAACGGGCCCGCCGCCGGCCACGTCCGCATCGGATGGTACCGATCGGTCTACAACATCCCGCATGCTTTTGCGGTGTGCTCATTCGCCGATGAGCTCGCCCATGCGGCGGGTGTGGACCCGGTCGAATATCTGAAGCGCTTGCACGGCGAGCCGCGCATGCTCGACTTCGATGCGATGCATGTCGACTATCCGAACTATGGCGCTTCACTCCATACCTATCCGGTCGACACCGGCCGGCTGCGGGGCGTTCTCGACCTCGTCGTGCGCAACAGCGAATGGGGGCAGCCGCTGCCGCCACGGCAAGGGCGCGGCGTCGCAGTCCACCGGAGCTTCCTGACCTATGTCGCCGCCATCGTGCAGGTGGCGGTCGGGGCCGATGGCGAGGTCACGATCCCGCGGGTCGATGTGGCGCTCGATTGCGGCCTCGTGGTCAACCCCGATCGCGTGCGCGCCCAGTTCGAGGGCGCCGCGATCATGGGGATCAGCAACGCCCTCTACAGCAATCTCAGCATTAAGCAGGGACGGGTCGAGCAAAGCAATTTCCACGACTATCTGGTGGCGCGCACCGACATCACCCCACAGACCAGTATTCATATTGTCGAGAGCGCCGCGGCTCCAGGCGGCGTTGGCGAGCCGGGCGTGCCTCCCATCGCGCCGGCGATCTGCAACGCCATCTTCGCCGCCACCGGCAAACGCATTCGCGCGCTGCCGATCGACCCGGAACAATTGAAGTTCGCCTGAGGTGCCGGCCCGCCCCTTGGCGGACTATTGCAGGCTCCCAGCCGCGCGGGCCGGGCCGCCAACCGCGACCATGGTCCCGTAGCGGCGCAGATGAGCGGTCGCCGCAAAATTCGAGCGCACCATTGTCGTCGCCGCAAATGGATACGGGTTCGTATGGCCAACCACGCGTAGCTTGTCCGCTGCAAAGCCTGCGAGGATGACGACGACGGCAAGGCTCGAAACGAGCTTCTCGGAGCGAGACATCTTGGTCTTCATCGCACTCGACCCGAATTCGCCTTGATCGTCCATTGTTCTGGCTCGGTGTGTTCTGAACTCATCAAGAAACCAGGGGGAAGGAAACGCTAACCGTCGTGCCGCAATGTGAGGCGATGTCCACACTGCCTCCCAAGCCCGCGGCGAAAGCATTCACGTGCGTCAGGCCCGTTGAGGCTGCCTCGGTGAGGGCGCGTCCGACGCCGTTATCCCTGACGACGAGGTGGCAAATACCGTCGGCGTCCGCATCGAGGTCGACCATGATGGTCCCTGGACGATCGCCCGGGAATGCATGCTTGAGCGCGTTCATGAGCAGTTCCTGCAATATCAAGCTCACACTGAGCTCTTGGTGACGCTCGAGCTGGATGTCGGCGACCGCCAGCGATAGCGCGATCCGGCCTTGCCTCTCGCCAAAGGACGCACAGATCGACGAGCAGACTTCTGACAGTCGAAACTCCAAGCTCGCGACAGCCGCCGGCTCGTAGAATTGCCGATGCGAGCGGGAAAGCGCGCGCAGCTGCCGCTGAAGGGCTCGAAGATCTTGTCGGATCCAGGCGTCACCCGCGGAATCGATATGTTCGTCGAGCGCGGCAACCGCCAATTGCAACATGTTCTTGGTCCGATGAATGACTTCTTCGAGAAGGAGCTGCCGGTAGGCAATCTCGGCTTCAAGGCTCTGAATTTGACGTGCGACGGCGGTCGGTTCGCAATACTGCACAGAGGTCCCGCGTTTGGCCCGCAATTTGCCCATCATCTCATATCTCCTGTCGCGCAGAGGGGTTGGCTATGCGCAATCATCCGCCGCGACACGCCGGCCGGAACCGGATACCGAACCTGCGGGAAGAGCTCGGTCAGGAAACGATGAATGTTGGCCGCGAGCTCCATTCGAGAAGCTAGCGCCGCATGACACCTCACGACCAGCATGCGTTGGTATGATTTGCGCCTAAATGCGTATGATCAGCGTTGATACCTGTGTGATTGTTCCGGACCGTTGGGCTAGGTCCAATAATGCTTCCGCTTTAGCTCATCGAATAGCATTGCAGAAAACCTTGAATCCACGTCGCATGCGGGGAAATGATCGGCGACGTCTCTGTGATGCTTTGGCGTAACGATGCTTGGGGCGTAGCGCGACAGCGCGAGCACCCGCCCGAACCCGCCGTCAAACGAAGGTATGACCTCCCGAAACCAGCGCACGCCAGGAACCAACCAACGTAGAGTAGAGGAGTGCATTTCGGCCGAGTATTTGCTCATAAGGTCGGCCCGAGCCGGACAACGCCGGGTCATGCGCCGATCGGCCTGGTCGGAAATGGAACCGCGATGGTGGGCTTTCCGTGTCAAATCTGACGTCGCAAGGTCCTTCCCGGCCGGGTTGCACAAGAGCGGGCTGCGCTTCCGTGTCATCGCTTCCCGAGGGCCCGGATGGGCTCGATGGAGGATCTTGGGGGGATGCGCCCGATCGTGCCGTTGAGATTCGCCCCGCCGACATCGTCAAGCGCCGCAGAGTGGCATGGGACGGCATGGCAGCCGAGATCGTGCAAGCCACTGCATGCGAGAGGGTCGAGTTTCGCTTTCGTTCACGGCTCCACCTTCTGGCTCTCTGCACTGAGGGGGCGCGGCATGGTGGAGACACATCTGTCGAGGGCCTGCCTCACTCGAGGCTGCGAGATTTGAGGCGAAAATTCACCTTCGTGCCGGCCGGCCACGCCTATTGCGAGTGCCATGAGCCACGTGTTCCGGCACGCATGCTCTATGTCTACATCGATCCAGCCAGGATGCCAGCGGAGTTCAGGAATGACGTCGCGTCGGCGCCGTTGGCTCCACGGCTATTCTTCGAGGACATGAGGCTGTGGAGCACTGCCTTGAAGCTCCGGCGATTGATCGAGACTGCAGACTCGCACGGCAGCGGGTATCTTGAAGCTCTCGGCATCGTTCTGGCTCATGAGCTCATGAGCCAGAACGTGGAAGGCACCCACGTGGAAACGGCCGTGCGGGGCGGCCTTGCCAGCTGGCAGGAGCGGGCCGTCACCTCTTATATCGAGGAGCATCTTGCCGAGCCGATATCGCTTGCAACTCTCGCGCAGCTCGTCCGGCTGAGCCCGTTTTATTTCTGCCGCGCCTTCAAGCAATCCTTCGGCATGCCACCGCACCGCTACCACAGCGGCCGGCGCATCGAGCTCGCCAAGACATTGCTGGCGAAGCCCTCATCCTCGGTCACGCATGTCGGAATGGCGCTGGGCTTCCGCGAGACCAGCTCCTTCACCGCGGCATTTCGCAAGATGACCGGCCTCACCCCGACCGCGTACCGTCGAAGCCTGACATAATCCGCGCGGCGCGATCACGCAGGAGCTCGTCGAGCTGCGTGGCAATCACAGCGATACATGTTCCTGGACGGGCAGCGTGAATTGGAAGACGGCGCCGCGGGGCGCATTGGCACTCGCCCACAATCGCCCGCCGTGTGCTTCGATGATCGATCGGCAGATCGACAGCCCCATACCCAAACCGGTGGACTTCGTGGTGTGGAAGGGAACGAAGAGGAGCTCGCCTTGGTCCGAAGCAAAGCCTGGCCCCGAATCGCGCACTGCCACGAGCACGCGGCTACGGTCGACATTCCCGGTGCTGATGAGCAATTCTCGCACGCCATCGCCGACGTCGCTCATTGCTTCGATCGCGTTGATGAGCAGGTTGAGCACGGCTTGCTGCAATTGGACACGGTCTCCCACGATGAAATGCAAGCTGTCTGTGAGTTGAGCCTGCGCCGACACGCCGTGCTTCATCGCTTCAACATGGATGAGCTCAATCACCTGACGTATCGCCTTGTTGATGTCGACCTGTTCCTTCCTGGGTGGCGCCTTCCTGATGAGTTCACGGATGCGGTCGATCACATCCCCCGCTCGATTCCCGTCCTTGACGATACTGTGGAGCAGGCGCCGGATCTCTTCCAAGTCGGGAGGCCGCCGACTCAGCCATCGCAGCGCAGCCTCGGCGCTGATGACCGACGCAGCGATCGGCTGCTTGACTTCATGTGCGATCGAGGCCGCGATCTGGCCGAATGTGGCGACACGGTTGGCGTGTTCCAGCTCCGCTTGTACATTGCGGTAACGTTGCTCACTCTCACGGGCTTCAGCTTCCGCGCGCCGGCGCTCCGTCAAGTCGAGCACGAACGTAACGCCGTGATTCCCGGTTGCATCGAATGCGGCCGCGCCGACCAGAACGGGGACGCGGCTGCCGTCTTTGCGCACGTACTCTGTCTCGTAGGGATGAAGGACTCCCGTCGCCCTCAGCTCGGCGCGGGCTCGCCGCTTCCGATCTTCGCGCAATTCGGGCGGCGTTAGGTCGGCCCGATTCAGGCCCCGCGATGAGATCCTCGCGATCATACCCCACGATCTGGAGAAATGCGTCATTGGCCTCGAGAATGGGGCCATGGAAATCCCAGACGATGATCCCAATGATGTTGGCGTCGACCAAGCGCCGGACCTTGGCTTCACGTTCGCCCAAATCGCGGATCAGACGGGCATTCTCCAGCGCGATCGCCGCCTGCGAACCGAGCAACTTCAGCATCGCGATCCGAGCCGGCACGAAAACGCCGGGAGCCAGATTGCTCTCGAGGTAGAGCACCCCGATTAGCTTGCTCTGAGTGATCAAGGGCTCACAAAAAATCGAGCGCGGCTGCCGCTCACTTATGTAGGGATCCGCCGAAAACCGGCTTTCGGCCGCGGCATCATCGAGGATCACGCTCTCCCGGGCGTTGACAACATGGCGGAGAACCGACTGCGGCAGTAGGGCGGCAGTTGCGGGTTCATCTTGCAGCTGCACAGTGACCGTATCGCCGCGGATCCTGACTTCCGCCATTATCCGCTGCTCGGGCCCGCGCCAAAGAATCAGGGCGCCCGAATGCTCGATGGCGCTGCGCATGAGCGCGTCGATCTGCCTTTCAAGCACGATATCGCATTCGAGCATCGGGCTGAACTGCGACTGCCACCCTTCTCGGCGCAAATTGATGATCAAATACTTGGCCACGTCAAACGCGAGTTTGCGCCCAAAGTCCTCTTCGATCATGGCGAGAGAAAGATCGATGCCCGCCACTACGCCGGCGGTGGTGTAGATCCGGCCATCCTTCACAAAAATGTTGTCTGGCTCAATTCGCGCTTTCGGGAATGTCGCTGCGAGCCGCGGCACATCCATCCAGTGGGTTGTGACTGTGCGGTCGTCGATCAACCCTGCAGCCCCAAGCGCGAAGATGCCGTTGCAGATGGACGAGACGCCACGCGCGCGCCGGTATTGTTGCCCGAGCCATGCACTTAGTGCCGGAGCGTCATAGGCGTCGAAAATCCCGTGCGCGCCCGGCACGATCACCGTATCGAAGTCAGGGGTGGGATCCGAAATCGTGCAGTCAGGCACGACCGCAAGCCCGTTCGAGGAAAGAATGGTGCCGCCCGTCGTGCCAACGGTAAGCATGTCGTACTCGAACTCGCCCCGGCTCAAGACGCCCACTTCAGCAAATGCATCCCTGGGCCCGGCAATATCGAGTAGCTGAAAGCCGGGGAAGACCACCATGCCTACCTTGATGCGCCTCACGACGATCACATACTCCAGCAATCGATCGTCGGGCGCAGATTGATAAGCGATGCTATGCCGAAACCCTCCTGCGCCACGGAGCAGCAAGTTTATCTGCTCCGCTCGCCTGGTCACAAGAATTAAGTTTGCCGCAGCCGCGCTGGCATGACGAACATGCCCTGCCCGACATGCTGATTGGGCGATCGACCGGGTAGTGCTGAGGTGCGCTCACGCTCCCGAGGCAAAATCGGCCAGCGCCGACCACGCGCAGTTGTCGTCGGCCGATGCAGCCATTGCTTAGCCTTCGGCGGAGCGCTTGTATCAGGTCGACCTGCAGCAGTATGTCTTTATGACGCGCTTCGCCTGTGCCTTGCCTCAATCCACTCGTCATTCGGTTTGCACCTGGACGACCCCTGCGAAGTTCGTCGCATCTCCGGAAGCTATGACCAGATAGCGCCTCGCCGGCGTCGCGGGATCGTTTACGATTTGCCGGATCGGGCCGGTCGCATTGACGATGGCCGATCCTGCCGGATTGGTCGTGAAGGCCGCCAGCGGCTGCAAGGATCCGCCTCCGTCGCGGCGATCCGTCAGCGCGAGCACGTATTTTTGCTTCGGCTCGAGACCGGTGACCGAGGCCTGCAATACCTGGATGAGCCCTTGATCGAACAGCGAGACGCTGGTCGGGGCCTCTCCGGCGTTTGACCCGTCCCTTGATCGGAGAGCGAGATGCGCGGCCTGACCTGCGACGCCGAGCGCTTGCAGATTCTGCCGGTCGTCCGGATTGGGAGCGGCGTTGGGAACATAGACGATCGCTTGAGGCGCCTGTCCGATTGGGATGTTGGCGATGACGGTGTTGGTCGCGGTGTCAATGGCCGCAAGCGCGTCAGCGTTCTCGAGCCCGACATAGACCCGGCTGCCATCGCCCGACGGCCACACGCCGTGCGGAAGATTGCCGACCGGGATGGTCGCGACTTGAGAAAAATCATCAGTGCGAAAGACTTTGACCTCGTTCAAGCCGCCGACGGTGATATAGGCGAACGTGCCCTTTGCGATATGGACGAAATTCACATGGTTGGTGATCGGGCCTGTGTCGATCGTCTTGATCAGGTTGAACGGCGGCTTCGCATTGAACACCTGGGTCGTGCCGGTGTCCTTGAGCGTGAACCACACCTGGTTTCCGTCGGGCGTCGCGGCGATATTCGGACAGAATGGGCTCGCCTGTTTGAGCTTCGCGATGATCTTGTGGTCGGCGACCGAGACGATATCGGTCTCCGGGTTGAAGGATGAACAGACATAGCCGTATTTGCCGTTCGGCGAGAAGATCTGCATGCCGGGACCACTTGGCGTGACGATGCGGGTCTTCTCCTCGAAGGTCTTGGCATCGAGAACCGAGACGTAATTCTCGCCGCGCACGGTGACCCAGATCTGCCGGCCGTCGGGCGTGTAGAACGCTTCATGCGGCGAGCGGCCGACATAGGTCACATGCTTGACGGCATTCGTCGCGGTATCGATGAAGGTCACGGAATTCGATCCAATCGAAACCACCGCCAGCGTCCGATGATCGGGCGAATAGCCCATTCCATGGACGAGAACCTGTCCTGTGTAGAGCGGGCTGAAAATGGCTGGCTGTGCGTCACCCAGCCGGATCACGCCGAGGAGCTTGTTGTCGACCGGATCCGTCACCGAAACCGTGTTCGAGAATTGCTCGGCTGCGTAAACGCGGTCGTGATGGCTGATCGGGATATCGGGTGAGGACAGCGCCCCGGGCACCTGGCCTGCCGACACGCTGCTAGCCCACGCGCCGGTGCACGCCGCGAGGATCGTGCCTGCAAGGAGAGCACGCTTCAAGATCGTCATTCTTTGCTCCTACTGCATCGTTGCCGACGACATGCCCATTTGCATGCCGGAGTGGTGGTGCTCGGCCGGCATCGCAGCCGGCTGCTGTTGTGTCGGGGCAGGCGAAGACGTCGTCACCGGCTCGCCGATCGCGAGCTTCATGGCCGCGATCTCCTGCATCTGGTCGACGATGATCTCCTGCGCGATGCGGCGCAGCTGCTCGTTCTTGCCGTAGCGCAGCTCCGCGATCGCCATGTCGATCGCGCCCTGATGATGAGGAGACATCATCGCCACGAAATCGCGGTCGATGTCGCCTGACGGCTTGATCTCCATGTCGCTCATCATCCGCGTCATCGCGGCATCGTTTTCTTTCAGGAACGGGCGCTCATCGACGCTCATCATCGTTGGCTGCGCCGTCGGGTGGAGTTCCTGCGCAAGCCCAACTTCCTGCGCATGCCCATGTGAGGGCAGGGCGAGCGCGATCAGAAGGCGCGCCCCGAGGAATGCTGTGCCGAGGCCTAGCGCCTTTCCCGACAGCGTTGTCGCGACGCCTCGAATGGATGGCTGACGCATGATGAGCTCCCTAGGTGATCGCGTTGGTGTGACGCGTCGCAGCGCGTTCTATTCCGGCGGTCGTCACGCGCGGCCACCACAGCTATTGCTGCTGTCATGGCGGCGCCCCTCGATATCCGCGGCGGGCCTACGGCATTGGCCGACCACAGATGCTACTCGGCAGCGTCTGCCACGGGCTTCGGCACATCCTTGGCCAGTTTCGCGATCGCATCGGCGACGCCCTTGCCGTAAGCCGTATCGGCCTTCGCGCAGTTGGCGATGTGCCGTTCCTTGATGTGCATCTTCGCATCGCCTATGGCGCGCGCCGTATTGGCGAAAAGGGTGCGCTTCTGGGCCGGCGTCATCATCCTGAACAGGTTGCCGGGCTGCTCCCAATGATCATCGTCGACGCGATGGTCGAAATGTGCCGCGTCCCCCTCGATCGGCATCGGCGGCTCGCTGAAATCGGGCTGATTGTCCCAGAGCTCCGCGCTATTGGGATGATAACTGAGCGTTCCGCCCAGATTGCCGTCGGTACGCATCTTTCCGTCCCGGTGATAGCTGTGGAACGGACCTTTGGGCGCGTTGACCGGGATGTGGTTGAAGTTGATGCCGAGCCGGTAGCGCTGTGTGTCGCCGTAGGAGAATAGCCGCGCCTGCAACATCTTGTCGGGCGAGAAGCCGATGCCGGGCACGATATTGGCGGGCGAGAATGCGGCCTGTTCCACTTCGGCGAAATAGTTTTCCGGATAGCGGTTGAGCTCCATGACGCCGACCTCGAACAGCGGATACTGCGCCTTCGGCCACACTTTGGTCAGGTCGAAAGGATTGTGCTTGTGGGCCTTCGCCTGCCCCTCGGTCATGACCTGGATGAAGAGTGTCCAGCGCGGGAAGTCGCCGCCCTCGATCGCGTTGAGCAGGTCTCGGCCGTGGCTCTCCCGATCCGTCGCCACGATCGCGGCCGCCTCGGCGTCGGTCAGATTGGCGATGCCCTGCTGCGAGCGGAAGTGGAACTTGACCCAGACGCGTTCATTCGCAGCGTTGATCATCGAGAAGGTGTGGCTGCCGAACAGATGCATGTGGCGGAAGCTCTTCGGGATGCCGCGTTCGGACATGATGATCGTGACCTGGTGGAGCGCCTCGGGGAGCAGCGTCCAAAAATCCCAGTTGTTGTTTGCGCTGCGCAGGCCGGTGCGTGGATCGCGCTTGATGGCGTGGTTGAGGTCTGGGAAGCGCAGCGGGTCGCGGAAGAAGAACACCGGCGTATTGTTGCCGACGATGTCCCAATTGCCTTCCTCGGTATAGAATTTGAGGGCGGTGCCGCGGATGTCGCGCTCGGCATCGGCGGCGCCGCGCTCGCCGGCGACGGTCGAGAAGCGCGCGAACATCGGCGTCACCTTGCCGATCTCGCTGAAGATCTTGGCGCGCGTGTAGCGGGTGATGTCATGCGTCACGGTGAAGGTGCCATAGCCGCCCCAGCCTTTGGCATGCATACGCCGCTCCGGGATCACTTCGCGGTCGAAATGCGCCATCTTCTCGATCAGCCAGATGTCCTGCAGCAGCGCCGGGCCGCGCGGACCAGCGGTCAAGATGTTGGTGTTGTCGGCAACAGGTGCGCCGGTGTCATTGGTGAATCGCGGTGTGACGGACATGATTGGTTCCTTGGCTTTTTGTCGAACTTCATCCGCCGGCGGAGGCCGGCAACTCAACGATCCCAGCATTCGGTTCTTCGATTGCCCGGACGGGTTCGTTCACCCTCGCCAAGCGGAGCCGCGGATCACGCTGCAGAAATTGCCGCGCTTGAAGGCCTGATCCTTGTCGGCGAGGACATCGGCCTTGACGTTGCCGAACGTCGTCTCCGGCTTGTGCTTGATGCCGTCGTAGAAGGCCTGGATGATGTCTTCCTTGAAGTGATCGCTGCGCGGATGCGCAGCGACGACGGCTTCGCGCTCGACGTCGGTGTAGTCGTGATAGGTCAGGCCGAGCACATCCATCTCCACCCCGGCGGTGACGAGCGCGACCACGGGATGCATGTGCTGGGGGATGCCCGGCGTGGTGTGGAGCGCAATTGCGGTCCAGACGGTGTCGATATCGGCCTGGGCGATGCCGTGGGATTTCAGGAAATCGCGTGCCGCATTGGCGCCGTCGACCTCGAAGCGCTCGCAGGCGCTGCTGTGCTTGTGGGTCAAGCCCATATCGTGGAACATGCAGCCGCAATAGAGGAGCTCGGGATCGAATGTGAGGCCTCGCTTCTTGCCGGCCAGTGCGCCCCGGTAAAAGACGCGACTCGAATGGTTGAATAGCAGGGTGATTCGGTATCGCGAACGAGCTCGGTGATCTCGCGTGCAAGCTTGCTGTCCGGGACGCTAACCCGGCCGACCGTGAATTCTTCGAGCGTCAAAGTCATCGATGTCTTCCTTCAGATGTATTGGTAATATTCAAAGGCGTTCGGATATTCGGATCCGGGCCTCGCCTCCTTCACGACGGCGCGATCACGCGATTGAGGGCGCAGAGCGAGACATCGAGGCTCGCCGGATCGATCAGCCTTCCGTCTCGGACCTTGTCACACACGCTGGCGATGACGATCTGCGGGCCGCCGCTTACCTTTGCCGGGATCGACAGCAGCGTCTCATTGACCTGGGAATGCGCCCTGGCGCCCCCGGTGAAAGCGGGCGAGATTGAGATGGTGAGCACCGGCTTGCCGATCAGGGTCGATTCGCCGAAGGGTCGCGAAGCCCAGTCGAGCGCGTTCTTGAGGACGCCCGGCATGCCGTGGTTGAATTCCGGCGTCACGATCACGACGGCGTCGCTTTCGGCGATGCTGCGGCGGAAAGCACGCACGGCCTCGGGTGAGGCAGGCCCGTCCTCGTCCTGGTTGTAGAGCGGCAGACGCAGATCGCGGATCGCGAGCTCGATGCCGTCCGCGAGCTTGGCCTCGAGGCCGCGCAGGACGGCGAGGGAGTAGGAGTCCTTGCGCAGGCTGCCCGCCAGGCCGAGCAGGCGAATGGTCTTGCTGGTCCTCTTCAAGGCGTGCTCCGTCGGGCGCGATGGGCAGAGAAAGAACTTGCGTCCTCTCGGCTACATAGGTCTTGCGGAGTGCGAGTTATTGCCAGATCGCACGCTCTCAAGCAGCGAGATCCGCGCGTGAATCGGCTGGCAATCTCGGAGCGTCCGGAGAAGTGCCCAGATGCCCGCGTGCTCGCACAACTTCAGTATTCGATTGGAAAAGATTAGAAGAAGATCGTCATGAGATGGCCGATGTCGCTAACGAAATCGCTTCCATCGGAATTGCTTTAGGCCTCGTTGTGCTTCAGGCGAGGCTGCGCCGGTAGACGCTCGGCGTCTCGCCGCTCAGTCGGTGGAAGCTCGTCGAGAAGGAGCCGGTATCGGCGAAGCCAACTTCGGCGGCCACCCGGGAGATCGAGTTGTCAGGGTCCGCGAGCAGCAGCTTCGCCCGCTCGATGCGCCGAACGGCGTGATAGCGATGTGGCGCGGCGCCAAATGATCGCTTGAAGGCTCGCGCAAAATGAAATGGGCTCAAGCGAACGAGCTCTGCCATCTCAGCGATCGGGAGGTCCTTCGCCACATTCTCCTCGATGAAGTCACGCAGGCGTCTTTGCTGCCAGCCGGCAAGGCCGCCACTCTCCGGCGACGGGCGTAGCGAGCTTCCGTCGAGGCGAACGAGCTCATGCGCCAACACGGCGCCGAGGGCTTCGGCATAACCGGTCGCACTCGCTCCAGCCCCGATCAGCGCCTTCAACTTCAGAACCGTTTGCCAGAGCCCGGCATCGTCGAAGAAGAGGCGTGGGCCGGGTTCAGCGAGGCCAAGCTCGCCGTGTCCCGCGAGGAGGCTCGGCTCGAAATAAATGTAGTTGACCGTCGTCGGCGCTGACGGATCCTGCCAGCCACGGAACTCGTGCCCCGCGGGCACGAACGTCAGCTTGTGCGTCAGGTCCTGTCGCGTGGATCGCGGCAATCCCTCGACGAGGGTTTCGCCGTCATGGCGCTGGGCGCGCTCGCTGGCGACCAGGAGATGGCGCGCTCCGACGAAGCTATATTCGAAGGACTCGCGGTTTGTGGCTTGCACCGTCTCCGTCCGAAGGCCGCGCCATTGCGCCGCCCTGCGCCGGATGACGCGCTCCGGCGAGAATCGGACTTCGACTGAGGTTCGGCTGTTCGGCACATCCATCGCGCGGTCCATGCTGGCTTGCCTCACCGCGCTCTTGCATCGCGACCACATCCTTGCCTGAATCCGTGCGTTAGCCAAAATGCAAAGCCGCGAGGCGGTTTCTGCGCCAAGACGTACATGGGTTGCGCAGCTGCGCCCATCAACCGGCCGAGCCGGTGGTGCGGCCAAGCCTACGTCCATAATGGCCGGCTTTTCGGCGCCTCCAAGCATAGGCGGCGGCAAGATCGCCCCAAATCCAGCAATCCCGCCAAAACCCTCGGCAGACGCGGCACCAAATCCCGTTTGCTGCCGAAAATGACAAATGCGGGTTTTGAAAATGTCCGATCCAATCATGAGCCGGTCTCGCGCTTCCATCGCCGAAACTGCGACACTCGGCCGCAACAGCGTGACCCCTGCCGCGCTCCGCGATCTTCGGGCGCCCGGCTCTCGCATCGGCTTCGTCGGACTCGGGCGCATGGGGAGCGCTATGGCGATCAATCTCATCCGCTCGGGCATGAAGATGGTCGCGAAAGTGCGCCGACAAGAGCAGGCTACAGAGCTTGCCACGCTCGGGGTCGAGGCTTCGCTCGATATCTCGGAGCTTCGCGATTGTCCGGTCGTGATTACGTCGCTGCCCGATGACGCTGTTGTGCGTCACGTCGTTCTCGGGAGCGAAGGCGGCCGCGACGGCCTTTTGGACCAGCTAGGCCCCGGCGCCATCCACCTGTCGACGAGCACGATCAGTCCGGGAGCGGCGTCGGAGCTCGCCCTCGAGCACGCCTTGCGCGGCCAAGGCTATGTCGCCGCACCGGTCTTGGGGAGCCCAGACGCCGCAAAGGCGCAGGCACTGTATGTTCTCGCGGCCGGCGCGGCCGACGACGTCGACCGCTGCCAGCCGATCTTCGATGTGATCGGGCAGCGAACCTTCAGGATCGGCGTCGACCCTGCGGATGCAAGCCTCGTCAAGCTTGCGGCCAATGCACTGACCGCCGTCACAATGGAGGTGCTCGGGGAAGTCCTGGCGCTCGGGCGCAAGCGCGGCCTCGATCCTCGGGATGTCCTGTCCATCTTGACGCAAACGCTGCATGACGGGCGGGTGCACAAGCTCTACGGCGGCAAGTTCGCCTCGGCGCAATATGCGGCCGGCGGCTTCGTGCTCCCATTGGCCCTCAAGGACATTCGCCTCGCGCTCGCCGAAGCCGAAAGCGAAGGCGTCCCCATGCCGTCGGTCGGCGTGGCGCGTGACCGGCTGCTCGCCGGAATAGCGCATGGCCACGCCCATCTCGATTGGTCGGCGCTCGGGCTCGTTGCCGTCGAGGAGGCCGGGCTCGGGACGCCGATCCGCCCGCAGGTGAGCCAAGGCAGCTGAGAGCAAGGTCTCGCAGCCGGTCGGCGGGACCGGCGCGCATTCCATATTTCGATTCCCGCGAGGAAGGAGAGGGTGATGAACGAGCCCATCAAGATTGGCGAAATCGGCATGGAGCTTGCCGACATCCCGGGCACCTCCATCAAGGTGTCGCGCGTCGCGATCGGCACCTGGGCCATCGGAGGCTGGATGTGGGGCGGGAGCGATGAGCAGGAATCGATCGCGACGATAAGGTCGGCTCTCGATCGCGGCATCAACCTCATCGATACGGCGCCCGTTTACGGCTTCGGCCGCTCGGAGGAGATCGTGGGCAAGGCGATCGCCGATGGTCGCCTGCGCTCGCGCATCGTGATCGCCACCAAGGCCGGGCTCGCCTGGAAGGGCGAGAAGGTGTTCCGCGACGCCAGCCGCGATCACATCCTGCGTGAGGTCGAGGAGTCCCTGCGCCGGCTCGGAACCGACTATATCGACATCTACCAGGTCCATTGGCCAGATCCGCGCACGCCTATCGAGGAGACGGCCGAGGCGATGCATGCGCTCTTCCGGGCGGGGAAGATTCGCGCGATCGGGGTCAGTAACTTCTCGGCCGCCGAGCTCGAGCAGTTCAGGAAGGTTGCGCCGCTTCATGTGCTGCAATCGCCGTACAACCTGTTCGAGCGCGGTATCGAAGGCGAGGTCCTCCCGTATTGCCACGCGCATGGGATCGCGGTGCTCGGCTATGGCGCGCTCTGCCGCGGGCTCTTGAGCGGGCGCATGCGGCGAGATAGCGTGTTCGACGGAGACGATCTGCGTCGCTCCGATCCCAAATTCCGCGAACCGCGCTACTCCCAGTATCTCGCCGCGGTGCAAAGCCTTGATCGGCTCGCTCGCGAGCGCTTCGGCAGGCGGGTCATTCACCTCGCCGTGCGCTGGATGCTCGAACGCGGAATCACGTCGGCGCTCTGGGGCGCGCGCCATCCTGCCCAGCTCGATCCCGCGGCCGAAACTATCGGCTGGTCGCTCAGTGCCGACAGCCTCCGCGATATCGACCGGATAACCCGTGACATCATCACCGATCCCATTGGTCCGGAGTTCATGGCGCCTCCCGCTCGACCGCAATAACCACTGGCGGCGCTCGACGGCATCGCCAGTCGAGACCATCAACACCGATCGATGGATCAGCATGCCGGCATCACAAGAACCGATGATCCAGCTCCAGCTCGGCGATCTCCTGCCGATCTGCGCTCACCTGCCCACCATGAGCGTCGATCAGCTAATCGGTGCGGCGATCGTGCGCGCGCCGGCGGACGCATGGGGCGCGACGAGTTAGGAGAGGTATTGAATTTCGATGATGAGCACATCGTCGGTGTTCTGGATTTTCTGGGCAATCTCGGAGTGATCGAGACGATCGGAAACGATGCGGTCTTGACCGAGATCGGTACGAGCGTCGCGAATGCACGGCTCTCCGCACGGCGAGGCCTGGTCGCCGGGCTGATCATCCAGCTCCCGATCACGCGCGCGATCGTCAACGCCGTGTCTCGGCAACCTGGCCGCTCGATCTTCCGTAAGCAGTTGCTCCTCGGTCTCGGAGCGGCACCATGTCCCGAAGAGGCGGATCGCGCCCTCGATCATGCCGTGAGCTGGGCGCGCTATGCCGGTC
>Ga0306920_100004838_pt1 | contig 17314 bp, 14 predicted proteins | sample flu12Cox44000170_FD_204666 | JGI IMG/M metagenome (GOLD analysis project Ga0306920, IMG submission 204666) | Lab enrichment of tropical soil microbial communities from Luquillo Experimental Forest, Puerto Rico - flux4day.12C.oxic.44.000.170 (v2)... | ecosystem: Environmental > Terrestrial >... | reverse complement strand
GTCGGCGGTGAGGGGACCGCGCGGCTAACCGGCGTCGGCGGTGAGGGGACCGCGCGGCTAGCCGGCGTCGGCGGTGAAGGCAATCAGCACCGCGCAGGGCGCCTGGTGCGCGACCGAATTGGGGACGCTGCCCAGGACGCGGCGCACGCCGGTCATGCCCTTGTTGCCGACCACGATGACGTCGGCCTTGACCTGGGTGGCGACCTCGCAGATCGCGTCGGCCGGATCGCCGGGCCTCTGGTACGTCTCGACCTCGACGCCGCCAGTCCTGGCCCGGGACGCCAGGTCGGCCAGCACGGAGCCGGCGATGTCGTGCGTGCTGAGCGACTTGTCGAACTCCTCGCCGGCCGCAGACCTCAGCTGCTGCGGCTTGTAGGCGGTCACGATGTGCAGCCGCCCGCCCGTCAGCTTGACCAGTCCGATTGCCTGGCGCACGGCCTCGGCCGCCGTGGCCGACCCGTCCGCGCCCACTACCACCGTCTCGAACACCAGCCGCCCTCTTCCTTGAGCGGGAGCGTCCTCGCCAGGCGCTTCCCGGCCATCTGATTCGCGTGGTCAGCGTGCACTCTAGTCGAATCGCCCGCCGAGGTCTCGTACGTGGCGGCGGCCCTCAGCCCGGGGCCTCCCGGCCGAGGGCCAGGTCCACCGCCTGGGCACGGGACAACCCGGCACCGAAGCGGTAAGCGACGTCGTACGCCTGGTCCCCCATGATCTGACGAAGGCTGCTCTGCTCCCGCTCGCTGAGCTGTCGCTCCGGGTCGGTCAGCGAGATGCTCCCGACCGCGATGGCGGCGCTCAGGTCCCGGTCGGCGGCGCCGTGCAGGCGTGCCGCCCGGACGTGATCCTCCTGCCACGCGGCGCAGCACGCCGCGCCGAACAGCAGTTCGCTGACGTCGAGGTGCAGGCCGATCCGCCGCGCCATCAGCAGGCAGCGCCTGATCAGGGGCGCGGCCTGTTCGGGCTGGCCCAGGAGGAGCAGCAGGATGGCGAAGTCGCTCCGCATGAAGTACAGGTAGGCCTCGGCGCCGAGTTTCTCGGCCGTGGCGATGGCCTCGGTGATGTGGGCCCGGGCGGCGTCGAGCTGGCCGGCCTTGACGTCCAGGGCACAGAGCTGGTGCATTTCCGTCGCCGCGGACATGTCGTCGCCGGACTGGCGGAAACAGTCCAGCGCCTCGAGGCGGACGCGGCGGATTTCTTCGTCGCTGCCGCCGATGGTGAGGCAGGCCAGCAGCTCGCCCTGCAGGTGCACGTCGCCGAGCTCGCGGGCGATCGCGACGCCCTCCTGGCCGAGCTGCCGCAGCCGGGCCTTGTCACCACGGAAGTAGGCCACGCTGCCCATGACCAGCAGGGCGCGCGCCTCCAGGCGGCGGTCGCCGAGCTCACGCGCGATGGTCAGGGCCTGCTCGGCGCACTGCCCGGCAAAGGCACGCGCGTCGGCGTCCAGCCGCAGCATCATCCCGGTCAGCCAGCCGACGGCCACCAGCGCGCTGGCGTACAGGGGGTCCGGCCGGGGGACGGCCGGGTCCACCCCGCTGCGCAGCCAGGAGAGGACGTCGGTGTGTCCCCGGCTGATGGCGAACCACTGCAGCCAGACGCCGAGCCGGAGCACGTCATCGGTGCGACCCTGGTCGGCCAGGTGGGCGGCGACGGCGCGCAGGTTCTCCCATTCGGGATCCAGCCGCCGCAGCCAGTCGCCCTGCCCGTGCCCGGACAGGGCGGGCGCCGCCTCCTGCGCGAGGCCCAGGAAGTAACCGGCGTGCCGGTCCCGGACGGCCACGACCCCGGCCTCGCCGACCGACCTCAGTAGCTCCTGCGCGGCGTACTGCCTGATCGTGTCCAGCAGCCGGTAACGGACGGACCCGGGCGTCCGGTCGGCCACCACGAGGCTCTTGTCGACCAGCGAGCCGAGCAGGTCCATCACGTCGAAGGCGTCGACGCTGCCGTCCGCGCAGATCGCCTCGGCCGCCTCGAGTTCGAAGCCGCCGGCGAACACCGACAGCCGTCGTAGCGTCTCCCGCTCGGGCTCGTGGAGCAGGCTGAAGGACCAGTCGACGGTGGCCTGCAACGTCTGCTGCCGGGGCATGGCGTTGCGGCTGCCGCCGGTGAGCAGCCGGAAGCGCTGGTCCAGCCGCTGGCTGATCTGCTGGATCGACATCGACGACAGCCGGGCCGCCGCGAGCTCGAGCGCCAGCGGGATGCCGTCCAGTCGGCGGCAAACCGACGCGACCAGCGGCGCGGTGTCCTGATCGAGACGGAAACCGGAGTCGTGCGCCTGCGCCCGGTCCACGAAGAGCCGGGCGGCGTCGGACACGGCGATCTCGTCCACGGCTTCGGCCTCGCTCGGCGGCAGCGACAGCGATGGCACGCGGTACACGTGCTCGCCGTCGAGACCCAGCGGCTCACGCGAGGTCGCCAGGATGCGGAGCCGGGGGCAGTCGCGGACCAGGAGGCCGCAGAGCTTGGCGGCGTCGTCGATCACGTGCTCGCAGTTGTCCAGCAGGATGAGCGTGTCCTGCTCGCGCAGCGATTCGGTGAGCGACTCCAGCAGCGGCTGCTGCCCGTCGGGATCGGCCAGCCCGAGCACGGCGGCGACCGCGGCCGGGATCTGCTCGCCCTCGGTCAGCGGGGCGAGGTCGACGAACCACACGCCGTCCCTGGCCTCGTCCAGCAACTCGGCCGCGGCCTGCAGCGCGAGGCGGGTCTTCCCGCAGCCGCCCGCCCCGGTGAGCGTGACCAGGCGCGAGGAATCGACCAGCCTGCGTACCTGCGGCACTTCCCGCTCCCGGCCAACGAACGCGCTGAGCTGGCCGGGCAGGTTGTTCGGCAGCTCCGGGTTGTCCAGCGACGCCAGCGGCGGGAAGCTCGGGGCCAGGAACACCGCTTCCAGCTGGAAGACGCGTTCAGGGCGGCCGAGATCCTTCAGCCGGTGCGGGCCCAGATCCCGCAACGTCACCCCTTCGGGGAGGGTCTCGGACAGCAGTTCTGCCGTGGCGCCGGAGATGAGCACCTGCCCGCCGTGGGCGAGGGCTTCGAGCCGGGCCGTGCGGTTGACCACCGGTCCGAAGTAGTCGTTGTCGCGTTCCTCGCACACGCCGCTGTGCAGGCCCATCCGCACCCGGATCGGCCGGCTGGTCGGCCACCGCTCCGCGGCGAGCGCCTGCTGGGCGGCGAGCACCGCGGCCAGCGCCGCCTGGGGGGTGGCGAAGGCGGCGCAGAAGGCGTCACCCACGGTCTTGAACACGAAGCCGCCGGCCTGCCCGATAGCGGCCCGGAGCACCTCGTCATGACGGCGCAGGGCCCGGGCCATGGGTTCCGGCTCGGATTCCCAGAGCCTGGTCGAGCCTTCGACGTCGGTGAAGAGCAGCGTGATCGTTCCCGTGGGGATCGCAGCCGTGCGGCTCACGTGCGCAGGATATGCCGACCGGGGCACTCTGGCCGCCACGCCAGGCCGGGTCGCCACCGGCCGGCCCGGGAGTCAATCCGGCCCGTAGAAGGCGGGCCGGCCCGGTCATGGCAACCTAGACGGTGTATCAGGGCCGGGGTAGCCTGACTCTAACTTTCGTGAGGACATTCAGGCTCATGGAATGCCGGTCAAGTGAGCCGTATCAGCAGCCTGGGCGGGGCGTAGTGGGGGGACGCGACAATGACCTTGAACTGCTAGCCGGCACGGCACCGCCCATCGTTCGCCAAGGCAGCGTGAATGGCGAGCGGGCGGTGGTACGACCGCCTCTGCCTCGGCCGGCGCAATCTCGCGAATCCCGCTCCGGGAACGCGCCGCCCGCGCCGAATCCCACCCGTCAGACCCATTCGATTCCGGGAGCGCCCTGATGCCTGTGCTACCCATGGTTGGAGATGAGTTCGCGGGCTACCGGCTGCGCGCCGTGGTCGGCCGCGGCGGGATGAGCGTGGTCTACCAGGCCGAGAACCCGCGCCTGGGCAGCGTGGTCGCCCTGAAGGTGCTCGCCCCCGAGATCGCCACCGACGACGTTTTCCGCGCGCGGTTCCTTGAGGAGTCGCGCATTGCCGCCTCGCTGAACCACCCGAACGTGATCCCCATCTACGACATGGGGCCGTGCGACGACCTGCTCTACATCGCCATGCGGTACGTGGCCGGGACCGACCTGCGCGCGATGCTGAAGAAGCATTCCCCTCTCCCGCCCGGCGACGCCATCTTCCTGACCGGCCAGGCCGCGCGGGCGCTCGACGCGGCACACCGCAAGGGGCTGGTCCATCGCGACGTCAAGCCGGGCAACCTGCTCATCGAGCACGGCCAGGACGGCGACCCCGACCACGTCTACCTGTCGGACTTCGGTATCACCAAGTACATGCTGTCGCGCAGCGGCCTGACCAAGACCGGCGAATTCCTCGGGACGATCGATTACGTCGCGCCCGAGCAGATCCAGGAAACGCCGGTGGACGGCCGGGCCGATGAGTACTCGCTGGGCTGCGTGCTCTACGAGTGCCTCACCGGCCGGGTGCCGTTCCCGAAGGAACGCGACGCGGCGATCATCTGGGCCCACGTCGAGGAAATGCCCCCGCCGCCCAGTACCCTCCAGCCGGAGTTGCCGCCGGCCATCGACGACGTCTTCGCCCGGGTCCTGGCCAAGAAGCCGGAGGACCGTTACGCGAGCTGCCGCGAGTTCGTCGACGAAGCCCGCGCGTCCCTCGGGGTCGCCGCGACCCAGACGGGGACCAGCAGCGCGGCCACCGCGATCCGCGCCCAGGACGCCGGCGCCGCGATGCGCGCCCAGTCCGGCGGCGCCGTGCCGCCGGACATGATCAGCCAGCGAGGGTCGGTGCCCCCGCCGGCCGCGGGCGGGCGGACCGGCCGCGACGAGCCTGCCCCCGGATCGCACGGGCGACGGCCGCGCAGGCTCTGGGGCTGGATCGCGGCCGCCGCCGCCGTGGTCCTGATCGCGGCGGGCGTGGGCGTCTACCTCGGGACGCGCAGCAGCGGCAACAACTCCGGGTCGAAGGGCCACGGCAGCACGCACATGTCCATGCCCTTCCGCGCTAGCACCAGCATGCTCGACCGGGCGCTGATCCTGGCCGACCAGAGCCCCTTGTCGATGGGCTTCCTGAAGCCAAGCAGCTGCCACAACCAGAGCACCACGATGGTGACCTGCGTGAACCCGACCCTCGCCATCAGCACGGCAACCTTCCGCACCTATCCGTCGCTGACGGCCCTCTACGCTGCCTACCAGGCCGAGGTCCAGTCGGTTTCGCACGCGCCCTTCAAGCCCAACGTCGGCAACTGCGGCGACATCGACACCGACGGCGAGATCAGCTGGAACCACGCCTTCTTCCATTTGGCGAAGTTTTCGATGGCCCAGTCAGTTTCGGGGACGCTGAACCCGGAGACACAGGCGGCGGGCCGGATGTTCTGCTATCTCGACAGTTCCAGCCAGGAGCACATCGTGTGGACCCAGAACGACGGCCGCCTCCTGGGCTTTGTGACCGGCGGGCCGCATCCGAACGTGTACGACTGGTGGCACGGCGTTCACCACGACATCAGCTTCAACGGCCAGGGCATGAACATGCCCATGCCGACGCCGTCGTCCTCGATGCATATGTCCACCCCCACGCCCACGATGTCCATGACCTCGCCCATGCCCAGTAAGTCCTAGGGGGTCAGCAGCGCCTCGAGCCGCGCGCTGTCCCGGAACGCCGCGAGGTCGCGGTCCCGGCGGGCGTTAGCGCGGACGTCGGGGTTGAGCGTGACCGCTTCCCGGAGAGCCGTGGCCGCCTGGTCGAGCCGACCCGCCCGGGCCAGCGCGCAGGCGAGGTTGTAGCTGGCCATGCCGCGGGCCGGGCCGGGAGTGCCGAGGTAGCTGGCCGTGGCGACGCCGTGCCCGGCCAGGGCGACCGCGCGGTCCGGCCGGCCGTGCCCGAGGTAGTACTCGCCGAGGTGGCCGGCCGGGTGCCAGAATCCCCGGACGATGACCTGCAGCCAGAGCTGGCGGCCGCGCAGCCAGGGGTGCCGCGACGGGTCGCGGAGGTCATCGGCGCCCGCCGCGTGCACCTCGGCGATCAGTTCGCCGGTCACCGCACGGCTGTCCGCGGCGACCGCGTCCGCGGGCCGGGCGGCGTAGCCGCGGTACAGCTCGGCGGACGCGTGATCGATCTCGCCGAACTCCGGCGGGACCTGGCCCCGGCCGATCGCCTGCAGGCGCTGAACCTGCTGGCGCTTGAACTCCGTATTGTGCGCGACGAGCGGCACCGCGGCCCAGCACTGCGGGCTGCCCGGCTCCGCGGCGGGCGCGACCGCCAGCAGCATCTGCTCCTCGGCCGCGGCCAAGCCGAGCAGGCCGATGATCGCGCTCTTCAGCTCTCCGATATCCGGCATGCCGCTGCCTCCGCATCGGGTCCGGCGCGCCGCCGGCCGCACCCGGCCGGCTTGCGCGCGATGAATTTCACGGTCTCGTCCACGATGATGGTGATCTCGCCGAAGCCGAGGGTCTGCAGCCGGCCGAGCAGCCAGGCCGGGTCGACGGGGTTGTAGGTGTCGCCCGCATGGAAGTGATGCAGGTCGTCGCTGGCCAGGCTGTCCGAGCCGATGAGCACGCCGCCGGGCTTCAGTACCCGCAGCACCTCGGCCAGGATCTTGTTCTGCAGGGCCGGCGTGGGAACGTGGTGCAGCATGGTGAACGAGCCGGCCGAGTCGAAGGACTCGTCGGGGAAGCTCAGGTCGGCCGCGTCGCCGGCGACGACGGCGACGTTGCCGCCCGGGTACTTGCCGGCCAGCGCCGCGGCGGCGGCCGGGTCGACTTCCTGCGCGGTCAGCCGCCGCACCCGGTGCCGCAGCCATTCGGTCGCGGCGCCCGGCCCCGGGCCAATCTCGATCATGTCCGCGCCCAGGTCCGCGTGCCGGGTCAGGGACGGCAGGATCTCGCCCTGGATGTGCGCCGCCCACTCCGGGCTCGAGCACAGCCTGGCATGGCCTTCGTTCATGCCCACGACGCTACGGGCGGGCCCGGCCGGGCCCAAGGGCGTAGGCTGCCATCCTGTGTCGCGGGACGGACAATGTGTGGAGGGTGAGCCCGCCTGGCCAGCGGCCGTGACCGTCGTGACCTTCCCCATGCCCGCGGGCCTGGTTTTTGACTGGCATACCCATCCCGATCACCAGCTCGCCTGGGCCGCCAGCGGCGTGCTCACGGTCCGCACCAGCGCGGCCGCCTGGGTCCTGCCGCCCAGCCGGGCGCTCTGGATCCCGGCGGGGGTACGGCACGAGACATTGTCGGCGGGCGCCGCCACCATGCGGACGCTGTACATCAGGCCTGACCTGTGCCCGGTCAGCTGGCCGGACTGCACGCCGGTCTCGGCCAGCCCGCTGCTGGCCGAGCTCATCGGCTACCTGGAGGATCCCGGCCTCGACCCCGAACGCCGCGCGCACGCCGAGGCCGTGCTGGTCGACCTGCTGCAGCCCGTGGTAATGACGGCCATCGAGGTGCGCATGCCCGCCGAGGAACGGGCCAGGCGGGTCGCCGAGGCGCTGGCCGCTGACCCGGCCGACGGCCGGACGCTGGCGCAGTGGGGCCGTCAGGTCGGCGCCAGCGAGCGGACCCTGGCCCGGGCCTTCGTCGCCGGGACCGGGATCGGTTTCGGCCACTGGCGGGCGCTGCTGCGGCTGCAGGCCGCCATGCCGGCCCTGGCCGCGGGCGAGCCGGTGGGGAACGTGGCCCGGCGGGTGGGTTACGAATCGGTCAGCGCGTTCGTCGCGGCGTTCCGCCGCCAGACCGGCCTGACCCCGGCCGGGTACTTCCGCGGCCCCGTAGGGCCGCCCGGCTGACCGGTCCCCTCCGCGGGTCAGTCCGGGCCCAGGACCAGGCCGCTGGTCGGCACCCCGGTGCCGGCGGTGACCAGGACCGGTCCGTCGCCGCCGACCTGGTTGACCGAGGTGCCGCGGACCTGGCGCACGCCCTCGGCGATGCCGTTCATCCCGTGGATGTACGCCTCGCCCAGCTGGCCGCCGTGCGGGTTGACCGGCAGCCTCCCGCCGAGCTCGATCGCCCCGTCCGAGATGAAGTGCCTGGCCTCGCCGCGCGGGCAGAACCCGAGTTCCTCCAGCTGCAGCAGGACGTACGGGGTGAAGTGGTCGTAGAGCACGGCGGTCCGCACGTCCTGCGGACCCAGTCCCGCCTGCCGCCACAGCTGCCTGGCCACCGTGCCCATCTCGGGCAGTCCCAGCTCGTCACGGTAGTAGCTGGTCATCACGTACTGGCCTGGGCTACTGCCCTGGGCGGCCGCGCGGATCACCGCCGGGGCCTGCCGGAGATCACGGGCCCGCTCGGCGCTGGTCACGACGACGGCCACGGCCCCGTCGCTCTCCTGGCAGCAGTCCAGCAGCCGCAGCGGCTCGACGATCCACCGGGACGCCTGGTGCTCGGCCAGCGTGACCGGCCGCCGGTAGAACCAGGCGTTCGGGTTGGTGGCCGCGTGGCGCCGGTCCGCGACCGTGACCACGCCGAAGTCCTCGCTGCCGGCCCCGTAGTCGTGCATGTAGCGCCGGGCGATCATCGCGACGGTCGCGGCCGGCACGGCCAGGCCCATCGGGTAGTGCCAGCCGTTGTCGATCCCGGCGGAGGTCGGCGCGGCCACCGCGGCCCTCGAGACCTGGCCGAACCGGTGCCCGGAACGCTCGTTCAGCGCCCGGTAACACACCACCACCTGCGCGATCCCGGTCGTGACCGCCATCGCCGCCTGCTGCACGATCGCGCAGGCGGCGCCGCCGCCGTAGCCCACGTGGCTAAAGAACGTCAGCTCGCCCAGGCCGAGCTCGCGGGCGAGCGCGATCTCGGCGGTGTTGTCCATGGTGAACGTCACCAGCCCGTCCACGTCGGACGGGCGCAGCCCGGCGTCGGCCAGCGCGGCCGAGGTCGCCTCGGCGGCCAGCCGCAGCTCGCTGCGCCCTGAGTCCTTGGAGAACTCGGTGGCCCCGATGCCGGCGATCGCCGCCGCCCCGCCGATCACGCCTCCCTCCCTCCGGGCGGCAGGACCAGTCGGACCGTGCCGGTCACGTGGTCGCCCAGGCGGCACCGGCCGGTCACCTCCACCAGGAGCTCATCACCGTCTCGCTCGGCCACCTTCCCCGAGAAGGTCAGCGTGTCCCCGGCATAGCACGGCGCGCCCAGCCGGATCGCGACCTTGCGTACCAGCGCGTCGGGCCCGGCCCAGTCGGTGACGTACCGCTGCACCAGGCCGGTCGTGGTCAGGATGTTGATGAAGATGTCCTGGCTGCCCCGTGCGACGGCCTTGTCCCGGTCGTGGTGCACGTCCTGGAAGTCCCGGGTGGCGATCGCGGAGGCGACCACGAACGTCGGGGTCACGTCGATCGCCAGCTCCGGCAGGACCACGCCGTGGCCGGTCACGGAGCATCCTCCCGCCAGGCGGGCAGCGTCAGCGCGTCGTCGATCCGGACGAACTCCACCCGGACCGGCAGGCCGATGCGCGCCCGGTCCGGGCTCACACCGAGCAGTTCGCCGACCATGCGGACGCCCTCGGGGAGCGCCACCAGCGCGACCACCAGCGGCATCTGCTTCCCCGGTACCGGGGGGTGATGCTGCACCACGTAGCTGTAGACCTCGCCGGTGCCGGCGGCGACCACGTACCCGGGCCGGGCCGCGCCGCACGCGGGGCACATCGGGCCGGGCGGGTGGCGCAGGGCGCCGCAGCCACCGCAGCGCTGAATCCGCAGCTCGCCGGCGGCGGTGCCGTCCCAGAAGAACGCGGTGTCCGGCGAGACGGCCGGGCGCAGCACCTCGCCCGCCGGGAAGGCCGTTGCGGCCGGGGGGCGGAACTTCAGGATCCGGAATAGCATCGACGCGACCGGCTCGGCGCCCACATACCAGGTGCTCCGGGTGGTGACGAACCAGCCTTCGCCGAGCGCGGTCCGTTTCGGCCCGGTCACGTCCTCCAGCCGGGCCCGCACCGTGACCTGCTCGCCGTGCCGCAGGTAGCGGTGGTATTCCTGCTCGCAGTTGGTGGCGACCACCGAGGTGAACCCGGCCTGGTCGAGCACCGCCGACATCCGGCCCAGCGGATCGTCGTCGGCGGCTTGATGCTCCGCGGCTATATGCTCCGCGGCTGTATGCTCCGCGGCTTGATGCTCCGCGGCGGGGTGCAGCCCGCGCATGGTCCACACCTGCGCCATCGCCGGCGGCGCGACCAATCCGCCGTGCCGCGACCGGGCCGCGGCCTCGGCGTCGGTGTAGACCGGGTTGGCGTCGCCGATCGCCTCGGCCCAGTTCCGGATCATCGGCAGGTTCACCGGGTCCCGGGCCACACGCGGCCGCGACTCGCCGGCCGCGGCGATCCGGGCAGCCGCCTCCCGGATGTTCTCCTGGCTCACCGCGGCACCCGGGGCAGCCCGAGCCCGGCCGTCGCGATCAGCTCCCGCTGGATCTCGTTGACCCCGCCGCCGAAGGTCAGCACGGTGTTGCGCTTGGCCTGGATGTCCAGCCAGCGCGCCAGCTCGGCCGTGCGCGGGTCGGCGGGATCGCCGTACCGCCCGACGATGTCCTCAAGCAACTGGCCGAGCCGTTGCAGCCGCTGCGAGCTGAACACCTTGGTGGCGGACGCGTCGGCCACGTCGACCGCGGGCGCCACCGCGACCTGCCAGTTGAGCAGCTCGTTGATCCGCAGGCAGGCGTAGGACTCGGCCAGCGCGCGCCGCACGTCGGGCAGGCCGAGGAGCGGCCGGCCGTCCGGGGCGGCCTGGCCGGCCGCCCAGTCGCGCACCCGGTCGTGCAGCGCGGCGATCCGGCCCGCCGGGCCGAGCATCACCCGCTCGTGGTTGAGCTGCGTGGTCACCAGCCGCCAGCCCGCGTTCTGTTCGCCGACCCGCATCGTGACCGGAACGCGCACGTCGGAGTAGTAGGTGGCGTTGACGTGGTGGGCTCCGTCGTGGGTGATGATCGGCGTCCAGGAGAAGCCGGGGTCGGCGGTGTCGACGATGAGGATGGAGATGCCCTTGTGCCGCGGCGCGTCCGGGTCGGTGCGGCAGGCCAGCCAGATGTAGTCGGCGTCGTGCGCGCCGGTGGTGAAGATCTTCTGGCCGTTGACCACGTAGGTCCCACCCGCCTCCCCCTCCCCCACCACACGGACCGCCCGGGTGCGCAGCGCGGCCAGGTCGGTGCCGGCCTCGGGCTCGGTGTACCCGATCGCGAAGTGCACCTCGCCGGCCAGGATCTTGGGCAGGAAGAAGTCCTTCTGCTCCTGCGTTCCGTGAGCCTGCAGCGTCGGCCCGACGGTCTGCAGGGTGACGCTGGGCAGCGGGACGTCGGCCCGGGCCGCCTCGTCGACGAAGATCTGCTGTTCCATCTGGCCGAGCCCGCGGCCGCCGAACTCGGCCGGCCAGCCCACGCCGAGCCACCCGTCGCGGCCCATCCGCCGCACCACCTCGCGGTAGACCGCGCCGTGCCGCTCGGTGAGCATCGCCTCGCGCTCGTCGGCCGAGATCAGCGTGGCGAAATAGGCCCGCAGCTCGTCGCGCAGCGCGACCTGCTCGGCGGTGAGGTCGAGGAACATGGCGGCCCTTAGCCGTCATCCCGGGCGCAAACCCGGGCGCCGAGCCGGTCGAGGCGGTAGTCGGCGCCGCCCACGAACCTGACCAGGTCCTTGACCAGCGCGGAGTAGCGGTGCAACGGGTAGGTGACGTCCATGCCGATCCCGCCGTGCAGGTGGTGGCAGGTGCGCAGGGCCTCGGGCGCCTGCCCGGCCAGCCAGTACGCGGCCACGTCGAGATCGCTTCCGGCGTCGCGGCCGACCTGCATCCGCCAGCAGGCCGAGAGCGCGGCCAGGTGCAGGGTGCGCGAGGTGATGTACACGTCGGCGATGTGCTGGGCCACAGCCTGGAAGGTCGCCAGGGGCCGGCCGAACTGCTCCCGCGCGGCCACGTGCGCCGTGGTCAGCGCCAGCGCGCCCGCCAGGGCACCGTCAGCCAGGCAGCAGGCCCCGGCCACCGCGAGCTGGTAGAGATCCTCGGCGGCCCGGCCCCCGCCCTCCTGGCCATCCCCCTTCACCGAGCCGAGCAGGCCGGCGACGGGTGCCTGATCCAGCCGCAGCGTGTACTCCGGCTCGCCGGAGGAGCTGTGCGTACGCTGCCAGGACACGCCCTCGGCCGACGCCTTGACGACCACGACTGCGGTGCCGCCGACCTCCAGGCTGGCCGGTACCAGGATCCAGTCGGCCGCGGCGGCGTACGGCACCCCGATCTTGACGCCGGAGACCGTGCCGGGCGTGCGCCCCAGCGTGGCCGTGGTGGCGGGCCGGGCGGGCATCACGCCGGAGGGCTCGCGGACCGCCGCAGTGAGCACCGTGTCGCCGGCGGCGACGCCGGGCAGCAGCGCCTGCTGCAGGTCGCGGTCGCCCCACCGGACCACCGGCAGGACTCCGAGAACCAGCGTGGCCAGCGCGGGCACTGAGGCGGCCCGCCGGCCGACCTCGGTCAGCGCCACCGCCACGTCCAGCACGCCGAGCCCGTCCCCGCCCAGCCAGGCGGGCAGGGCCAGCGCCAGCAGGCCGGCCCGGCCCAGTTCCTTCCACAGCGCCGTGTCGAACCCGCCCTCGTCCCCGGCCGCCGCCCGCGGCCCGGCCGGCCGGGCCTGGCCGAGCACCTCGGCGGCGACCCGGGCGACGGCCTGCTGGGTCTCGTCGAGGGCGAAGTCCATAGCGGTCGGCACCGGTCCTCCTCGTGGCCGCGGCTCGCAAAATTAGAACACGTTTTACCGGCCGTCGGCCACCGCGGAGCTCCCGGCCGGGCCCTTTCGGCGTTGATACTCTTGATGACGGCGCGGACCGCTGCAACGTCCTGGCCCGCGCAAATCGCCAGCCGGAGATCGCGGGCAGCGGCTCCGGCTTTGTTGGCATCACGAGAGGCCTGGATGGCAGCACCGAGAACACGTATCACCGGCACCGTCGCGCCGAACGCGGCCGCGGCCGAGCTCGGCTCGGCGGCGCAGCGTGACCGCCGCAAGCGGATCCTCGACGCCACGCTGGCGCTGGCGTCCAAGGGGGGCTACGACGCGGTGCAGATGCGGACCGTGGCCGAGCGGGCCGAGGTGGCCCTCGGCACGCTGTACCGGTACTTCCCGTCCAAAATCCACCTGCTGGTGTCCGAGCTGGCCCGGGAGTTCGAGCAGACCCAGGAGAAGCTGGACCGCAAGCCCATCCCCGGCGAAACGCCTTACGAGCGGATGATGTACGTGCTGGGCCGGATCACCCGCACCATGCAGCGCGAGCCGATGCTGACCGAGGCCATGACCCGGGCGTTCATGTTCGCGGACCCAAGCGCCGCGGCCGAGGTCAACACGGTGGCCCGGCTGATGGAGCAGATGCTCACGAAGGCCATGCACGACGGCGAGCCGTCCGCCGACGACAAGGCCATCGCCCGGGTCATCGGCGATGTCTGGCTGTCCAACCTGGTCGCCTGGGTGACCCGCCGCGCCTCCGCGGACGACGTGAGCAACCACCTCGAGCTCGCCGCCCGCCTGCTGCTGCGCTGACCCTCCCTAGCAAGGTCACCCGCGGTGGCGTTCGGGATGCAGGAGCAGGCGCCAGATGAGCACCCGCAGGCGCCGCACGGCCGGGAGGCGGCTCCTCTTGCGTAGCACCCGCCGGACCCGGCGCCCGTTCAGCGTGGCCCATTCCAGCCGGACGACCGTCTGCCGCAGGGTGCCCCGCCTCGTCCGCGGCGGCGGGGCCGGGTACCTGTCCCGGTACCGCTGGTCGGTCAGCGCGGCCGTCGCGGCCACGGCGGCGTCCAGGACCTGGTCGGCGGGCAGGTCGGCGGGCCCCCGGTACGGCCCCGCCGCGGGTTGCGGCAGGAGCTCGCCGAGATCGCCGACGATGTGGAATTTGGAGTCACGCAAGCCCGCGACCAGGATCTCCGACTGTTCTTTGACCCACGCCTCCCGGCTGGCGGGTATGGTCAGCCGGGCCTGGCGCGCCCGCGCGGCCAGCACGTTGTGCGCGAGGATTCGCTTGACGTTCCGGGTGTAGAACCAGTAGGGCATCTCCTCGGGCAGCGTCTCGTTCAGCCTGCGCAGGAACTCGACCTCGGCCAGCCCGAGCGAGGGATTGGCGTACGCCTCGGCGAGGTCGGCGCGGCCGGGATCGATGCCGAGGACCGACGCGAACCTGACCCAGAGGGTGCTGGCCGGGCCGTGCTGCGGCACGGTGATCACATGCACCTGGTCCGGCGGGAGGTGCCGCGACCACATGTCGAGGATGGCCAGCGTGTCGTGGAACGTCCAGAATCGCCACTGGCGCCGGTCGGCGGCGTCCGACTGGACGTCGATGACATCGCTCAGCCATTCGTCCCATCCGGCGGTGCCGCGGGTCTTGACCGTCTCCTGCCATTCGGCCGGCAGCAGGGTGGCGAGGGCGCGCACGGTGAGGATGACGTGCACCTCGGCCGGCAGCAGCGACCGGACGGCGCGATCGGCCTGCGGCGGGTTGCACGCGGCCAGCACCTCGTCCGAGATGACGGCCGCCTCGGGGGCCAGCAGGGCCTGGCCGGCCAGGACGTCCCAGTCGCCGGTCCACGGATCGGTGGGGTCGGCGGCTTCCCGCGGGGCCTCACGCAGGTCCCGGCTGGCCCGGTTATGATCGCGGCCTTCGTACCCCGGCAGCAGGATGCCCTGGGCGGCCAGCCGGGCCCGGTTGGACCACAGGGCACGTTGCAGGAACGTCGTGCCCGTCTTCGGCTCGCCGATGTGCACGTAGATGCGCGGGCGGCGGCCACCCGGCACCCGGTTCTTCCTGTCGGCCGGAACCCGGCCCGCGGTATCGCGTGATGCCAACCTGACACCCGATTCGATGACGGCGCCCCAGCAGACATGCGGTCATCAGCTGGTAATGGGCGAGCAAAGTACCGGTATGGTAGTCGTTCTGGCCACCTCGTGAGGCTAAATACGGCCAATGTGACGGCCGTGTCGCGCCCGGTGGTCGTAGCGGGCGGCCCTACCAGCTGCCGCCGAGGTCGCTGCCGTACCAGGACTCGATGATCCGGTGCGCGATCGACACCGGTGGCGGCAGCCTGATCTCGCCGTTCGCGATGGAGGCTCGCAGCTCATCCCGGCTGAACCAGTGCGCCTCGACGATCTCGTGGGAGTCGACCATGATCTTCAGGCTGCCGGTGGCGCGGGCGCGGAAGCCGAGCATCAGGCTGTGCGGCATCGGCCAGGGCTGGCTGCCCACGTAATGGGCGTCACCGACGACGATCCCGGTTTCCTCGTGCACCTCGCGCGCGACCGCCTGCTCGGCAGACTCGCCCGGCTCCACGAACCCGGCCAGGATGGACACCCGCCGCTCGGGCCACATCGCATTCCTGGCCAGCAGGCACCGGTCGTCGGGGTCGGTGACCAGCATGATCACCGCGGGGTCGAGCCGCGGGAAGTGCTCGCTTCCGTCGGTCATGCAGCGCCGGGCGTGGCCGGCCAGCACCGGCTCGGTGACCGCGCCGTCCCGCGGGCAGTGCCCGTGCGTGGAGTGCCAGTTGCCGAGCGCCACGGCCTCGGTCATCAGCCCGGCGTCGCGGTCGGACAGCACCGGCCCGGCCTGCCGCAGGCTGATCGGCCGGGCCTCGGAGCCCGGGTTTTCCCCCGTCTCCGGCCGCGGGAGCGGCCCGGCCACGCCGAAGTAGATGACCCCGTCGGCGTCGACCCCCAGCAGGAACCTGACCCCGTCCGGGGCCCGTTGCGGGGACAAGAAAACCAGTTCCGCCTGATCGTCGCCGCCCGCGGTCCGGATCAGGGCCTGCCCGTCCTCGACCACGAGCACGCGGGTACCGGGGTCGGCCCAGGCCGCGGCGAGCCACTCGGCGTCGGCGCGGCGGACCGTGGACCGGTCCACCTCGCCGCGGCCCAGGGCGAGGTTGCGCAACCCGCCGCTGTCGGTCAACTCGGCGGAGCCGAGCTTGCCGTGCCGGTCCGGCGGCAGGCCCGGCGCGGCGCTCACCGCGCCGCCGTGAGATCGCCGGCCGCCGCGAACTCGTCCCACAGATACGCGGCGGCCTCGGCGCCCTTGAGCAGCAAGTTCATCTCGACCTTCTCATTCGGCGCGTGAATGCGGTCGGAGTCCAGCCCCACGGCCAGGAAGACCAGCGGCGCCCCGAGAATGGCGGCCAGGTCGGCTTCGTGACCGCTTCCGCCTTCCCGGGTGAACAGGACCTCGGACCCGAAGGCGCGCTCCATGGCCCGTTTCGCCGCCTGCACGGCGGCCGAGTCGACCGGCGAGAAGCTGGGGCGGACACCGGGGCCCGGGACGGTGACGACGGCCTCGATGCCCGGCGGCGTGCGCTGGGCCACGTACTCGCGCAGCGCGGTGGCGACGTCGGCGGGTTCCTGGTTCGCGACCAGCCGGAACGACAATTTCGCGTGCGCCTGGCCGGGGATGATCGTCTTGCCGCCCGGCCCGGTGTGGCCGCCCCACATCCCGTTGATCTCCGCCGTCGGCCGGGCCCAGATCCGCTCCAGCGTGCTGAACCCGGCCTCGCCCGCCGCGGCGCGGCTGTGGCCAGCGTCGTCGAGCCAGGCCTGCTGGTCGAACGGCAGCCGGGCGAACATCTCGCGCTCGGCGGCCGAGACCGGGAGCACCTTGTCGTAGAACCCGGGCAGGGTGACCCGGCCGTCACGGTCGTGCAGCCCGGCCAGCAGGTCCGCCAGGACGTGCAGCGGGTTCGGCACCGCCCCGCCGAACGACCCCGAGTGCAGGTCCCGCTCCGGGCCGCGCAGGTCAATCTGCGCCTCGGCCAGGCCCCGCATGCCGGTGCACATCGACGGCACGTCCGCCGCCCACATCGTGGTGTCCGAGATGACGATCACGTCGCAACCGAGCCGATCAGAGTTGCTCTGCAGCAGGGCGGGGAAGTTGGGCGACCCCGACTCCTCCTCGCCTTCGATCAGGAGCTTGAGCGTGACCGGCAGCGCGCCGCGGCCGTCAGCGTCCAGCCCGCCCGCGACGGCGCTGGCCCGCGCGGCCAGGGCGTGGAAGAGCACCTGGCCCTTGTCGTCGGAGGCCCCGCGCCCCAGCAACTGCCCGTCGCGCTGCGCGGGCTCGAACGGCGGCGACTCCCACTGGTCGAGCGGCTCGACCGGCTGCACGTCGTGGTGACCGTAGACGAGCACCGTGGGAGCCGACGGGTCCGCGGCCGGCCAGTGCGCGAACACCGCGGGAAGCCCGGCGCCGCCCGCGCCGGTTTCCCAGATCTCCGCGACCGGGAAGCCGCTCTGGCGCAGGTACCCCGCCAGCCATTCCGCGCTGCGGCGCACGTCGGCGCGGTGCGCCGGGTCGCCAGAGATCGACGGTATGGCCA
>Ga0306920_100004835_pt1 | contig 17320 bp, 15 predicted proteins | sample flu12Cox44000170_FD_204666 | JGI IMG/M metagenome (GOLD analysis project Ga0306920, IMG submission 204666) | Lab enrichment of tropical soil microbial communities from Luquillo Experimental Forest, Puerto Rico - flux4day.12C.oxic.44.000.170 (v2)... | ecosystem: Environmental > Terrestrial >... | reverse complement strand
CCTTGAACCCGTTTCAGGCCGAATTATGGGACGGAAATCCGCACGCAGTCGCGTCGCCCCATCAACACACAATCCTGGGTCCTGCGCAGATCGGCAATGCTCATGGCAAGCCAGATACCGATCGCGGTCAGCGCGACGGTAAAAGCGAAGGCGGCGATATTGGCAAGCATGCGCTGGCGGAAATCGTCCGGTTCGTCCCGCGGACGTTCATACCGCGACAGGTCGAGCTGCTCGGAGAGCTTGTCCTCGCGTTGGGGCAGCCCGACCGCATTGCCGCGCCAGGCCGGCGGCTGCGCCGGAGTTCGCGGCCGGAACTGCAGCACGCGGTGTTCTTCCTCAGCCACAATTGGTCGCTGGGTCTTCACGGCTTCAGGCTCTCCAACGTCCGTCTCTCATAGCACGCGCGCAGTGCCCCTCACAGAAAATGTTGGCACAGCGCCGATCCGTACAAAGACTAACTTTCGGAAGTGTCATGAAACCTGCCGTAATCGATCCTGACGCGACCGTCGTCTGAGGTGCCGAGAACATCGACATAGCGGCGACCGAACAGGATGTCCCGGTGTTCATAGGATTTGCGCGCATGAACGGTTTGTGCCGCGATGACGTCATATCCGGAAACCACGACCACGAGCGAAACATCGGCTGCATCGAGTTCCGCCGGGCCCATCCCATGCAAAGGGCTCTGCTCGTCGATCACATGATACAGCGTCCAGCTCAGCGCCAGAGCGGGACTCTCGTGGCGCAACAACCGCAGCTCGAAAAATCTCCTGATCTCGTTGCCTTCGGCGGTCACGAGATCCCTGAACATCCAAATTCTCGCGGTGGCGTTGCCGATGATGTTGTGCCGCTCATTGGCAAAACGGATCATCAGGGTGGGCTGGCCGTCATGATTGGAGATCACCGGGTTTTTGGCAAACAACAGCCGCGCGCTTGGCCGCGAAAAGCGGGCAAAGATCAGCCCCGTCATCAGCGACATTGAGAAGATGCCGGTGAAGAGTTCAATTGTTGCAACGAAATGTCCATAATGGGTCTGCGGATGCATGTCGCCGTAGCCCGCTGTCGAGAGCGTCTCGATGCTGAAGTAGAAATAATCGATGTAGTCACCCCCCTTCACATTGGCGACCGGCTGATCGCCGAGCAAATAAAGCAGGGCGAATACGGCGTTGAAGGCGAGAAAGACCAGCGCGGCGCCGATGATGAAGGCTGGCCATGACGCGGTCATGCAGCGGTGGCTGATGTCGGCCCAAAAGTTGAGTTGCAATCCTTCGGCAATGATCTCACGGCCGCCAATCCGGACCACCCGTGCCTTCGGTGTCCGTTCGCCCTGGCCTGTCGTCATCTTTCATCATTTCCTGACGGGCGGAGGCATTTCATCACCCGTGCCGTCATGACATAATTGAGCAATTTCAAGGAGATTATTGGCAGTCAGACACGGGAGTTTCAAGCTATGACCGATACCCGCGAACCGAAAGTGCATCCGGTACCGATTCTGGAGCTGCGTCCGACCCAGATGACCGTCGGCTTGCGCGAGGTCAAGGAGAAGCGCAAGCGCTTTCGCGAGCAAAAGGCGCAAAAGCAGAGAGAAATGATCGGTCATCACATGATTCCCGTGGTGCGGGGGCCGGACAAGCGCTTTTATGTCGTCGACCACCATCATCTTGCGCGCGCGCTTCACGATGAAGGAATTGCGGACATTCTGGTGACCGTGATCGGCGATCTGACCATGGTCGACCGAGACGCCTTCTGGGGCGTGATGGACAACAAGCGCTGGGTCTATCCCTACGACGCCAAGGGGGAGCGGCGCCATTTCAAGGACCTGCCGAAGTCGGTGAAGGACCTCAAGGACGATCCATTCCGCAGCCTGGCCGGCGAATTGCGGCGCGCCGGCGGCTTCGCCAAGGACACGACCCCATTCAGCGAATTCTTGTGGGCGGACTTCCTGCGCCGGCAGATTTCGCGCAAGCTGGTCGAGGACCACTTCGCCAAGGCGGTGGAAAAAGCGCTTGAGGCCGCCAAGAGCGACAATGCGGTCTATTTGCCGGGCTGGTGCGGCCCCCAGGCCGACGACTAAATGGAAGTTGCGATCAGGCGCGACTGCAGCGGCGGCTCTAGTGTCCCGGTTCTGACATTCGTATCCTATCGCGGAGATTTCGTTTACGAATGTCAGAACCAAAGGGACACTAGCAAATATCGGATTCTAGTGTGGTTTTGGATTTGACATTCGCCTTGAGAACTCGCGGCCATACCGAAGCGAATGTCAAATCCACCACACTATGCCGCACCCCCTTTTCCGCAACAGCCAACTTATGTAGTGTGCCCGAAGAGCCGCCTTCGGGACGTGCCGGAGTCCTGCAAGAATTCATGACGGCGTTTCTTGCCTGCGGCGGGCTTCTAGCCTTTTTGATTTTTTCGAACAGCACAATCCTGTTCCGACCAGCTCGGAAGGGACCTTCATTTCCTAAAACAGCATAATCACGGGAGCAATCGCCATGCATTTCTGTCTCACCGGACAATACACGCCACGCGCTCTCAACAACCTTCTGGAAAATCCGACGACCAATCGCTACGAAGCGGCGAAGAAATTGATCGAAGCAGCCGGCGGCAAATTGATTTCGATGTACGGCACGCCGGTCGACGGGCCGGGCGTTTTGGCAATCTTCGATGTGCCCGACCCCAGCTCGGCTCCAGCGATCGTCGGCGTCGTCGTGGCCGCCGGGACCCTGCAAAACGTCAAGCTAACACGCCTGCTGACGCAGGATGAAATCCTGCCGATTCGTCAAAAAGCGGCCAAGCTTCGCGCCTCCTATACGCCGCCCGGCGCCTGATATCGTCAAGCGCGCTCGCGCTTTGCATCGAGGGCGCGGTCCGGATCGTCTTAAGGAAACGGACCGCGCTTGCCTTCAACCAGAGGAGTTTGCAATGCCATCGCATGCTGGCGAGTGTTTTTGTGGCGCCGTCAAAATCGAAGTATCCGGCGAGCCCGAGGGAATGGGCTATTGCCATTGCCGGTCCTGTCGTTCCTGGTCCGGCGGACCGGTCAACGCCTTCTCACTCTGGAAGCCGGAAGCCGTGCGTGTTGCGGCAGGCCAGGAATTCGTCGCCATGTACCAGAAGACGCCGGTCAGTCAGCGCCAGTACTGCAAGAAATGCGGCGGTCACCTCATGACCAACCATCCTCCGCTGGGCTTGGTCGACGTGTTCGCGGCAACGCTACCGACCCTCAATTTCAGTCCGGGCGTTCACGTCAATTACGCCGAGACGGTATTGCCGATGCGGGACGGCCTGCCGAAGTTCAAGGATTTTCCGGCGACTTTCGGCGGGTCCGGTGAGCAATTGGCCGAGTAACGCCGAAGCTCGCGCAACCCGCCGCTATTTTGGCACCCGCCCCATCAGGTAAAACTCCTCATTGGCGCGCATGCCGGTGAGGTGGGCCATCCGGTTCGACAGCGCAAACAGTGCCGCGATCGCGCCGATGTCCCAGATATCGTCGTCCGAAAAGCCGTGCTTTGCGAGAGCGGTAAAATCGTCGTCCGATATCAGGTGCGCCTCGGTGCAGACCTTGCCGGCAAAATCCAGCATGGTGCGCTGGCGCGGCGTGATGTCGGCCTTCCGGTAGTTCACCGCGATCTGGTCGGCAATCAGCGGGTTCTTGGCGCGGATGCGCAGGATCGCGCCATGCGCGATGACGCAATACTCGCAATTGTTGGCGGCCGAGGTCGCCACCACGATGATCTCGCGCTCCGCCTTGGTCAGGCCGCCCTCTTTGTCCATCAGCGCGTCGTGATAGGCGAAGAACGCGCGGAATTCATCTGCCCGATAGGCGAGCGTCAGAAAGACGTTCGGAATGAAACCGGATTTCTCCTGCACCGCGAGCAGGCGGGCGCGGATATCCTCCGGCAGCCTGTCGATTGAGGGCGCGCGAAATCGTTTTGCCGCTGGTTGTGTCATCCGAGGTGCCCTTCACTGAGGGAGCCACGGGCGACCTTAGTGGATCGCGTAATCGGCGCAACCGCGATCAGCGCAACGGCTTCTTCAGGAGCGAGAAGCGGTCGGGGTCGAGCCCTTGCGAGGGTTGCAGCAGGGGTGCTTCGAGGGAGGAAAGGCTGCGCGCACCGGACCGTTCGCCAATACCGGGATCGTTGGGAACGTCGCGGTTCGACATCGCGCCGCGCCAGCGCTCCAGCACCGCACCGACGAAATGCGTGTCGTGACCGGTCGTGGCCGTTGGCACCGTGCCGATGGTGGCTTCACTGCGCGGCCGTTGATGCACCGGCACCTCCTTGAAGCGCAGGCGGGTCGGTAGTGCGACGCCTTCGCCGAAGGCCAGCACCTCCCTGGTGCCGAGCGAGGGGACGAAGGACAACAGGTTGGCTGCGGCATCCGAGACCGCCGAACGCAGCAACGCCTGGTCGCGATCGTTGGCGAGCCGCATCGAAAACAACGTGTTGCACTGGGAGATGATGGTGGCGTCGAGTTCGGCCGGCCGCTGGGTGACGAGGCCGAGATAGACCCCGTACTTGCGGCCTTCCTTGGCGATGCGGGAAATGGCCTTGCGCGTCGGTCCGAATCCGACGTTGCGGTCAGCGGAGGCGTAGCGATGCGCTTCCTCGCAAACGAACAAGAGCGGCGAAACGCCGTCGCTCCACAGGCCGAAATCGAACGCCATGCGGCACAACACCGAGACCACGGAATCGACGACTTCGACGGGAAAGCCGGCGAGCTGCATGATCGTCATCGGCTTGCCCTGGGCCGGCAGGCGGAACAGGTGGCTGATCACGTCAGCCATGGTGTCGCCGCCGACATTGGCGTTATCGAACATGAAGGTGTAGCGCGGATCGTTGCGGACGGTTTCGATGCGCGAAATCAGCTTGTGATAGATGATCCGGGAAGAGCGGTTTTCGAGCTTGCCCATGCGCTCGTCGATCAACGAGATCAGGTCGACCAGGCGATAGGGCACCGGCGTATCGAGGGTGAAGCCGACCGATTTGACCTCCGAGCGCTTCAACCCCAGTCGGTCGGTGTTCTGGTACTGGGTGTAGAGCCCCTTGGCCTGCGGAATCACCTCGGCCAGGATGTCGAGTTCCTCAGGCACCCCGGGCCGGCCTGCGAAGAGCACGTCGACGATTTCCTCGAAATTGAACAGCCAGAACGGCAGTTTCAGATTGCGCGGGTTGAGCACCAATGCGCGATCGCCGAAGCAACGGCCATATTCGTTGTGTACGTCGAGCAGGAAGATGCGCAGGATGGGCCGCGCCTTCAGGATCTCGTTGAGCAGCAGCGATACGCCGGTCGATTTGCCGACGCCGGTCGAACCGAGCACGGCGAAATGCTTGGAGAGCATTTCCTCGATGTCGACATAGGCTGTAACCGAGCTGTCCTGCTGCAGCGTTCCGACATCGATCTGGTCGGAACCGGACGGAGCATAGATGGTTCGAAGCTCTTCGTTGGTGACCAGGTCGACCGTGTCGCCGATCGTCGGATAGTGCGTAACGCCGCGCTGGAACCTGGGCCGGTCGCCGGAGAGAATTTCACCCAACAGGTCGACGCCTGCGGTCGCGATGTAGTTGTCCGAGGTCGGCAGGTTCTCGCAGGACACGTCCGTGATCATCGCGACGATGGTGCAGGTGGCGCTGCGCAGGCTGACGAAGCGGCCGACGGTCGCCCGCATTTCGGCCAACGGCATTTGGCTTGTCGCGAGCAGACCAACCCGCGCGAGCGACCCGCGCACTGAAATTACACGTCCAAGGGGCGTCACTGAAATTACCTGCCATAGGAGTGGTCGTGACGTCACTATGCCGGCCGTCCTTGGAGAAACTGTTAAGCCGGGGAGTTCTCAACTCGATCAAATCCGCCCCAGTTTTCCTCGTTTGCCGAAATTGGCTGCAATTTCGCCGTTGAAGTCTCGGGAAGCCGCGTCAAAACCCGGTTTTTTGCATCGCGAGGGGTTACGGCGCGCAATTAACCCTGTTTTTACAATCCAGCGAACGACCGAACCGGGCCGGCATCCCGCAAGCATGAGCGCCCTCCAATCCACACGCGGTCAAAACCGTGATACTCGCGAGGGCGGGAAGGCTTGACGGAGAAGCCAGGGCAATGGATCGCAGCGACGTATTGATCATCGGCGGGGGAATTGCGGGCATCGTCACGGCGCTCGAGCTGCTCGACGGCGGCAAGACGGTCACGTTGGTCGATCGCGACGAGGAAGGCGCCTTCGGGGGGCTGGCGCGCGAGAGCTTTGGCGGAATGTTTTTTGTCGATTCCCCGGATCAGCGTCGGCAGGGGATCAGGGATTCCGCGGAGCTGGCCTTTCAGGACTGGTGCAGTTTCGCCGAGTTCGACGCCGACGACGTTTTGCCGAAGGCGTGGGCCGAAGCCTATGTGTCGCGCTGTACCGCCGACGTCTATCGCTGGGTCCGCCGCTACGGCGTCAGCTTCCTTCCTGTCGTCAACTGGGTGGAACGGGGAGAATTTCGTCCGGGCAACTCGGTGCCGCGTTTTCATGTGTGCTGGGGCACAGGCAAAGGACTGGCGGAAGCCCTGATTGCGGCCCTGCGGGCGCATCCGAATGTCGGCCGGTTGACGTTGCACTTCAACCGGCGCGTCGAGCGGCTCACAATGCGGGGCGGCCGCGTCGACGGGGCTGAGGGTGTCGATGAAATGAGCGGCGCGCCCTTCGAGGTGCGGGCCGAGCAGGTGGTCGTGGCGGCGGGCGGCATCAACGGCGGCGACCTGTCGCGGGTGCGGCAGAACTGGCATCGCGACTGGGGGACGCCGCCCGCGGAGATATTGAGCGGTTCGCACCGGTTTGCCGACGGCAAGCTGCACGACGCAACGGTCGCCGCCGGCGGCGTGCTGACGCACCTCGACCGGATGTGGAACTATGCCGCAGGCGTCCACCACCCGCGTCCACGCAAGCCGCAGCATGGCCTTTCCCTGGTGCCGCCACGCTCCGCGCTCTGGCTCAACTGGCGAGGGGTTCGGATCGGGCCGCAGCCGCTGGTGTCGGGTTTCGACACGCGCCGCCTCGTCACCGATATCTGCGCGCAGGAGCGGCAATATTCCTGGCAGTTGATGAACCGGCGCATCGCGCTGAAGGAATTGGCTGTCTCGGGCGCGGAGCACAATCCCTCCATCCGTGATCGGAAGCGTCTGGCTTTCCTGCGCGACATCCTGTTCGGCAATCGCTGGCTGGTGAACGAGATGATCACCAATTGCAGGGATTTCGTAACTGCCGGCTCGCTGCCGGAACTGGTCGAGAAGATGAACGCATTGCAGGGGGACCGGTCGGTCGATCTTAATGCGGTGCGGGAGGCGGTTGCGAGCTATGATGCGACGATTGCCCGCGGTGAAAGCCTGATGAATGACGAGCAACTGCGGCGCATCGCCTATTTGCGAAAATATCGCGGCGACCGCATCCGGCTTTGCAAATTCCAACCGATCAACGATCCAAAGGCATTGCCGTTGATCGCGGTCCGTGAATTCATCATCAGCCGCAAGAGCCTCGGCGGCATCAAGACCGACCTGCGGAGCAGGGTTTTGAACGCGGCGGGCGAGGTGATCGAGGGTCTTTACGCGGTCGGCGAGGCGGCCGGCTTCGGCGGCGGTGGCATGCATGGCTTGCGGGCGCTGGAAGGCACCTTTCTCGGCGGCTGCATTCTGTCGGGCCGCATTGCGGCGGCCGCGATCGACGGCCGCGCGTCATTCCTGAAAGATTGAGGGAACATCATGAAAAGAACCGGAGCCTGGCTTGCGGTGTATGCGCTGGAGCAGATCGGAGCACGCTTCACTTTCGGGATTCCCGGCGTCCACACCACCGAACTCTACGACGCCCTGAACAGCTCCAACCGCATCACGCCGGTGCTGGTGACGCACGAGGGCGGCGGCGCCTTCATGGCCGATGCCGTCGGCCGGCTTTCGGATTCGATCGGCGTTCTGACCGTCGTTCCCGCCGCAGGACTGACCCATGCCAGCAGCGGGATAGGCGAGGCTTTTCTCGACGGCGTGCCGATGCTGGTGATCTCGGGCGGTCCGCGGACCGATACCGGACACCGCTATCAGCTGCACCAGATGGATACCCACAAATTCATGGGCGGCCTGACCAAGGCGACCTTTCGCGCGACGCGGCATGAGGACGTCGTGCCGATGCTGTTTGAAGCCTATGCGATCGCAACCTCCGGCGAGCCGGGGCCGGTGTTCGTCGAATTGCCGGTCAATATTCTTTTGATGACCGATGAGGTCGGCGAGCTCCCTCAGTTCAAGCCCCCCGAGCCGCCGCGCGTTGAGGCAACAGCCGAGATCGCCGGCGCCGTCGATCTTCTGCGCGCGGCTTCACGCCCCTGCATCTTTGCCGGTTGGGGCGCGCGTGACGCAACGGCAGAGCTGGTCCGGCTGGCCGAATGGCTGGACGCGCCGGTTGCAACCACCCTGCAGGGCCTGTCGGTGTTTCCCGCCAACCATCCGCTGCATACGGGCTTTGGCTTTGGTGCTTCGGCGGTACCTTCAGCGCGGAACGCGTTTGCGGATTGCGATTGCATGATCGCGATCGGCACGCGGTTTTCCGAGATTGCAACCGGCAGCTACGGCGCCAGCGTGCCGGAAAAGCTGATCCACATCGACATCAACCCTGCCGTCTTCGGTGCCAACTATCCCGTTAGCGTCGGCATCGCCGGCGACGCCGGCGCGGTGCTGAAACCCTTGAATGCGGAGCTTCAGGCAAAGCTGCCGCGGCGCGACGCCGACAATGCCGTGCGCGAGCGGATCAAGCGCGACAAGGCCGCCTACCGCGAAAGCTGGTACCGCAACGACGCGGCTAACATCGTCAACCCGGTGCGGTTCTTTGATGAGCTGCGCCGGCAGATGCCCGATAACGGCATTATCGCGATCGACGACGGCAACCACACCTTCCTCACCGCCGAGCTGATGCCGATCCACGCACCGAAAAGCGTGATCCTGCCGACCGATTTCAACTGCATGGGCTATGCTGTGCCGGCTGCGATCGGCGCCAAGCTCGCTTTCCCCGACCGTTCCGTTCAGACAATCGTCGGCGACGGCGCCTTCATGATGACCTGCATGGAGATTTTGACCGCATCCACCAACAACCTCGGGATCGTTTACTACGTCTTCAATGACGGGGAGCTTGCCCAGATCGGACAGGCCCAGGCCATTCCCTACGGACGCAAGCCCTGCACGACGCTCGGCAAGCTCAACATCGAGGGCGTGGCGCTTGCGACAGGCGCGGCCTATCTTGCCATGAACGACAACTATTCGATTGCGAGCGTGATCGGCAGCGCCAATGAAATCGCGGCTTCAGGCAGGCCCGTCATCGTCGGCGTGCGGATCGACTATTCGAAGAAGACGGCGTTCACCCTTGGCGCGGTCAAGACCAATTTCGGCCGCTTTCCGTTGAATGAAAAGCTGCGCTTCTTGACCCGCGCCGCCGTGCGGCATGTAACGGGGTAGGCGACCGCTCAGCCCAGGAAATCCGCGATGATATCAGCGGATTGGCGCGCGCTGGTGAGCAGAAAAAGATGGCCATCGTCGATGGTCACGAGCCGCGCGTCGGGAATGAGCCTTGCCAGGATACGCCCGTTGATGGCGGGCACGATCGGATCATCGGTGCCGGCCATCACCAGTGTCGGCTGCGAAAGCAAGGCAAGCCATGGCAAGCTGCTCCAGCCGAAGCCGGCGGCAAGCTGCAGATAGTAGCCGTAGTCGCTCGCCCATTTCACATGGCGCAGGTGGCGGCCCACAAGATCGGGCGAGGCACGCATCGCGCCGCCGTAGATGTCACCGGCCACGCGCTTCAGGTAGTTTTCGTCCTTGTAGCGCCGCGGACTGATCATCTTGAGCAGTACGGATGGTTTTCCCGGCACCATGAGGTGGCCCGGCGAGGTGGCCGCCAGCACCAGGCGCCGGCAGCGTTTGGACTGCTGGAAGGCGAATTGTTGCGCCAGCGCGCCGCCCCAGGACACACCGATCACGTCCACCTGCGTATGTTCGAGCTGGTCGAGCAATCGCGCGCTCAGTCGCGCGAGCATCGAGGGGCGATAGGGCAACTTTGGCGCCGGCGAGCCGCCGACGCCGGGGATGTCAAAGACGATCGCTTCCGGACCTTGCAACGCGTCGAGAAACGGCTGGACCAGTTCGATATTCGCGCCAATGCCGTTGAAAAAAAGCAGCGGGCGGCGCGTCTTGTCTCCGCGTCGAACGCCAACGCGCAATTTCTGTCCGCCGACGTCGTAGATCGCGATCTGCACCTATTTCTCCATGACATAGCGGCCGGGCGCCTGGTCCAGCACTGGAAGATCCGCGCTGCCGAGCGCGAGAGGTGCCGGCTTCTTTTCGCCGGAACGCGCGGCGATCCACTCAAGCCAATGCGGCCACCAACTGCCTTCGCTTCTCGGCGATTGTTCAAGCCAGTCATCGGGGCTTTCCGCGTGCGCCGGCGCTGCGCGGAAGTACGCCTTGCGATTGTCGGGTGGATTGATCAGGCTCTGGATGTGGCCGCTATTGGCGAGCACGAAAGTGCTGCGGTCGCCATAGAGTTTGGCGGTCTCATAGCATCCCTGCCACGGCGTGATGTGGTCGGTGATCCCGGCCACCACGTAGCTGTCCATGTCGATCTTGCCCATGTCGAGCGGCTGGCCGCCGATCGCAAGCCGTCCGGCATTGACATAGGGGTTGCTCTCGATCAGGTCGAGAAAATCGGCATGCAGCCGCGCCGGCAACCGCGTGGTATCGTTGTTCCAGTAAAGAATGTCGTAGGCTGGCGGGTCGTTGCCGAGCAGATAGTTGTTGACCCAGTAATTCCAGATCAGGTCGTTGGGGCGCATCCAGGCAAACATCCGCGCCAGTTCGCGTCCCTCGACCACACCTGTGGCCTGCGACGCAGTCTTGGCCGCCGCGATCGTCTCAGGGGTGACGAAAATCCCCGCCGTCGTGGTTTTGGAAGCGGCGGTGTCGAGCACGCAGACGGCAACGGTGGCGCTATGGACCTTGCGCTCACCGCGCGCGGCGAGGTTGGCAAGAAAGGCCGACATCGTGATTCCGCCGGAACATGAACCCCAGATGTTGACGTCCTCGCTGCCGGTGATGTCGCGTATCACGTCGACGGCTTCTTCCAGCGCCGTCACATAAGTCTCAAGGCCAAATTGGCTTTCGGCTGCGGTCGGGTTCTTCCAGCTGATCGCAAAAGTCTGCAGGCCGCCCTTCAACGCAAACCGAATGATACTCTTCTCCGGGACCAGATCGAACACATAGAACTTGTTGATCTGCGGCGGAGCAATAAGAAGCGGGCGCGCATGCACCTCGCCTGTCATCGGGGCATACTGGATGAGTTCCATCACCGCGTTGCGGTACACTACGGCGCCCGGCGTGGTCGCAAGATTCTGGCCGACCGCGAATTTGCGCGTATCGACCTGGGCCGGCAGGCCGCCGTTTTGTGGGAAATCGGCCGCGAAATTTTCCAGGCCCCGGATGAGGCTTGCGCCGCCGGTTTCGACCGCCTTCTTCAATGCCGCGGGGTTGCCGCCGACCGTGTTGGTCGGCGCCATCGTATCGACGAACAGCGAGACAATGAAGCGTGAGCGCTCCTTGTCGAGCTCGTCCATCTTTGCCTCGTCGACGAAACGGTGCAGGGCACCGCTCCAGGCGAGGTAGTTCTGCGCCAGTGCCCGATAGGCTGCGCTGTTCGTCCACGCCTGATCGGCGAAGCGCTTGTCCTTGGCATCGGGCGCAAGCTCGCTTTGGCCGGCGGCGATACGTCCGATCTCCTCGAGATAAGACATATAGTGTTTGGCCGCGAGTGCGGGATTGGCGGCAAGTTGCTCGAACAATTTGCTCGCGGAATCCAGAATCTCCTGGTCGCGAATGCCAACCAGTGGATTGGCGGCAAGGGTAAAGTCCAAGGCCTGCTCGCGAAGGCCATTGTTGGAAGTTTCGTTCGCGGTTGCCACGGTCGTCCTCCTCTCGAAGCGTGTATGGTTTCCCTCTAGTGTCCCGAATCCGAAGTTCGTATCATTGTGCAGCGGGCTCGTCTGCGAACTTCGGATTCGAAAGGCACTAGAAACATATGATTCTAGTGTGGTTTTGGTTCGGAAGTTCTCTTGACGGACTCGCAGCAAAATGAAGAGAACTTCCGAACCACCACACTAGGCGTCAGTGCGATGCCGTGGGTCGGCCGATCAGCATGCAGAGCACCTCGGCAATCACGGCAGGCTTCGCCTCGCCTTCGATTTCCAGCTTGCATTCGAGCTTCAGCAGCAGGCGTCCGCCGTCCTGGGGCTGGGCCGACAGCAGGGCGGCACGGGCGCGGACGCGTGAGCCGACTTTTACCGGCGTCAGGAAGCGCACCTTGTCAAGGCCGTAGTTGAGGCCGGTTGCCGCATCCTTCGGGATGATGCCGATCTCGATCAGCATGGCCGCCACCAGCGACAGGCTGAGATAGCCGTGTGCGATCGGTCCGCCGAACGGACCCTCGCGCGTCGCACGCTCGACATCGACATGAATCCATTGCCGGTCGCCGGTGCAGTTTGCGAACTGGTCGATCCGCGACTGGTCGACCACGACCCAGTTCGATGTTCCAAGCTCGCGCCCGACGAAATCGGGCGCGGTCGCCATGCTGTAGTTCGGTAACGTTTCGGCAATACTGGTCATGGGGTCACCTCAGATGAGCGCGCGCAAATCCTTGCGCAGGATCTTGCCGACATTCGATTTTGGCAGCGCCTCGAGGAAGCGGACCTCCTTCGGCACCTTGTAGGCCGTTAGTTCCCGCCGGCAATGCGCGATCACGTCGGCCTCCTTGAGAGTAGCACCGGGGATTTTGGACACGAACAGGGTGATGGCCTCCCCGGTCTTCTCGTCAGGCCTGCCGACGCAGGCGCATTCGGCAACGCCGGCGCAGGCGGCCGCGACCGCTTCGACCTCGTTCGGATAGACGTTGAAGCCGGAGACGATGATCATGTCCTTCTTGCGGTCGACGATCCGCAAATATCCCGTCGCGTCGAACACGCCGACGTCGCCGGTGCGGAAATAACCGTCCGCGGTAAACGCCTGAGCGTTGGCTTCCGCCTTCTGCCAATAGCCCTTCATCACCTGCGGTCCCCTGGCGCAGATTTCGCCGGGTTGCCCAAGCTCGACCGGCGCATCGTTTTCGCCGAGCAGCTTGATGTCGGTTGAGGGAAGGGGCAGGCCGACGGTGCCCGAGAAGCCATTGGCGGTCATCGGATTGAGGGTCAGGATCGGCGAAGTTTCCGACAGGCCATAACCCTCGAGGATATCCTTGCCCGTGAGCGCCTTCCATTTCTCCGAGGTCGTCGGCAGCACGGCCGCGCCGCCGCCGATCGCAACACGAAGATGAGAGAAATCGACTTCGGCGATATTGGGCTGCATCAGAAGGCCGCTGAACAGGGTGTTCACGCCGGTGAAAACGGTGAAGCGGGCTTCCTTGAGGGTTTGGACAAAGGCGGCCATGTCGCGCGGATTGGGCACCAGCCAATTTTCCGCACCGATCGAGAAGTAGGTGATGAAATTCACCATCAGCGCGAAGATGTGATAGAGCGGCAACGCGGTGACCACGATCTCCTGACCCGGCCGCAGTGCGTCGGGCGTGAAAGCCTTGAACTGTTCGGTGTTGGCAACAAGGTTGCGGTGTGACAGCGCGGCGCCCTTCGAGAGCCCCGTGGTGCCGCCGGTATATTGCAGGAACAGGATGTCGTCGCCGGTCAGTGCCGGCCTCTCCAGCGGCAAGGCTTCACCTTGCGCGAGCGCGTCGGCAAATCCAACCGCGTGCGTCAGCCTGGTATCCACGGGCGGGCTTTGAAGGATGGCGCCGGTTCCATCGCCGAGATTCACGCTGATGACCTGTTCTATCTTCGTATGTGCGATGATCTCGGCCAGCGTTGCCGTCACGCCGCCGAAGATGACGATGGCTCTGGCGCCGGAATCGTTGAGCTGGTGCTCGAGCTCTCGCGGGGTATAGAGCGGATTCACGTTCACCTGCACGGCGCCCGCGCGGATGATGCCGAGCATTGCGAGCGGAAACGCGGGGAGGTTGGGGAGCATCACCGCGACGCGGTCACCCTTCCTGATGCCAAGCTTGTTCTGCAGGTAGGCGGCAAAGGCGCGCGAAAGCCGGTCGGTGTCGGCATAGGTGAGCGTCTTGCCGAAGCAGCGAAACGCCGGCTTGTCGGCATAGCGCTTCATGGCGCCCTCAAGCATTTCCAGCACCGAACCATAGGCGTCCGGATTGATCTCGGTCGGGATCCGCTCGCCGTAACCGTTAAGCCAATGTCTGGTCATTGCAATCTCCCTCCTCTGTTGTGCGCCCGGCTCGGTAGCGAGGCCCGGGAATTCGTGTCATATTGCGATCAAACTGTTAGCCGGGCGGGCGTGTCGTGTCAGTGACCTACGAAGCCAATCTGATTGCCTGACAGGGCCAACGGGGAGGAGGGCGCAAGTAGGATGGCAAAACGGACGACATCCGCCGTCTGGGTGAAGGGCATTGCGGAAATGCTTGCCGCGGAGGGCCTCGATGTCGCCAGCCTGTTTGCCGCGGCGGGGATCGACCGTTCCGCATTGGAGGGACCGGCCGCGCGTCTGCAGACCGAGAAGCTCAGCCATCTCTGGCAGCTTGCGGTGGAACGATCCCGCAATCCCGCCATCGCGGTCGCGCAGCATCAGGTGGCGCGGCCGGCCGCCTTTGACGTTGTCGGCTACACCATGATGTCCTGTGCTGATCTGCGCGGGGCGTTCGAGCGCCTGATCCGTTACCTCCTGATCCTCAGCGACGCGCTGACCATGACCATGACCAAGGAGGACGACGGTTACCGCATCGATTTCGTGCTGTTCGGCGGGGACCGTCCGATCCCGCGCCAGCGCATCGAATTCATTTTCGTGACCGTCGTCAGCTTCTGCCGCTGGATCACACGCAGCGACCTCAGCCCCCGATCGGTCGAACTGGCCTATCCGGGCCCTGCCGATCCCGCCCCCTATCGCACGGCGTTCCGATGCCCCGTAGTGTTCGATGCGCCACGCAACAGCCTGCTGTTTGCGAGTGCCGACATGAATCTGGCGCTTCCGACCTTCAATCCGCAGCTTGCCGAACTGCACGAACGCTTTGCCGGCGAATATCTGCGCCACTTCGATCACGCGCAAACCAGCTTCCGCGTGCGGGAGGCGATTGTCAGGCGGCTGCCCGACGGCGAGCCGCGGCGCGATGAGGTCGCCGTCGAACTGCGCATGAGCGAGCGGACACTGCAGCGGCGCCTTGAGGAGGAGAAGACCTCGTTCGTGCAGTTGCTCGACGACACGCGCCGCGAACTGGCCGATCAATATCTCGGCCGGCTGCATCTGTCGCTGGCGCAGGCCGCCTACCTGCTTGGTTTTGCCGACCAGAGCAGCTTCTTCCGTGCCTGCCGGCGATGGTTCAAGGTCTCGCCCGGACAGTACCGCAACCAGTTGCTGCAAGGTGCCGCCTCCTGACTCTCTTGCATGTCAGGCAGCGAAACCGGCAAGAGACACGCTTCCCCTCTACAGTCCTGGATTTGACTTTTGCAAATGACGACCCCTCATGCCACCGAAGTGAACATCAAGTTCCCCGCTCTCGCCCCTTTTCGTATCCGCAACTATCGCTTCCAGTGGCCCGCCGACCTCTTCACCTCGTGGGCGTTCGAGATGGAGGTGCTCGTCCTTGGCTGGTACATCATGGCCGAGACGGGATCGGTGCTGCTGCTCACGGTACTCGGCTCACTGAACTATGTGGGCACATTGATTGCGCCCATGTTCGGCGTGGTCGGCGATCGTATCGGACATCGCGATGTGCTTGCCGCGATGCGCGCTGCCTACACGGTGCTTGCGACGACGCTGATGACGCTGGCGCTGACCGGTCACCTGGCGCCGCTTTATGTCATGGTCATCGTGGCCATCATGGGCCTGATCCGCCCCTCCGATCTGGGCGTGCGCGGCGCGCTCGTCGCCGACATCATGCCGCGGGAACAAATCGTCGGCGCAATCAGCGTGTCGCGGACGACGATGGATACTGCGCGCATCGCGGGTGCGCTGAGCGGCACCGGACTGTTCGCGGCCCTTGGCATCGGACCGGCCTACATGGCAATCGCAGCGCTGTATCTGACGGCAACCTTGCTTACGCTTTGCATCATCACGCGGACCAGATCTGACAACCCCGGCCATGCGGCGGATGGACTGCAGCCTCGCTCGCCGCTCCGCGACCTCAGGGAAGGCGTCGCTTATGTCTGGAGCAGCCCGGGCATGCGCGCGGTGCTATGGGTCGCATTTCTCGTCAATGCGACGGCCTTTCCGATTACCAATGGGCTGTTGCCATACATCGCCCGCGAGATTTTCCACACCCATCAGGCGGGGCTCGGCTATCTCTCGGCAAGCTTCGCGGTTGGCTCCCTGATCGGCTCAATGACGCTCAGCCTTGTGGGCGGCGTCCGCATCGCTCGCCTTCTGATCGGCGCCACCGTGATCTGGTATGGACTGCTGCTGGTGTTCGCCCACGTCAAGACCATGCCGCTTGCAATGGTTTGCCTGATGTTGGCCGGCATCGCGCAGAGCATGTCCATGATCTCGATTGCCGTGATTCTCATGCGGAGCGCGAGCGAGCGCTTTCGCGGCCGCGTGATGGGTGTGCGCATGATGGTCATCTACGGCTTGCCATTCGGACTGCTCGCGGCCGGAAGCCTGATCGACCTTGTCGGATTTAGCGCGACCGCAACCCTTTATGCGGCCTCAGGTCTCGCGCTGATGACCGCAATCGCGCTGCGCTGGCGCGAAGATCTGTGGCCCGTGCACGCGCCGGCCAATACGAAGTAGGCATCGCCCGTTTTGCAAAAACTTCACGTCGTGATTTGTTGAATCGCGTTCGATTACTGGTTGTCTTTTTTTTAGTCCAGCGCTAAGGTTGCCTATCGAATTTCAGAACATCGATCCTTGAGCAGGCAATAACACGGGCCCGCTCGGCGCCGAGATCATCCATCCAGGTTTTCAAGACGCGCCGGCCGATCCGCCGGCGCGAGAGCGGGAGATTTTGCCATGGCCGCTGCAATCGGGGGAACGATTGGGGGAACGACCAGTTCGACAACCGCGACAAACAAGCAAACCCTGCCAATAGACAATCAGCCGGCCTCGTTTCGTTACAACAATCCAGGCGCACAGTATCCGAGCAAGGAGGCGGCCAAATTCGGTCAGCTGGGATACGGCTCGATTGACAATGACCAGTTCGAGATTGCGCTATTCCCCAATCCGGTTAACGGGGCTGCCGCCAATTTTGACCTGCTCAATCGCAACTATACGGGGATGT
>Ga0306920_100004834_pt1 | contig 17322 bp, 16 predicted proteins | sample flu12Cox44000170_FD_204666 | JGI IMG/M metagenome (GOLD analysis project Ga0306920, IMG submission 204666) | Lab enrichment of tropical soil microbial communities from Luquillo Experimental Forest, Puerto Rico - flux4day.12C.oxic.44.000.170 (v2)... | ecosystem: Environmental > Terrestrial >... | reverse complement strand
CAAAACGCCCAATGCGGGACCAGGGACTGAAAGACGCAATCCGCGCAGCGGGCGGGGTTGGCTCGCTTGCGCGCAGCATTGGCATTTCGCAGCCGTCGGTATCCAATTGGTCGCGGGTGCCGGCCGACCGCGTGCTCTCGGTCGAGAAGGCAACCGGTGTCGACCGCGCCGCATTGCGTCCGGACCTTTACGACGTTCAGCCGAGCTCTCCCGCGCTCGACGAGGTCGATGCCGCACGCGCGCAGGAATATGCACTGCTTGCGACGCTGCTCGCGCGCGCCCCGGATGAGCCGCTGCTCGGACGCATCGCCAAGCTGCACGGCGATGCGACCGCACTCGGCGTTGCCCATGCCGCTCTCGCCGAGGCAGCAAGCCGCGCCGACGTGGCGCGCCTCGAGCGCGAATATTTCAATCTGTTCATCGGGCTCGGTCGCGGCGAGCTTCTGCCCTATGGCTCGTATTACCTCAGCGGCTTCCTGCATGAGCGGCCGCTGGCGCGGCTGCGCGCGCATTTGAGCCGGCTCGGTATCGAGCGTGCGCACGGGCAGTCCGAGCCCGAGGATCACGCTGCGATCCTGTGCGAGATCATGTCGGGGCTCGCAAGCCGCCGTTACGACGCGGGAGCCGAGACCGAGCGCGAGCTATTCGACCAGCACCTCGCGCCCTGGATCGGGCGCTTCTTTGCCGATCTCGAGCACGCCGAGGCCGCCGATTTCTATCGCAGCGTTGGAGCGCTCGGACGGGTATTCGTGGAGATCGAGAGGCAGGCGTTCGCACTGCCGCCATGACCGGATTCGCACGAGGAGGGGCCCAATGAGAAAAGAACGCAAGCCAAGGGTAGGGCGCCGCGAGTTCCTTCGCGCCCTCGGCAGCGGCGCGACGCTCGCAGCGGCCGCCGCGGGGCCGCTCGCGCAAACCGCTCAGGCCGACACCGAGAGCAGCGACGAGAAGCGAAAGTCCCGCTACCGCGAGACCGAGCATGTGAAGACCTTCTATCGCGTCAACCGCTATCCGGGCTGAGGAGGCGATCGTGCTGATCAGGAGAACGCAACGTCACAGCACCCGCAGCGCCTTCCCCGCAATGCAGGGGGAAACGGATCGCGGGATTGATCGGCGCACGTTGCTGCGCCGCTCGGGCCTCCTCGGCGGCGGTCTTGCCGCGCTCGGCACGCTGCCGCTCACCTCCGTGCGCAAGGCCCATGCCGGACCGCCGCCGCCGGCAGGAGCCGAGGTCGTCATCCGCAAGAACATCTGCACGCACTGCTCGGTCGGATGCACGGTCACGGCCGAGGTCGCAAACGGGGTTTGGATCGGCCAGGAGCCGAGCTGGGATTCGCCCATCAACCGCGGCTCGCACTGCGCCAAGGGCGCCGCGGTGCGCGAGCTCGTGCACGGCGACCGGCGGCTCAAATATCCGATGAAGCTCGTCAACGGCCAGTGGACGAAGGTGAGCTGGGAGCAGGCGATCGAGGAGATCGGCAACAAGCTTGCAGCAATCCGGGAGCAGTCGGGACCGGACTCGGTGTACTGGCTGGGCTCCGCCAAGTTCTCCAACGAGGGCTCCTACCTCTTTCGCAAGCTTGCAGCGTTCTGGGGCACCAACAACGTCGATCACCAGGCGCGCATCTGCCATTCGACCACGGTTGCCGGCGTAGCCAATACCTGGGGCTACGGCGCGATGACCAACAGCTACAACGACATCCGCAACTCGAAGACGCTCATGATCATGGGCGGCAATCCGGCGGAGGCGCATCCGGTCTCGCTCCAGCACCTGATCGAGGGCAAGGAGCTCAACCGCGCCAATTTCATTGTCCTCGACCCCCGCCTCACCCGCACGGCGGCGCATGCGACGGAATATGTGCGCGTGCGGCCAGGCACGCATATCGCGACCATCTACGGCATGCTCTGGCATATTTTCCAGAACGGCTGGGAGGACAAGGAGTTCATCAGCCAGCGCGTCTACGGCATGGACGATGTGCGCAAGGAAGTCGAGAAGTGGACGCCCGACGAGGTCGAGCGCGTCACCGGCATCCCGGAGGCGCAGCTCAAGCGGGTGGCGGAGACCTTCGCCAAGCAAAGGCCATCGTGTCTGATCTGGGCGATGGGACAGACCCAGTTCTCGACCGGCACCGCCAACGTACGGGCAAGCTGCATCCTGCTGCTTGCGACCGGCAATGTGGGCAACTTCGGCAACGGCGCCAACATTTTCCGCGGCCACTGCAACGTGCAGGGCGCGACCGATCTCGGCCTCGATATCGTGACGCTGCCGCTCTACTACGGGCTCGCCGAGGGCGCCTGGAAGCATTGGTCGCGCGTCTGGGAGGTCGACTACGATTGGGTGCTGTCGCGCTTCGCTTCCAAGGAAATCATGCAGGCGCCCGGCATTCCGTCCACCCGCTGGTTCGACGCGACGCTCTTGCCGAAGGATCAGGTCGCGCAGAAGGACAATCTCAAGGCCATGGTCGTGTTCGGTCACGGCGGCAACACCGTGACCCGCATGCCGGAGGCGGCCAAGGGGATCGAGAAGCTCGATCTGCTGGTCGTCGGCGATCCGCACCCAACCACCTGGGCGGTGCTCTCCGAGCGCAGGAACGACACCTATCTCCTGCCCATCTGCACCCAGTTCGAGACCTCGGGCTCGCGCACGGCCTCGAACCGCTCGCTGCAGTGGGGCGAGCAGATCGTCAAGCCGATCTTCGAATCGAAGGACGACTACGAGGCGATGTATCTGCTCGCGAAGAAGCTCGGCTTTGCGGAGCCGATGTTCAAGAACATCAAGGTGGAGGGCAATCAGCCGGACTCCGAGGACATTCTGCGCGAGATCAATCGCGGCGGATGGTCGACGGGCTATTGCGGCCAGTCGCCGGAGCGGCTGAAGCTGCACATGGCGAACCAGAAGGACTTCGACCTGGTTACGCTGCGCGCGAAGGATGGGCCCTGCAAGGGCGACTATTACGGCTTGCCGTGGCCGTGCTGGGGCAAGCCGGAGCTGAAGCATCCCGGCACCCATACGCTCTACAACACCAACCTCAAGGTGATGGACGGCGGCAGCACCTTCCGTGCCCGCTTCGGCGTGGAGCGCGAGGTGAAGCTTCCGGATGGGTCGAGCCGCAAGGACAATCTTCTGGCCGAGGGCCCCAATGCCCCCGTCGGCGCCGAGCTGCCGGGTGGCTATCCCGAGTTCACCTACGCCGTGCTCAAGAAGCATGGCTGGGACAAGGATCTGACCGACGACGAAAGGGCGACCATCGAGCGCATCGGCGGTGCCAACCCCGACACCGTGTCATGGTCGATCGACCTCTCCGGCGGCATCCAGCGCGTAGCGATGGCGCACGGCTGCATCCACTACGGCAACGGCAAGGCGCGCGCCAACGCGTTCGGCTTGCCCGATGCGATCCCCGTGCATCGCGAGCCGATCTACACGCCGCGCCCGGACCTGGTGGCGAAATATCCGACATTGCCGGATGCCAAGCAGTTCCGCGTGCCCAATGTCGGCTTCACCGTGCAGAAGACGGCGGTGGACAAGGGCATTGCCAAATCATTCCCGCTCATCCTCTCCTCGGGCCGGCTGGTTGAGTTCGAGGGCGGCGGCGAGGAGACGCGCTCCAACAAATGGCTCGCCGAGCTCCAGCAGGACATGTTCGTCGAGATCAATCCAGCGGACGCCGCCGAGCGCGGCATCAGGGACGGGGCCTGGGTGCACGTCTGGGGGCCGGAGATGGAGCCGGGCAAGGTCACTCGCGTCAAGGCCCTGGTCACCGAACGCGTGGGCAGGGGCGTGGCCTGGATGCCGTTCCATTTCGCCGGCTGGTTCCAGAGCGTCGATCAGCGGCTCAAATATCCCCAGGGCTGCGATCCCATCGTGCTCGGCGAGAGCGTGAACACCGTCACGACCTACGGGTTCGATCCCGTCACCGGGATGCAGGAACCCAAAGCCACGCTGTGCCAGATCAGGGCGGCGTAAGGAGGCTCGACAATGGCGCGGATGAAATTTCTCTGCGACGCCGACCGTTGCATCGAGTGCAATGCCTGCGTCACCGCCTGCAAGAACGAGCATGAGGTGCCGTGGGGCATCAACCGGCGGCGGGTGGTCACCATCAACGACGGCAAGCCGGGCGAACGCTCGGTCTCCATGGCCTGCATGCACTGCACCGACGCCCCCTGCCAGGCCGTCTGCCCGGTCAACTGCTTCTACACCACCGCCGACGGCGTGGTGCTGCACTCCAAGGATCTGTGTATCGGCTGCGGCTACTGCTTCTACGCCTGCCCGTTCGGTGCCCCGCAATATCCCAAGGTGGGGAATTTCGGCTCGCGCGGGAAGATGGACAAGTGCACGTATTGCGCGGGTGGACCGGAAGCAGACGGCTCGCGGGAGGAGTTCGAGAAATACGGCGCCAATCGTTTGGCGGAGGGAAAACTGCCGCTGTGCGCGGAGATGTGCTCGACCAAGTCGCTGCTCGCCGGCGACGGCGAGATCATTGCGCAGATCTACAAGGAGCGGGTCGCCAAGCGCGGCTACGGCTCCGGCGCCTGGGGTTGGAAAACCGCCTACCGCGAGACGATCGGGTCGTAGCGGTTCGGAATGGTCGAGCCAAATACTTCGCTCGTCATGCCCGGACTTGGTCCGGGCATCCACGTCTTCCTCGCCGCAAGCAAGACGTGGATGGCCGGGACGAGCCCGGCCATGACGAGGTCCTCTATGTACTTGAGGAGATGATTCCCATGGCGATGCCCGTCGTTAACATGCGTTGTGTGCTCGGCGCCTTGTTGCTGTTGACGATCTTTGCCGCTGCGCCCTTGGCGAGCGCCCAGCAGCGCAACCCCGACCACTCGGTCAATCCCACGGCGAGCTCGGTGAGCGAGGACCAGTTGCTGCGCGAGCTCAACCGCATCCAGGGACGTGGGACGATCCCCGACGTGCGAGCGTATACGATCGAGCAGCCCGCCGGCCGCGACTGGCGGCATTTCCACGAGGTGACGCTGCGCTGGATCGGTGGCGTCGCGATAATCGGAATGCTGGCGCTCCTCGTTCTCTTCTATCTCATCCGCGGCATGGTGCGGCTTGAGGCCGGCCGCTCCGGGCGCGTGCTGGTGCGCTTTTCCGCCTTCGAACGCGCGGTTCACTGGATGACGGCGACCTGCTTCATCATCCTTGCCGTCTCCGGCCTTAACATCACGTTCGGCAAGCCGCTGCTGCTTCCGCTGATGAGCCCGGAAGCCTTCACGACCTGGTCGGAATGGGCGAAATACGCCCACAATTATCTCAGCTTCCCGTTCACGCTCGGTGTGGTGCTCATTTTTTTGATGTGGATCGCCTGGAACTTTCCGAGCCGGGTTGACGTCGAATGGCTGCGCGAGGGCGGCGGCATCGTGGGTAAGAAGCATCCTCCCTCCGATCGTTTCAACGCGGGGCAGAAGCTGATCTACTGGATCGTGGTGCTGGGCGGCGGAGCGGTCGCGGTGAGCGGATATGTCCTCATGTTTCCGTTCTACGGCACCAACATCGCCAACATGCAGCTTGCCGAGATTGTGCACGGCGTGGCCGCGGTGCTTTTTGTTGCCGTCATGCTCGGTCACATCTACATCGGCACCATGGGCATGGAAGGTGCCTTCGAAGGCATGTGGGATGGCACCGTCGATGCCAACTGGGCGAAGCAGCACCACAGCCTGTGGGCGGAGAAGGAAGCCGCCAAGGGCAAGATCCCGCCCGCTCCGGGGCGCGGCGCCATGCAGGCCGCGGAGTAGTTTGCTATGATGCTGCATGCGCATGATCGGCCTTGCCGGCTGGAGCGGCTCGGGTAAGACCACGCTGTTGGCCAATGTGATCCCGCGCATCGTCGCGCGCGGGCTCACGGTGTCCACGGTCAAGCACGCCCACCATTCGTTCGACATCGATCGGCCCGGCAAGGATTCCCATACCCACCGCATGGCCGGGGCCACCGAGGTGGTGGTGGGCTCGTTGCGGCGCTGGGCCATAGTGCACGAGCTGCGCGAGGCGCCCGAGGCCACATTGACCATGCTGGTCGCGAAGATGAGCCCGGTCGATCTCATCCTGGTGGAAGGCTACAAGGGCGGCAGCCATCCCAAGCTCGAAGTGTATCGCGCCGAGGTCGGCAAGCCGCTGCTGCATCCCGGCGATCCCGCGATCGTGGCCATTGCCTCGGACGCTCCCATTCCCGGCATTCGCGTTCCCCGCGTTGACCTCAACGATGTCGAGGCCATCGTCGACACCCTCCTTCGCCACGCCGCGCCGGTCGGCGGCATGCCGGTGGCGGCGAAATAGCCCGGGTGTCCGATGGCGCAGCTCACCGACGACTGCTTCGCGTTCTCGGGTCCGCTCCTTCCCGTGGCCGAAGTGGAGCGGATCATCAACGAGCGGATCGCGCCGGTTGCAGAGACCGAGAGCATTGCGCTGCGAGCGGCATGCGGACGCGTGCTGGCGGGCGCCATTGCGGCGCCCATCGACCTTCCGCCATTCGATAACTCGGCCGTGGACGGGTACGCGGTGCGTCATGCCGACCTCGCCGGTGCTGGGGACAGCCGGCTGTCGGTGGTCGATCGGCTGACGGCTGGCCATGCGGCTTCCCGCCCGCTCGGGGCAGGGGAGGCGATGCGCATCTTCACCGGCGCGCCGATGCCGGCTGGCGCCGACACGGTGTTCATGCAGGAGGACGTGCGCGTCGAGGGCGACGTTGTGATCGCGCCTGCGGGGCTTAACCGCGGCGCCAACCGTCGATTGGCCGGCGAGGATGTGCGAGCTGGAGCGGTCGTCCTGCCGGCCGGCCGCAGGCTTGCGGCGCAGGACGTGGCGCTTGCCGCCGCACTGGGGCTCACCGCGCTCGAGGTTCGCCGCCGCGTGCACGTCGCCGTGTTCTCGACCGGTGACGAGATCGTCGAGCCAGGCACGGCCCGGCCCGCGCCCGCCCTGTTTGATGCCAATCGCTATCTGCTCACCGGCCTGATCGAGCGGCTGGGTGGCGCTGCGACCGATCTCGGCATCCTCCCCGATGATCCCGAGGCGCTGGCGCGCGCGCTTACCACCGCAGCGCACGGCCACGATCTCGTGCTCACCTCGGGCGGAGTCTCGACCGGCGAGGCCGACCATGTGCGGCGCGCGGTCGAGACCGTCGGACGCCTGGTGTTCTGGCGCGTCGCCATCAAGCCCGGCCGGCCGGTGGCGATGGGCGTCATCCCGGGCGCCACCAGTGGTGCGGATGCGGCATTCATCGGCCTGCCCGGCAATCCCGCCGCGGTCTACGTGACCTTCGCGCGCGTGGTGCGGCCGCTCCTGCTGCGGCTTGCCGGCGCGCAGGCGGTGCCGCTTGTGCCGATGCCGGTGCGCGCGGCCTTTGCCTACCGCAAGAAAGCGGGCCGCCGCGAATATGTGCGGGTCAGGCTCGCCTGTGACGGCGACGGAGGCGTTGCCGCACACAAGCATCCCCAGGACGGGGCAGGTGTGATCACGTCGCTGACCAAGACCGACGGGCTGATCGAGCTGCCGGAGGAGACAACCGAGATCGTGCCGGGCAGCAGCGTGGGATTTCTTTCCTACGCGTCACTCGTCGGGTGATGCAACTTTCTTCTCGTCATGCGCGGGCCCTTGACCCGCGCATCCATCTTCTTGCGAAGAAGGATGGCTTGCACCGGACCTCGGGCTTGCCCGAGGTCCGCACCTTTAAGTGGCCGCAAATCCGGTAAACCGGACTTGCGGGTCAAGCCCGGCAATGACGATGTGGCCTCTACTCAGATGCGCACTGACGAGGTCGCGAACGCGATCTCGGCCGGCTTCTGAAAGCGGTTGAGTGCGACGACGGCGCAGATCGCGATCAGTGCGGCCACAAGGCAGGCGACGACGAAGGCGCGCATGGGCATTTTCCTCATTGGTATTGTTATCACCGAATATCTGTCGATTGCGGGGGAGATCAAGGGCTCAGGTGGCGGCAATCTGCGCCGCAATGCGCTCGGCCTCGGCCGCATCCTCGGGCCTGTTGACGTTGAAAAACGGGTCGAAGGGCGACGTCGGCCAGTCCGCCACGGCCACCCCATGGCGTGCTGTGAAGGCCTCGATCTTGCGCACGCCTTCCTCAACCAGCGCCTTGCGCAGGTCGCCGCGCAGGTCGACCGGCCACAGGCCGACCACGGGATGGCGGCGCTCGCCCGAGCGGGCGCAGGCAAGGCGTGTGCGTTGCGCCACGCGTGCCGCCAACAGCCGCGCCACGAGATCATCGGGCAGAAACGGGCAGTCGCCGGGCACGCTTGCCACATCGGTGATCCCGGGCGCCTGCGCCGCGGCCCATTCGAGTGCGGCAAGGATGCCGGCAAGCGGCCCCGCAAAATCGGGGACGGTGTCGGAGACGACGGCAATGCCGGTATCCGCGAAGCGGGCAGGATCGCCGTTGGCGTTGAGGATGAGGCGCGCGCATTGCGGTTTGAGTCGCGCCAGCACGCGCTCGAGAATGGTGCGGCCGCCGATGCGCAGGCGCGCCTTGTCGCCGCCTCCCATGCGTCGCGCCAGCCCGCCCGCGAGCACCACCCCGAGCGGGCGGTCAATCGTCATGCACGGCGGCCTTGCGCCGGTGTTTTGCGCTCTCCTCCTCGACGTAGCGCAGGTCCTGATCGAACACGATGCGGTCCTCGCCGGAGAGCGCGACGAAGCGTTTGCCGCGCGCGCGCCCGACGAGAGTGAGGTTTGCCTTGCGCGCGAGCTCGACGCCCCAGGCGGTGAAGCCCGAGCGCGAGACCAGGATCGGGATTCCCATGCGCACTGTCTTGATCACCATCTCCGAGGTGAGCCGCCCGGTGGTGTAGAAGATCTTGTCGTGCGGCGGAACGCGGTGCCTGAACATGAAGCCCGCGATCTTGTCGACCGCATTGTGACGGCCGACATCCTCCATGTACACAAGCGGCCTGTCCTCCTGCGCCAGCACGCAGCCGTGGATGGCGCCCGCTTCGAGGTAGAGCGACGGCGTGGTGTTGATCTTGTTGGTGAGCGCATAGAGCCAGGAGGTGCGCAGCTCGGCGTGCGGCAGCGTGACCCCTTCCAATGCCTCCATCAGGTCGCCGAAGACGGTGCCCTGGGCGCAGCCCGAGGTCTGCACCTTCTTCTTCAGTTTCTTCTCATAGTTGGTCTTGCGCTGCGTGCGCACGACCACCACGGCAAGCTCCTCGTCGTAATCGACGCCGGTGACGACATCGTCGGGCAGCAGCATGTGCTGGTTGAGGAGATAGCCGAGCGCGAGATATTCCGGGTAGTCGCCTATGGTCATGGCGGTGACGATCTCCTGCGCGTTGAGGAAGATGGTCAGCGCCCGCTCGACCGTCACCCGCGTCTCGATCTTTGCCCCGGTCTGGTCGATGCCGCGGACACGCTCCGTGAGGCGCGGATCGGACGGATCGGGGGCAACGAGGTAGTCGTCCTGCGGCATGGGGCTAATGTAGGCGAGGCAAGGACGGTCGGGTAGGAGCACTTGCGAGACCCGACGCCGGCGATGCGAGGTTGGGTCTCGTGAAGAACTCGACCCGACTTACGACTCATTGACCAGGCGGCACGCAAAGGCCAGCAGCATCTCGTCGCCACCCGGTCGCGCCAGGATGGAAAGACCGACCGGCAGCCCATCGACGTCGGCGAGCGGCAAGGAGAGCTGCGGGGCACCGAGCGTGCCGGCAATGCTGGTCAGCGTGCTGATGCCGGCGCGGCGCGCCCACATGGCGGAGCGCGGCTGTCCGACCGGCGGGGCGGGAAACGGCGCGGTGGGCAGGCACACGATGGTGTGGGGCGCGAGCACGTCCATCAGCTCACGCCGGCGCGCCGTCTGAAAAGCGCGCGCTGCGGCGAGCGTCGCGTCGTCGACCGACATGCCGCGGATGAAATTGTCGGCAACCTCGAACGCGAAGCGTGGATTGTTGCGGTCGATCCACTCGCCGAAGGTGGTCCAGGCCTCGCGCCCCTGCGCGGCGCGCTGGTGCGCGAGCCACTCGGAAAGCGGCACTGAGGCCGATATTGCGCGCTCCTCGTGCGCACCGACCAGCGCGGCGATGCGCTGCGCCGCCGGACGCAGCGCCGCCGCGGTTGCTTTTTCCGCAACCGCAAACGCATCGGCCGCGATGATGAGGCGGCGCGGGGCGGGCGCGCGCGCAAGGTCGGCTTTCAGAAGCACCGCGCCCACGCGCGCCAGCAAATCCGCATCGCGCGCCAGCCAGCCCACGGTGTCGAAGCTTGGCGCCTGGCCCACGACCCCATCGAGCGAGAGCCGCCCATGGGTTGGGCGGATGCCGAAGATGCCGCAGAAGCTCGCGGGGATGCGCACCGACCCGCCGGTATCGGTGCCGAGGGCGAAATCGACGAGGCCTCCGGCGACGGCCGCGGCCGAGCCGCTCGACGAGCCGCCGGGGACGCGTCCCGGCGCCCGCGGGTTGGTCGGCGTGCCGTAATGGGCGTTCTCGCCGAAGATGCCGCGCGAGAGCTCGTCGGTGTGGGTCTTGCCCACCATGTCGGCGCCGGCGTCGAGCAGTGTCTGCACGACAGGCGCGGTTCGCGGCGCCGGCGTGTGCAGGCGCAGCCAATCCGGATTGCCCGCCCCGGTCACATGGCCCGCGATGTCGAAGAGGTCCTTGGCCGCAAAGGTCAGCCCCGCCAGCGGGCCGCCGGGCGCTCCCTTCAAGGCCGCCGTCGAATGGGAGCAGAAGGCATTCAGGGGGTCGGGGAATTTGGACAAGGCGTGCGACTTCCTGCAGGGCGACTAGCGAAAGCGTAATCCGCCGTGACGGGCAAGCGGCGGATTACGGCGCGTAAGCACGCGCCTGATCCGCCCTACTCCCGCGCCACCGCCTTCATCGCCGCCTCGCTGGTCGGCAGCCCCGCAAGCTCGCCGACGGTGATCGGCTTTACCGGCGGCCGCAGGCGGTAATAGCCGATCTCGTCCGGCAGCACGCCGCGCGCCTCGCTCATGAGCTCGGTCACGGTGAGCCCGCACAGCCGGCCCTGGCACGGCCCCATGCCGCAGCGCAGGAACGCCTTCATCTGGTTCGGACCGGGGCAGCCGAGCGCGACCGTATCGACGATCTCGCGCGCCGTGACCTCCTCGCAGCGGCAGGCAACCGTCGCACCGCACGGTCGGCGCATCGTCCCCGAGGGCCGGAAGAAAGCATCGAGGAATGCCCGCCCGCGCTGGTAACGCGCAAGCGTCGCCCGTGCCGCGTGCTCTTCGGCGCCAAGGCCGGCGCCTGGTTTTAGTGCGCGAATCGCGCCGATGGCGGCGAGCGTTCCGCGCGCCGCCGCGGCTTCCACCCCGGCAATGCCGGCGCCGTCGCCTGCGACCGCAAGGCCCGGCACATTGGTTGCGCCCCAGTCATCCAGCACCGGCACGAAGCAGAGCAGCGCCGCGTCCCAGCGGTGCGCAACGCCGGCTGCCATGGCGAGATTGACGTTGGGCACCACGCCCTGGTGCAGGAGCAGCGTATCGGCGGTGCGGCGCTGCTCGCGCCCGCCAGAGGTGCGGTACGTAACCGCTTCGAGCCTGCCCTCGCCATGGGCGGCAAGCTCGACCACGGCGCCGATCACGCGCAGCCTGCGCCGCACCGCGAGCATCAGTTTCAGGCCATCGATGAGATAAGGCGACAGCACAAAGCTTGCCGCATGGCGAAGAGCATGCGCCCGGTTGGCGCGCGGCGTCGTGTCGAGCACCGCCTCGAGCTGCACGCCCGCGTTGAGGTACTGCCAGGCGATGAGCCAGACCAGCGGCCCGCAGCCCGCGAGCACGGTGCGGCCGGCCGGCGCCAGCGCCGAGGACTTGAGCAGGACCTGCGCGCCGCCTGCGGTCATCACGCCGGGCAGCGTCCAGCCGGGCAGGGGGAAGGGCCGCTCCATGGCGCCGGTCGCCAGAATAATGCGGTTTGCCGCGATCAGCCGCGAGTGCCCGGCCAGCGAGACCGCCAGCTCGCCTTGGCGCAACAGACCCCACACGGTGGCGCCCGGCACGTAATGCGCGCCGCTGGCGAGCGCCTCGCGTACGAGCGTCTCGCCGTGCCAGTAGCTTTGGCCCAGCACGGTGCCGCGCGAGAGCGGCGAGGCGGTAATGCCGCGCCAGATCTGCCCGCCGGGGGCCGCCTGCTCGTCGAGCAGCACGGTATCGAGCCCCGCACGCGCGCAGGTGCGTGCGGCCGCCAGCCCCGCCGGCCCCGCGCCGACCACGGCGGCGTCGTACCGTTCGCGCAGGGCTTCAATACCTCCCCGCAGGGGAGGTCGACCGCCGAACGAAGTGAGGCGGTCGGGTGGGGTGAACTCTCGGGACCCGCGAGATTCTGGCTCAGCGCTCCCCACCCGGCCGAGCTTCGCTCGGCCACCCTCCCCATCCGAACTCGGGCCTGCCCGAGTTCGGAAGTCTAAGGTGGCCCAAGTCGGATGTATCCGACTTGGGCTGGGGAGGGATTCCACGCACATGCCCTCGCGCACCGGGATCATGCAGACCTGGCGGTTGGGCGCGCCGTCGATGGCGACGAGGCAGTCGAAGCACACGCCCATGAGGCAGTAGGGAGCGCGCGGCGCCCCGGATACCGGCGTGCTGCGCGCGATCAGGTGTCCTGCGGCAAGCATGGCGGCCGCGACGCTGTCGCCTGCGCGCGCCGCAACGCGCACGCCGTCAATCGTGATGGCAACCGGGGCGCCGGAAGCTTCAGTGAGCCGGCGAAACATGAAAACGCCGTGCGGAGAAGGCGCCAAGCTCCTGCCCCAGCGTGCCGGCATCGATCAGCGGCGGCAGCGCCAATGCATGGTTTGCGCAGAGCGTCACCCCGCTGTGGCACGTCGCAAGATACGCGCCGGGGCAGGCCGTCGATTGGTCGTAGATGGGGAACCCGTCCTTGGGCATCACGCGCAGCGCCGCCCAGCAGCGCACCACGTTGAGCCGCGCCAGCATGGGCAGCATGCGCACGGCGCGTTGTGCCTCTACGGCGAGCACCTCGCTGCCGACCGCGGCATCGTAACCTGCCTCCTCCACTGAATCGGCAATCATCACGCTGCCCTCGTCGGTCTGCCGGATGGTGTGCACGATGTGGTTCATGAACGGCGCCACCTTCTCGGTGACGATGATCTGCCCGCGCTGGGGGCGTACCGGTGCCTCGAGCCCGACCATGGGAGCAAGCCGCGCATTGCCGAGCCCTGCGGCGAGCACGACCCGGCCGGCCGCAATCTCGCCTGCCGCCGTCGCGAGCCGGAACTCGCCGGTGTGCGCCTCGATGCGCTCGACGGCATGATTCGGGCGATACCTGCCGCCAAGGCGCGCGAACGCCACGTGCAGCGCGCGCAACGTGCGCAGCGCGTTCACATGGCCGTCGAACGGACAGAAGCTCGCGCCCGCGACTTCCGGTCCAACCTGCGGCAGCATCTTTTCGACCGCGTCGTGATCGAGCATTCGGTACTCGAAAGCCTGCATGCCGGGCTGGTTGTGCAGGCGCAGGAGCGCATTGGCGCGGCTCTCGACCTCGCGCTCGGAGAGGAGGAGGTGCAGCCCACCGGGCTGGCGGAAAGCGACGTCGAGATCGGTGTCCTCGTTGAGTGCGGCTGCGAATTCGCCCCAGCGCTGCGCCGACGCCATGGTCCACAGCGCATATTCCGGCATGCCCTGGCCCTTGCTCTGCACCCATACCAGGGCGAAGTTTCCGCGCGAGGCCCGATAGGCGGTGTCGCCCTCGTCGAGCACCACGACACGGCGGCCGCGCCGCACCAGCCCCCAGGCGATGGCCATGCCGGTGAGCCCACCGCCGATGACTGCGAAATCGTAATCGGGATGTGGGGTACTCGGTTGCGCAGTTGGCATGGAGTTGCGACGGGCTCAATCCCTCCCCGTAGGGGAGGGTGGCCTGCCCCGGCCCTTTGCCGGGGCAGGCCGGGTGGGGCATAGCGCCTCGTCTATGACATGGAGGACGCCTTCGAGATTCTGGTCCACCTCGTGGTTCCAGAAACGCAAGATCCGATAGCCTTGGCCGGCGAAGTGATCGTCCCGCTTCGCGTCGCGCTGGGCGTGCATCTCAAAATTGTGCTGACCACCGTCGATCTCGACGACGAGCCGATGCTTGAAGCACAGGAAATCCAGGATGTAGCCGTCGAGCGGTGTTTGGCGGCGGAAGTGATATCCCTTCGTTCTCCACGAGCGAAGATGGATCCAGAGCTTCACCTCCTGCGGCGTCATTTGCTTGCGCAGGCTGCGCGCGATCTCGTTGGCCATGAACCCCACCCGGCGCGCTTTCGCGCCACCCTCCCCTGCGGGGAGGGATCAGCGTCTGCTCCCCGTCCGCATGCTCACTATCAGCAATTGCGCACGCGCAAAATGTCTGGCCGCCCCACCCGGCCTCGCTGCGCTCGGCCACCCTCCCCTTCGGGGAGGGATGACGCAGCCAGCCGCGATTGTCATCGCCTCCTTGCCCAGTTAGCCTTCTGCTCCTTCAGTCCGCTCCGCCTCATCCTCCACTTTCGAATCCCCCATGCCGATTGACGTGCATGCCCATTACGTGCCGAGCGGCATCCTTGCGGTGCTCGCAGAGCGTGCGGCCGATTTCGGGCTCTCGCTTGCGGGCACACCGCCGCGATGCGCGCTGCATTTCGACTATGGCCTCAAGGTGCGGCCTTTCTTCCCCAAGCTGATCGAGCCGGTCGAGGCACGGCTTGACGGCATGGCGGGGCAGGGGGTCACGTGCCAGGTGCTCTCGGTGTGGCCCGACATCTTCGCCTACGGGCTGCCGGGCGCCATGGCCGTGCGCTGGCATCGGCTCCTCAACGAGAAGCTCTCCGAGCTGTGCCACCGTCACCCCGGAAAATTCGCGCTGTTTGCGTCTCTGCCGCTGCCCGACGCGGCGGCGGCCGCGCGCGAGGCGGAGTTCGCGGTCAACGAGCTGGGCGCGGCCGGCGTGGTGGTGGCCGCGAATGTGGAGGGCGTCAACCTCGGCGAGCTTCCCCTGGACGAGCTCTGGCATGCGGCGGTCGAGCTCGAGGCGCCGGTCTTCATCCATCCGGTGCAGGCAATGCCGACCCCGCGCATTGCGAAATTCGCGCTTACCCAGATCGCCCAGTACACGTTCGACACCACGCTGTGCGTGGGCTCGCTGATCTTTGCCGGCGTGCTCGACCGCTTCCCGGAGCTGCGCATCATCCTCTCGCACGGCGGCGGCGCCTTTCCCTGGCTGGTCGGGCGCTTCGACTGCCTGCATGCCACCATGGACCGCGCCGCCCAGGCCGACGTGGCGCAGGCCGCGCCGTCCGCCTATGCACGGCGGTTCCACTACGACACCATCCTGCACAGCGCGATGCACCTGCGCTGGCTCGCCGAGCTGGTCGGCACAGACCGCATGGTGCTGGGCAGCGACTACTCGTTCCCGCCCGCCGATCTCGATCCCGTCGGCACCGTGCGCAAGGCCGGGTTCTCCGAGGTGGAGACGGCAAAAATCCTCGACTACAATGCGCGCGAGCTCATGCCCGCGCTGCGGGCGCAATACCTCCCCGAAGGGGAGGTCGGCGAGCGAAGCGAGCCGGGTGGGGAGACCGGCCGCGACCGCTAGGCCGACTGAAACTCCACCCGGCCACCAGCCGTTTCGCAGCGGTGGTCAACCTCCCGCTGGAGTCATCGGAAACAACAAAGAGTCATGTCATGGATCTGGCGTTGAACGGAAAGAAGGCGATCGTCACCGGCGCAAGCGAAGGCATCGGCAAGGCGGTGACCCGCACGCTTGCGCGCGAAGGCGTCGATGTCGCAGTCTGTGCCCGGCGCAAGGCGCCGCTCGAGGCGGCGGCGGCCGAGATTGCGAAGGAGACCGGGCGCAAGATCGTTCCCATCACCGCGGACCTCACCAAGTCCGCGGATGCGGAGAATTTCGTCAAGGCGGCGCATGCGGCGCTCGGGCGCATCGACATTCTCGTCAACAATGCGGGCTCTGCGCCGGGCGGCGTCATCGAGCATCTGAGCGAGGAGGAGTGGGCAAGCGCGCTCGGGCTCAAGTTCATGGGCTACGTGCGCTGCATGAAGCATGTGCTGCCGATCATGCAGCGGCAACGCAAAGGTCGCGTGGTCAACGTCATCGGCAACGACGGAGTGAAGGTCTCCTACTGGGAGATCGCGCCAGGCGCGGCCAACGCGGCCGGGCAGAACCTCACGATGTCGCTTGCGAGCCAGTATGGCCGCCACAATATCAGCTTTGTCGCGGTGAACCCGGGGCCGGTGCGCACCGAGCGCTGGACCGGGTTGGTCAAGGCCATGGCGCGCGATATGAACCTCTCTTTCGAGGAGGCCGACAAGCTCGCTCCCGCGAGCATTCCGCTTGGGCGCATCGCAGAGTGCGAGGAGGTCGCCAATCTCGTCACCTTCCTTGCCTCCGACCTTGCGTTCTTCGTCAACGGCACCATGATCGAGATCGACGGCGGGCAGGAAAAGTCGCTGATGGACCGGCTGCGGGACAGATGAAGGTCAGGCATCAGCGGTCAGGGATCAGGCATCAGGGAGGACAGTGTGGAATAGACCCGCTGCTGCTGCCGGCTTCCAGTACGTCCGCACCTGTCAGCTGATTTCTGATTCGATTCCTGATACCTGAAAACTGATAACTGATAACTGATAACTGATACGGAGGGATGGCCGAGTGGCTTAAGGCGCACGCTTGGAAAGCGTGTATACGGGAAACCGTATCGTGGGTTCGAATCCCACTCCCTCCGCGCCCCCAGGCGAGAACTGCTTCTAATGCGAGAAGAGATGTCGATCCTTCTCCTTCTGGGAGCCCGCTGCATAAAACTCCGCAAACCAGGCTGGCATGCCGCTTATCGCTGTCGGCTTTTTTAGGGTCAGCGATGGCGCGGGCTTCGAACCTTGCTTCGTGCTGGAGCTTCCAGCTCGTTTCTTCCCGGTCTTCTTCGCCGTCTTTTTCCTGCTGGGCCTGTTCGAGGCGCCGGAACCTTGTTGCGTTCCGCCGCCACTAGATGCATCGCTCATAACTGTTCTGAAGTGAAGATGATCAAAGATGCGAAGCGCTTCGATTGCATAGGATGTCGCGACACGCGTATCCTCAATCATTACAAGGTTATCCCCATTCCCCGCTTCACCGCTCGGAGAAAGATTAGAGGAGCCCGTGAATATCTTGGCGGTCGGCAGGCTGAAATCAGTGACGACGAATTTATGATGCTCGTGAATGCCCTTGCCGCCCGACCACTCGGCTTTGAACGGCATTGGAGTGATGCCTGCGAGATAGCTGAAATCGACTATGCCGAGCGACCCATCGGGCTTTTGTACCGTGAGACCTCCTTTTCTATCAGAAATGCCATAGCTGAAGACGTTCTTCGTCATCAGC
>Ga0306920_100004832_pt1 | contig 17324 bp, 11 predicted proteins | sample flu12Cox44000170_FD_204666 | JGI IMG/M metagenome (GOLD analysis project Ga0306920, IMG submission 204666) | Lab enrichment of tropical soil microbial communities from Luquillo Experimental Forest, Puerto Rico - flux4day.12C.oxic.44.000.170 (v2)... | ecosystem: Environmental > Terrestrial >... | reverse complement strand
GGCAGCATCGTCGACGGCTCGGGGATGTCCGCTTTCCGCGGCGATGTCGCGGTCAAGGACGGCAAAATCGCCGAGATCGGCAAACTTAGCGGCACCGCCGAGCGGACGATCGACGCCGATGGCCGGGTTGTAGCGCCGGGGTTTATCGACAACCACTGCCATTACGATGCGCAGGTTACCTGGGACCCGCTGTGCACCTATTCCTGCGACCACGGCGCCACGACCGTGATTTTCGGCAACTGCTCGCTGTCGTTGGCGCCGGTGCGCAAGGGCAAGGAGGAGCGTCTCTCCGAATTCCTCTCTTATGTCGAAGCGATCCCAATGGAGGTATTGCGCACTGTCGAATTCGGCTGGGAGACGGTGCCGCAATATCTCGACCAGCTCGACCATCATTTGGGTGTTAATGTCGGCAACCTGATCGGCCACACCGCGGTGCGCTATTACGTGATGGGCGACGACTGCCAGAAGCGCACCGCGACCGACGACGAAATCACACAGATGCAGGAACTCGTGCGCGACGGCATGGAGGCAGGCGCATTGGGGATGTCGGTGTCGCGCAATCAGGGTCATTACGATCCGCAGGGTGTCCATATTCCGGCATTGTGGGCCGACGAGAAGGAAATCTTCGCGCTCGGCGATGTACTGCGCGACATGGGCACCGGCATCATCCAGTCGGGCGGGGGCAATGGCGCAGAGGTAAAGAACGGGCTGATGAGCCGCCTCTCCGAGGCGACCGGCCGCACCGTTGTCTACAACAATCTGCTTCAGAACATGCGCCGGCCCAGCGAATGGAAAGAGCAGATGGCGCTGATCGATGCGTCGACCGCGAGAGGCGTGCGGGCCTACCCGATGTGCACGCCCAACCGGATTGTCGATCATTTCACGATGCGCAACTGCCAGGAGTTCCGCGGCCTGCCGACCTGGCACCCGATCCTTCTCGCTTCCGATGAGGAGAAACTGCGCGCCTACAGCGACCCCGAGATCCGCAAGAGGCTGCACGCTGAAGCGGTCGAATTCAAGGTCGACACGGCGCCGCCCGGGATCTGCCGCACTTGGTGGGACTACATGGAGGTGCAGACGGCGGTATTGCCGAAGAACAAACAGTTCGAAGGCAAGACCGTCGGCCAGATCGCGCGGATGCAGGGCAAGGGCATTATCGACGCCTTTCTCGACCTCGTCGTCGAGGAGCATCTCGACACCGAGTTTCTGCACGGCGAGATCAATGTCGATGAAGCAGCGATGGCGCAAATCTTGACCTACCCGAACGCGATCATCGGCCTCTCCGACGGTGGCGCGCATGTGCAGTTCCAGAGCGGCTTCGGCTTCAGCACCCGGCTCTTGTCCGAATGGGTGCGCGAGAAGGGGGTCATGTCGGTAGAGCGCGCGGTGCGGCGCCTGACCTTCGACTCGGCCTCGATCTTCGGGCTCTACGACCGCGGCCTGTTGCGGCCCGGCCTCGCCGCTGACCTCACGATCTTCGACCCCGACACGGTGCGCCCGCTGCCGCTCGAAGTCGTGCACGACTACCCGACCGGCGCCAAGCGCATCAAGGAGCCCGCCGAGGGCATCCTCGCCACCGTCGTCAACGGCAAAGTGCTGATGGAGAACGGCAAGCACACCGGCGCGCTCCCCGGCCGCGTGCTGCGCAACAGCCATTATCACGCGAACCGGAGCTAGCGCTCCCGTATCCCCCGGACTCAGATCCGGATCGGTATTTCTCCCGCAGTGCTAGAGAGGGGGGACTAGCCCGCGAGGCTGGGCAAAAATTCAGAGAAGCGGCTGCAGCACGGTCCTGCGTCCTTCGAGACGCGCCCATTGGGCGCTCCTCAGGATGAGGATAAGCCTTTGATAGGATTAAGAGAATTCCTCATCCTGAGGAGGCCGCGAGAGCGGCCGTCTCGAAGGACGCACAGTTTTGATCCAGCCAATCAGAGATTTCTTGCACAGCCCCCTCTCATTCCTCCCCCGCAAGCCCGCAAGCGGGGAGGGGTAGGGTGGCAGGTGAGGGTCTATCCAACACCGGGCGGCAGGATTTCCTTCTCGCCGAGCACCTCGGAGCGGTAGAGCTCGGAGATCGAGGCCCAGCGCAATTGGCAAATCTCCTCCGCGACCTGCTCGGCGCGGGCCTCGAGCCGCGGCGTCTCGAGGTAGCGGCCGCACAGCTCGATCTGGCGTCGGCTGTGCTCGACATCAGCGGCGTCGTGCTCGGTGAAAAACTCGATCTCGGGCGAATTGAGCCTGAACCCGTAATGCTTCTCAAACGCCGGCAGCAGGACTTCGCTGATGAGGCCCGGCATCTGGCCCTCCTGCGTCGTCTGCATCGCCAGGATCACGCCGACCGGCTCGGTCGCGGTGGTATGGTACATGTAGAGCGAGCGCGCCCACCAGGCCGGCGGCATATTTGTGTTGCGGACTTGGTCGTCGGTCAGCCCGGCAGCGCGGCAAAAGCGCAGGATCAGCTCGTTGTGGTCGTGCGGCTCGTGGCCGGGCTCCGGAATCGCCTTCAGCCCTTCCTCCTCGGCGATGTTCTCGGCGATCATCTTGCGCACGTCTTCGAACTCGTAGCCGCGCGCATAGAGCAGCCCAAAGCTCGCCAGCGCCCGTTTCACAAAATGGAAATGCAGCGCCTGATAGCGGCCGAGCGCCCTGAGCGGCAATTTACCTTCGCCAAAGGCGAGAAAAAACGGATGGTGCTTTGTATGCCAGCGTTCGCGGACCGCCAGGATCCGCTCGGTGACCGGAGCGAGATTGCCGTTGCGCGCCATTATCATTACCTCCCGCGGCAAACCGTTTCCGCCAGCATAGCGGCAGACGCTCCCGAAACAAAAGGGGCTGCCGAGCTTTTCCATCTAAATCGCTGTATTTAAAGCCGCTCGTACATTTAAAGTTAATAATTCCGGGTTATCGGATGGCTCGGTTCAATCAACCTGAGGCTAAACGCTATGGCCATGTCAAAGAAAGTTGCCGGCAAAGCCGCTACCGGTAAGACCAAGACCGTCACCGCGGCTGCCGGTCCGGCAAAAAAGAAGCCTGCCAAGAAGGCATAGTCGGAGCACCTACGGTGCGGCGGACCATGCTTCCGCCGCATCTCCGATACCATTGTTGTCTGTCAGACGAACAAAGGCGGGCGCCCGAGAGCGCCCCTCTTTCGTTATTCGAGCGTGCCTTCGTCGCCCGCCCCCATCAGCCGCGAGTAACCCGCCACATCGGCGGCAAGGATCGCGGCGAGACGGCGGGTCTGATTCATTTCGCCTCGCCCATCGCCATGCGCAGGCCCGACAGGTAAAGCTCGCGGTGCTCCGGATTTCGCAAGTAGCTGACGTCCGGTATTACTTCCGAGGTAATGCGGCGCAGCCAGGTGACCACTTCTCGAGCCTCGTCGAACCGACCCATGTGAGCCAGGCACGCGGCGAGGAAGCGATGCCCCAGCGGCAAGGTCGGGTCCTCCTGCACCACGAGGCGCAGCTCCGGCTCTGCCTCTTCGAAGCGTCGACTGACGAAATATGCGGCGCCGAGATTGGCATGCGACCAACCAGTACGGGCGCGAGGACTGAGGCGTAACGCAGTTTTTAAGTGTTCGATCGCAACCTCCGGCTGGCCCGCCCACAGCCTCAAAACCCTGAGGTGCCAGCCGCGCGAGAAGCTGGGATTGAGCGCCAGCGCCCGATCGAATAACGCCATCATGGCGCCAATGTTTTCGCCAAAATAGGCCAGCGCAAAAGCGGCATTCACCAGCGTTAGCGGATCGTCTCCGGCGACTTCGAGCGCTCGCCTGGCAAAATCGATGCCTTTTGACCGATCACCCTCGCGATCTTCGCTCCGGTTGTCATAAAGCAGCCGGTGGCAGCAGACCGCGGCCCAGGCGAGTGCAGGCCCGTAGTGCGAATCACGTTCGATCGCCTGCTCCATTAGGCGGAGTACTTCCGGCACCTGCCGGGCCGATGAAAAATACATCGCATAGCCGCGCAGATAGAGGTCATAAGCAGTGAGATCGTCAGTCGGGCGGCCGGCCGAGCGCACGGTTTCTGCGGCCTGCAACGCCGGCTCAATGATCCCGGCGACACTCGAGGCCACCTTGTCCTGCAGATCGAACACGTCTTCCAACGAGCCGTCGAAGCGATCGGCCCAGAGATGCACGCCGCTATGCGCATCGATCAGCTGTGCGGTGATGCGCACGCGGCCGCCGGTTTTGCGCACTGAGCCTTCGATGAGGTAGCGCACGCCCAATTCGCGGCCGACCCGCTTCACATCGGGAGACTGGCCCTTGTAGGAAAAGCTCGAATTGCGGGCGAGGACGAAGAACCAGCGGATGCGTGAGAGCGCGGTGATGATCTCCTCGACCATCCCGTCGACGAAATATTCCTGCTCTGGGTCGCCGCTCAGATTGGCGAACGGCAATACCGCGATCGACGGCTTGTCGGGGAGGGCAGGGCCGGCACTCGGTTGTGTGGCCGCCGCGTCCGCAATCCCCACTATGCGGTATGCTCGGACCGGCCGTGCGATATTCTTGAGCGCCTGTTCACCCATGTCTTTGAAGGCGAGATCGAGGCGGCCCGCGGCATCTTCCTGAACGCGGGATGAGACGCAGATTCCGCCAGGCTCGGCCAAGCCTTCGAGCCGGGCTGCGACGTTGACGCCGTCGCCAAAGATGTCGCCGTCCTCGACGACAATATCGCCTCGATGGATTCCGATACGGAACTCGATGCGGTTCTCGGGCGGAACACCGGCGTTGCGCAGGGCCATCTCGCGCTGCACTTCCACAGCGCAGCGCAATGCATCCACTACACTGCCGAACTCGACGAGCAACCCGTCGCCGGTGGTCTTGACGAGGCGGCCCCGATGCGCCGCGATCCTCGGATCGATCACTTCGGCTCGGCGGGCTTTGAGCCGCGCCAGTGTCCCTTCCTCGTCGGCTCCGATCAGGCGTGAATACCCCCCCAACATCGGCGGCGAGGATCGCGGCGAGACGGCGGCGCGTCGCGCTCATTCTATGAACAGCCCGCCCTTGCGGTAACCCTCGATCAAGTGCTCGCGGTCCTGAGGGCGGAGTTCGCGAAGCTCATTCAAAGGCAGCGATAGGAAAATGCGAAATGCTTCTCCAAATCGGGCCAACCCATCCATCATTACCGCGTGTACCTCATCGACGTCGCCCACTTGTCCAAGAGAAGCGATCAGTGTGTTATAGGGCTGCCGGAAATTGGGATGAGATTGGCGCAGTTGACGCGCCACCGCGATTGCCTCTTTATAGTTCCCGCTCCAATAGTGCCCTCGCGCGATGAAGTGTCGCCATAATGGCGTAAGAGGATCGAATGGGCTCAGCCGCATCGCCGTCTGGATAGGTTCGATCGCTTCGCGCGGAAAACCTCCCCAAAGGCAAGCCCCACCGAGACCACCGTGGGCCGCAGCAGAATTGGGATCGCAGTGAACTGCAATCTGCGCTTGAGCGAGGCTCTCGGCATGCCGTCCTGACATCCAGAGGCAGCGTGCCAATGCAGAATGCCCTGTAGCGTCCGTAGCGTCGATATTGACCGCGCGCGTGGAATGATCCAGCGCAAGCGGAAGGTTCGCCTCGCGGCGATCAGGCCGGAAAAGAGTGATCTCATTGAGATAGGTGAGGGCGAAAGCGGCGGCGGCCGGCGCGAATTGCGGATCGAGATTTATCGCCCGCTGGAAGAAACTGCGGGCTCTTTCATTTTCCTCCGCCTCGAACTTAGCGAAATGCCACATGCCCCGGTAATAGGACTCCCAGGCATCGAGGCTGTCGGTAGGCTTGCGGGCGGCGCGCTCGCGCTCGCTGCGCTCCATTGTGGGGAAGATTGCCGCCGAGACACTGGCCGTGATCTCGTCTTGCACCGCGAATATATCCGTCAGATCGCGATCGTAGCGTTCCGCCCAAAGATGTCCGCCGGTCGCCGCCTCGATCAACTGCCCGGTCACCCGAACCCGATTGCCGGCCTTGCGCACGCTGCCTTCGAGCACATAGCGCACGCCCAACTCGCGGCCGACCGTTTTTATGTCAACCGCGAGGCCCTTGTAGGTAAAGGTCGAGTTGCGCGCGATGACGAACAGCGCGCGCAATTTCGACAGCAGCGTGATGACGTCTTCGGCGATGCCGTCGGCGAAATACTCCTGTTCCGGGTCGCCGCTCATATTCTGGAAAGGCAATACCGCGATCGACGGCCTGTCGGGGAGCGGTGGGCCGGTACTGAGCTGCGGAGACGTCGGCTGGGCGGATGTGATCACCCGGTAGGTCCGGACCGGCCGCGCAATGTTCTTGACTGCCTGATCGCCCATGTCTTCGAAACCGAGGTCGAGGCGGCCCGCTGCATCCTCCTGAACGCGTGCCGAGACGCAGATGCCGCCCGGCTCGGCAAGACCTTCGAGGCGGGCCGCGACATTGACGCCATCGCCAAAGATGTCGCCGTCCTCGACGACGATGTCGCCGACATTGATGCCGATGCGCAAATCGATGCGCTTGTCCACCGCCAGCGGGGCATTGCTTTCGGCCATTGCGGCTTGGATCTCGGCCGCGCAGCGCAAGGCGTCGACAACGCTGGCGAACTCAACCAGCAAACCGTCGCCGGTTGTCTTGACGATGCGGCCGTGATGTTCGGCAATTTTAGGGTCGATCACCTTGGCGCGCAGAGCCTTAAGCCGACTGAGCGTGCCTTCCTCGTCGGCTCCGATCAGGCGCGAATATCCCGCCACATCGGCCGCGAAGACCGCCGCGAGCCGACGTTCGACGCGCTCTAGTCCTCTTGCCTCCATGGCGCCTCCCCGGTTGCGCACGATCCTACACCAACCGACAGCGCGTGCGCATTAAGCAAAGAACCTTGGCAAATCAGGATGCCCGGTCGGAAAATTGACGCCATCGTGTGTACAAGGGACCCACGGCAGATGGTATTTTTTCGCGATCGCTACGAGCCGATACAAAGCCCGAGCCCGTTCGCTATTTTGGAGGCGAGTGCCCCTGTTTTCGCTGTTATTTTGTGGTCCCCGCTCTCCAAGACCGAGGAAATCTGCGGCTGAGGTCGGGTCCGCCGCTGTATTTTTGGGAGTAACAGCGAATAACAGCCACAACGGCTTTGAGCTCCAGAAGAAAGGGGCGCCCGCAGGCGCCCCTTTTTGTGACGCGGCGTTGCCCGGTCAGGTTTCGCGGCTGGAGAAGCGCACCGTCGTCGCGCGGGCGCGGTAGTCGGTCTTGACGTTGACAAAGCCGACCATGCCCTCCTCGACCTTCTTCCAGGCGCGCTGCAGCGCCGGGCGGATAGCCTCGGGCTCTTCGACATATTCGGCGTAGCAGCCGAGCGCTTCGGCCATCTTGTCGTAGCGAGTGTAGCCGAGGTCGCGGCCGGGCTTGTTGCGCTCGGGGTCGGCGGTCCAGCCGCCATTGAGGCTGATGACGCACAAGAGCGGCAATTTGTGCCTGACCGCGGTGTCGAGCTCCATCGCGTTCTGCCCAAAGGAGCCATCGCCGTGCAGGCAGATGACTTGCGCGTTTGGTTTTGCAGCCTTGGCGCCGACCGCAAACGGCAATCCGACGCCCATCGTGCCAAAGGGTCCGGAATTGAGCCGGTGGCCGGGGACAAAGGTCGGGATCGACTGGCGGCCGAAATTGAGGATCTCCTGCCCATCGACCGACAGGATCGCGTCGCGCTGCATGAAATTCTTGATCTCCTCGCAGAGCCGCAACGGGTGGATGTCGCCGTCGGTCGGGTAGTTGCCGCCAGCGCGCAGGCGCTTCTTTGCTTCGCCATCGGCGAGCTTCTGGCGCCAGGCCTGGAACCGCTCGGCGGTCTTCGCATCGACCGCCTCGCACAATTGCTGCAATACCGATTTACAGTCGCCGACAATGGGCAAGTCGATGTTGCGCGCCGAGTTGCCCATCTCCTCGGGATCGATGTCGATGCGCGCGACCTTCGCATTGGGCCCGAAGCGCGGCGGCAAAGCGTGGCCGATCACGTAATTTGTGCGCGTGCCAAGGATGATGATCAGATCGGCCTCGCGGAACGCGTCGTTGCGCATCGTGAGATACGCGTAGGGATGGTCGTCGGGGAGGACGCCGCGCCCCTGCGGGGTCGTGTAGAACGGGATGCCGGCCTTCTCGACAAAAGCCCGCATCTCGTCCCAGGCGTGCGACCACAGCACGCCGCTCCCCGAGACGATGATCGGCTGCCGCGCGCTGCCGATTGCGTCGACGAGCGCATTCAATGCCCTCGGCTCGGCATAGGGACGGGCCTTGATGATCGGCCGGCCGCAATAGCTCCAGTCGACATCGCTCTCGTCGACGGTCATGTAGAGCACGTCGCCAGGGAAATCGAGATAGACCGGGCCGGGCTTGCCGTTCAGCGCCTTCTGGAAGGCGAAGTTGATCTGCTGCGGCAGGCGTTTCAGGTTGTGCACCCGGTCGGCGTATTTGACCCAGCCTTCGAATGCCTTGACCTGGTCGATCTCCTGGAACACCTGGCGGCCGAACTGGCTGATCGGGCTCGAGCCGCCGAGCGCGATGACCGGGCAGCAATCGATCAGCGCGTTGGCGAGCCCGGTGCCGAGATTGAGCGCGCCGGGGCCGCTTGCCCCGATGCACACGCCCGGCCCCTGGGTCACCCGCGAGTAGGCCTGCGCCATATAGGCCGCACCCTGCTCGTGGCGCGTGTCGATCAACCGGATGCCCTCCTTGATGCATTCCGACTCGACGTCGAGCATCGGCCCGCCCATGATGTAGAAGATGTCCTTGACGCCCTGTGCCTTCAGGCAGCGGGCGACGATTTCGTTACCGGTCAATTCCGCCATCTCCGTTCCTCCTTTATGGGATCACCGAAGTGCATCCTTCGAGGCCTCGCTCCGCGAGGCACCTCAGGATGAGGAATTCTTCCGGATCACCTCATGCTGAGGAGCGCCCGTAAGGGCGCGTCTCGAAGCACTCAGATCACCTCATCCTGGCGCAACGCCTCGACATCGCCGGCGCTCATGCCGAGCCACTCGGCGAAGACTTGCGTCGTGTGCTCCCCGAGCAGCGGCGCAGGCTCGAGCTTGGGCGTACGGCCGTCGAAGCGCACCGGCCAGGACGGCATCTTGAACGGTCCGGTCGGGTGCTGCGCCGTCTGCAGGATGCCGCGCTCGGTAAAGCTCGGCTCGTTCATCAGCTCCATCGTGTCGAGCACCGCGCCCGCCGGCACCCCGGCGGCGCCGATCAGGCGCATCGCCTCGTGCTTGTCGCGCCGCTTGGTCCAATCGGCGACCATCGCGTTGACCTCTTCGATGCGCTCGCCGCGGGCTTGTGCGGTCTCGTAGCGCGGGTCGCCGATCAGTTCCTCGCGGCCAAGGAGTTTGAGCAGCCGGTGCCAGTGGTCCTTCTGGCGGGAAAAGACATAGATCCAGTCATTGGGCCCGCCCGGGGCGCAGGGAAAGATCCCCGAGGGTGCGGTATTGCTGCGGTTGCTGTTGCGGGGTGCGGCGCGGCCGAGAATCGCCTGCGTCTGAAACGCGAAGCGGATGTAGTGCAGCATCGCGTCCTGCATCGCCACCTGAAGGCGCCTGCCCTGACCGGTGGCGCGGCGCTCGTAGAGGGCGCCCAGGATACTGATGGCCATCACCATGCCGGTGCCGGTGTCGCCGAGCGAAACACCGGGCCTGATCGGCGGGCCATCAGGCTCGCCGGTGATGCTCATCGTGCCGCCGGAGGCCTGCGCGATCATGTCGAAGGCGAGGTTCTTCTCGTAGGGGCTGCCCTCGCCAAAGCCTTTGACCTGGGCATAAATAATGCCGGGGTTCAGCGCGCGGATCGCGTCATAGCCGAGCCCGATCCGCTCGATCGTGCCGGGCGCCATGTTCTCGATCATGACGTCGGCCTTCTTGGCCATGTCCTTGACAAGAGCTAGGCCGCGCTCGGATTTGAGATTGACCGTGACCGATTTCTTGTTGGCATTGAACTCGAAAAAATAGAACGAGTCGGGGCTGCCCGGAGCGCCGGCAAAGGACGTCCGGCCGGGCTCGCCACCATTCGGATTTTCGACCTTGACCACTTCGGCGCAGAGCCAGGCGAGCGCCTCGGTGCAGGAGGGGCCCGCCTCGAACTGGGTCAGGTCGAGGACCCGCACACCGGCGAGGCATTGCAAGGGGGCGTAGTTTTCCGTCATAACCAGCAACTCCACTGAAACCCTGGTCAAAACGCACGATAGCGCGGGGGCGCCACAATGGCGAGCAATCAACCGAGCGTGTTTATCGACGGCGAAGCCGGCACGACAGGGCTCGGCATCCGCCAGCGCCTCGAAACGATGCCTGGGATAACGCTACGCAGCCTGCCGGCGGCGCAACGCAAGGATACGTCGGCGCGGCAGGACATGATGGCCGCGTGCGATCTCGTCGTGCTGTGTCTGCCGGACGATGCCGCGCGCGAAGCGGTCGGGCTGGCGGCGGCGCTCGACGGCCGTGCACCGAAATTGCTCGACGCCAGCACCGCGCACCGGGTCGATCCCGAATGGACCTACGGCTTTCCCGAAATGGCGCCCGAGCAGCCACGGCAGATAGCGGGGGCGCGCAAAGTCAGCAATCCCGGCTGCTATCCGACCGGCGCCATCGGCCTGCTGCGCCCGCTCGTACAAGCTGGACTCGTGCCGCCCGACTACCCGCTCACGATCAGCGCGGTCAGCGGCTATTCCGGCGGCGGCCGGTCGATGATCGAGGCGCATGACCGTGACGGCGGGCCGGCATTCGAGCTTTACGCGCTCAGTCTCGAGCACAAGCACGTGCCGGAGATCGAACTCTATTCGGGCCTGTCGCGGCGGCCGATCTTTCTGCCTTCGGTCGGGCATTTCCGCCAGGGCATGCTTGTTTCGGTGCCGCTCTACCTCGACGACCTGCCCGAGAAGCCCACCGGCGGCGATCTGCGGGAGACCTTGCGCACCTTCTATGACGGTGCCGAATACGTGAAGGTCATGGCCGGCAACGGACAGGACAAGCTCGAACCGGAGGCGCTCAACGGCACCAACCGGCTCGAGCTATATGTCTGGGAGAACAAGGCGCGCCGCCAGGCCGTGCTCGTCGCCCGGCTCGACAATCTCGGCAAGGGCGCCTCGGGGGCGGCGGTGCAAAATTTGCGGCTGATGCTCGACTTTAACTGATCTGCAGAAGCTCAGTTGTTTGCCGCGGCAGCTGGCTCACCCGCCGGGCCGGCTTCGAGGCTGGCGAGGCTGCGGCCGCGGGTTTCCGGCAATGCCAGCAGCATGATGATCATCAGCCCGGACGCAAACGCGCTGAACAGCGCGATGGTGGCGCCGAGCGGCAGGCTCTGGCTGACAAAACCGACGAGGGTCGGCAGGAAAGAGCCGAGCGCCCGGCCGCCGTTATAGCAAAAGCCCTGGGCCGTGCCGCGCACCGCGGTCGGGAAGAGCTCGGTCATGAACGGTCCCATCGGCGGGAATTTGATCAGGAACACCGTGAAGAGCGGCACCCCGACAAACAGCAGCGCCGTGTTGTCCATCGGCACAAACATGTAGATGAGGATCATCACGAAGGAGCCGATTGCGGACAGCATAAACGTCGATTTGCGGCCGATAGCGTCGCTCAGATAGGAGCCCAACAGGAAACCACAGAGCGCGCCGAGGATCTGCACCAGCAGAAACCCGCCGGTGCCGGTCGCCGACAAACCGCGCACCGTGCGCAGATAGGTCGGCATCCATATCCCCAGCGCATAGCCGCCGCCCTGTGCGCCGACCACCATTAGGGTCACCTTCACCGTCGTCCACAGATGCCGGCCTTGGAAGGCGGCGAAGAGATGGCCGATGCCGACTGACGGGCGCTCGCGGCGCTGGTCACGGAAGATATCGGGTTCGTCGATGTGGCGGCGGATCCAGAACACGAAACCCGCCGGCAACAGGCCGATCGCGAACAGCACCCGCCAGGCGATCGCTTCAGGCAGAAAAGCGTAGAGCACGGTGTAGACGATCGCCGAGATGCCCCAACCGATGGCCCAGCCGGTCTGCACGATGCCGACGCCGCGGCCGCGGTATTTGTCGCGGATCACCTCGCCCATTAGCACCGCGCCGGCGGCCCATTCACCGCCAAAACCGAGCCCGTGCAACGCCCGCAATATGAAGAGCTGCTCGAAATTCTGCGCGAAGGCACACAGAAACGTGAAGACCGAGTACCACAGGATCGTGATCTGCAGCATCCGCACCCGGCCGAACCGGTCGGCGAGCGTACCGGAAAACCACCCGCCCAGTGACGAGATCAGCAAGGTCACGGTGCCGATGAGCCCCGCCTCGCCGCGCGACAGCCCCCACAGCGCGATGACCGTCGGGATCACGAAGCTGTACATCTGCACGTCGAACGCATCGAGCGCCCAGCCGCCAAAGCAGGCGCCCATCGTCCGGCGCTCTTTCGCGTTCAATTCGCCGAACCAGGCGAGCATGGCGTTCCTCCCTAATGCCCTTGCTTCTGGCAACTCTCGCGTGCCCAACGCAGTATTGGCAACGGCCGTTTACTCTAGCTTGCTATGCGCGACGGGCGGTCGAAGGTTCGTCAATCTGCGGCACGGACCTTGACGTAGGAGCCGGGGGCGTCCTCGATTGGTTTGAGGTTGCCGTCGCCGGGGTGCCGCGCCGGCACCTCGCCGCCGGCATATTGTGAGACCCAACGCTCCCAGGCCGGCCACCACGAATCGGGGTAGGCTGTCGCGGTGGCGAGCCACTCCTCCGGCGTTGGTGGGCTTTTGTCGTTTTCCCAATGGCCGTATTTGCCGCCCGGCGGGTTGACGACGCCGGCAATGTGCCCGGAGGCCGACAGCACGAATTTGACGGGCCCACGGTAGAGCTGCGTGGCGGCGTAGGTCGACCGCCACGGCGCGATGTGGTCCTCGTGAGTCGACAATAGGAAAGAGGGCGTCTTGATCTGGCGCAAATCGATCGGCACACCGTCGAGCGTGATGCCGCCCGGCTTTACCAATAGATTTTCCTGATACATGTTGCGCAAATAAAAGCTGTGCATCGCCGCCGGCATGCGCGTCGAATCGGCGTTCCAATACAGCAGGTCGAATGGAAACGGCGACTTGCCGAGCAGGTAGTTATTGACGACGAACGACCAGATCAGATCGTTGGCGCGCAGCATGTTGAACGTCGTCGCCATGTCACGGCCTTCGAGATAGCCCCTCGCGTTCATGCGCTCTTCCAGCGCGGAAAGCTGCTCCTCGTCGATAAAGACCGACAGCTCGCCGGCTTCGGTGAAATCGACCATGCTTACGAAATAGGTCGCGCTCTTGATCCGGTTGTCGCGTTTGACCGCCATGTAGGCGAGGGTGCAAGCGAGCAGCGTGCCGCCCAGACAGTAGCCGATCACATTGGCCTCGCGCTCGCCGGTCGCTGCTGCGATCGCATCCAGAGCGGCCAGGGGGCCCTCCAGCATGTAGTCTGTGAATGTCTTAGCAGCGAGCCACTGGTCCGGATTGACCCAGGAAATCACGAATACCGTGTGTCCCTGCGTCACCGCCCAGCGGATGAACGAATTATTGGGTCGCAGATCGAGAATATAGAATTTGTTGATCCACGGCGGGATGATCAGAAGGGGACGGCGCTTTGCCTTCTCGGTCGTCGGCTCGTACTGCAGAAGCTGCATCAGGTGATTCTGGTAAATGACCTTCCCCGGAGTCACGGCGATGTTCTCGCCGATCCGAAACGCCTCCATATCGGTCATTTTGATCGCCAGTTGGCCCTTGCCGCGCTCGAGGTCTTCAAGCAGATTTTTCAGCCCGTTGAGCAGGTTCTCGCCGCGACTTTCGATTGTCGCGCGCAACGCCTCGGGATTGGTCAGCAGGAAATTCGACGGCGCGAGGGCGTCGACGAACTGGCGCGTGTAGAAATCGACCTTGCGGGCGGTGCGCTCATCGATCCCTTCGACTTCGCGAACCGTCTTTTGCATCCACCGCGCCGTCAGCAGGTAACTCTGCTTGATGAAATCGAACAGCGTGTTGTCCGTCCACGCTGCATCCCGAAAGCGTCGGTCTCCGGCCGGCGGCTCGATCAGCGGCTCGGTCTCTCCGCCGAGAAAGCGCTGTGCCGTACGCTGCCATAAAGTCAGATAGTCGTTCCACAGCGACAGCTGCGCCTGAACCAGCCGCGTCGGGTCCGACAACATGCGCGCCGTCATCTCGAGAAAGGCGGTGCCGATCCCCAGCGTGTTCGCCATTCCGACGCCATTTTCCGGGGTCTGCCGCGTGAGGAAATCGGCGACCAGCTGCCGGCTCTTCTGGGCGATCTCGGCCATTTTCTGCGAAAGATCGGCGGCATCAGGAGTCGTATCGCCGAGCGCCCTGTTACCGGAAGGCGTGACTGTCTCGGCAGGCCCGGCGGTCTTCTTATCGGCCTGTGGGGCAGCTGCTCGTGTTGTGCCAGGCCTGCTAGCCCGCCGGCTCGTGGTATGGCGACTGCCGGACGGCCGGCTTTCAGCGCCGGGCTTGTTCGGGCCCGTTTCGTCCATTGCCATTTCCTTGATTATACTGCCCGTTCAGAACTTGTGATCGAAACCCCGGAAGCATCCGGCGGCAACCGGAGGCTTGGGGGCGGTCGCAGGGTCTCGCTATCAAATGTAGTGACGCGCTGGTCCGGATCTAATACATCAGCACTCATCGATTGTGCCGATCGCACGCGGATCCCGAACGCCTGCGAAGGCACGGGGGCCAATTCGTCGGTATTTGGTCATGCTCATAGCGAAATCGCCGTTCCGCGGTTCCGGCGCGGAGAGAAGGATAGGATGGCGGGCGTGCCGGCTTGCCATGATGGTGGCGCTGCTCGGCCTCGCGGCTTGTAACCCGGTCGATACATGGCGCGATTGGAGCGGTGCCAGTCGGAATGATCCCGATCCCGAGACGACACCGAACACGCGAAATTTGGCGGCAGGAGAGACGTCGGACTATCCGAACCTCGCGACGGTGCCACCGCCACCAGTCCGGGCAATGACGGCAGCCGAGCGCGAGAAATTGACCCAGAGCCTGATCGCTGATCGAGCGAATGCGCGATACTCCGACGAGCAGCTGCGAGTCGGCTTTTCCACCACGCCCGCACCTCCTCCACCGCCCCCCGGCTCTGCTCCGGCAAGCGAGCCTGAGGGTACTCAGGCAGCCTCGGTTGCGCCTGCTCCGCCGCCGCCTCCGTCTGCCGCACCGGCGGCGTCGCCCTCACCGCCGGCGGCTTCAATCGCTTCAGCCCCTGCGGGCGGCGGCGACAAGTCGACCGTGTCTCCGCCGGCCGCCTCGCCCCGCTCTGCCCAGGCTGGGCGCAAGACGGTCGCCGGGTCCACGACGGGCTTGCGCAAACAGGGGGAGCCGCCCGAGCCCGGGCCGATGGAGTCGACCCTCGAAGTCCCACAGGCACGAGCGACACCGCAGCCCGAGCAGATCGAAGCAGCGCCGCCACCCCCCCAGTTGCCGCCGCCACCAAAGGTTGCGAGCAACACAAATCCGCTTCCAGGGGGGCTCACGGCGGGCGGAGCGCTCGCGCCGACCCCGTTGCCGCAGGCGAAGGCCACTGCCGGGTTTGAGCCGGCGCCGCCACCGCCAGAAGTGCCGCCGCCGAGCCCCGCCCGCTCCGCCGCGGCGGAGCCCGGCAAAGGGGCTCAGAAACCGCCTACTCCCGTCGACACGCGCGTCGCCGAAATCAAATTCTCCGCCGATTCGAAGGACCTCACCGAAGGCGATCGCCAAACGCTCGAAACGGTGGTGCCGTTGTACGAGAAGAATCCGGGGAAAGTTCGTGTCGTCGGATATGCGGCAGGCGGCAGCGGGGCGGTCGAACAGCTCAATGGGTATCGCGCCGCACTCGATCGCGCTCAGGCGGTTTCTGCCGCTTTGAAGCAGGCGGGAATTCCGGCCGACAAGATCCAGGTCGAGGCGGTCCCGGCAGGTGCCAATTCGGGCGAAAGCCGCGCCGAAGTGATCCTCGAGCATTGAGCTCCCACCGTAGCCCTTTCCCGCAAGCGGGGAGGGCGGTGCCGATTCGGCGCGAGCCGGTATCGAGCGAAAGCTGCGCGGCGTCCGCGCGGCGGCGTCGATCCCGCAAGGCTATCGAAAAATTCACGCTCCGGCGCTACAAAGGCTGGGCGGAGGAGCTGGCGGTGGCGGCTCCTGCGTTTCGCACACCGCTGTTGGATTTTCGTTGTGAAACCGCCGTTGAAGCTCGCTATCGCTGGTCTCGGCACAGTCGGCACCGGCGTCCTGCAATTGCTCGATCGCCAAGCCGAGCTGTTGGCCGAGCGTGCGGGCCGCAGGCTCGTCGTCGTTGCTGTATCGGCGCGTGACCGCCGCCGGGACCGTGGCACCGACCTCTCGGCCGTGCGCTGGTACGAGGACGCGGTGGCGATGGCCGCCGATCCCGAGGTCGATGTCGTCGTCGAGTTGATCGGCGGCGCCGATGGGATTGCCCGCGACGTCGTCGATACGGCAATCGCTCACGGCAAGCACGTCGTCACCGCCAACAAGGCGCTGATGGCGCATGAGGGAACGCGGCTTGCGGCGCGAGCCGAAGAAAGCGGCGTCATCCTTTCTTTTGAGGCCTCGGTCGCCGGCGGCATCCCGGTGATCAAGGGATTGCGCGAGGGCCTCGCCGGCAACCGCCTGGAACGGGTCTATGGAATTCTCAACGGGACCTGCAATTATATCCTGACGACGATGCGCGAGAGCGCACACGAATTCGCCGAAGTTCTGGCCGAAGCGCAAAAGCTGGGCTACGCCGAATCCGATCCGAGCTTCGACATCGACGGCATCGACGCTGCCCACAAGCTCGCGATCCTCGCAAGCGTGGGCTTTGGCCGCCCGATCGACCTTGAGGGCGTCTACGCTGAGGGTATCCGCCACATATCGCGGCTCGACATCGATTTCGCCGAGGAACTCGGCTACCGCATCAAGTTGCTCGGCATCGCAAGGCTGACGGAGGAAGGACTGGAGCAGCGCGTCCATCCCTGCATGGTCCCGCGAGGCACGCCGATCGCAGCGGTCGAGGGCGTTTATAACGCGGTTGTCGCAGAGGGCGATTTTGTCGGGCGGGTGGTATTGCAGGGGCGCGGCGCAGGCGCTTCCCCGACAGCGTCGGCGGTCGCCGCCGATCTCGTCGACATCGCCGCGGGACGCCCTGTCCCACCCTTCGGGATTCACAGCGGCAATCTCCGCGCGATCCCTGGTGTGCCGATCGAGCGCCATCACGGCGCCTATTACATCAGGCTCATGGTGGTCGATCAGCCGGGCGTGATAGCCGATGTCGCCGCCGCACTGCGCGACGAGCAGGTTTCGATGGAGTCGATGATCCAACGTGGCCGGGCGCCGGGCGAGGCGGTGCCGG
>Ga0306920_100004830_pt1 | contig 17331 bp, 22 predicted proteins | sample flu12Cox44000170_FD_204666 | JGI IMG/M metagenome (GOLD analysis project Ga0306920, IMG submission 204666) | Lab enrichment of tropical soil microbial communities from Luquillo Experimental Forest, Puerto Rico - flux4day.12C.oxic.44.000.170 (v2)... | ecosystem: Environmental > Terrestrial >... | reverse complement strand
CCAGGCCGAGCGCCTTCGCCATACGCGCGGTCTTCCTCTGCAGTGGCGTGGGGGTCGAGACCGAGCCAGCCACCAGATGGGCGATCCGACCGAATCGCGTCCTGGAACCGGTCTGCACGATCTCGCCGAGGCCGTGACCGGAGAGCACGAGCGAGCCGGCGAAGAACTCCGAGTCTGGAGGCGGCGGTTTGACCACGGGGACGGAGGACGCTTGCTTCTGGATCGGCTCTGACTCGCCGGTCAGCTGCGACTCGTCCATGCTGAGATTCGACTCCTGACGGACGACGCCGTCGGCGTGCAGGATGTCGCCCTCCCGCAGCACCAGGAGATCGCCCGGCACGAGGTCCTCGCTCGGGATCTCGCGCTCGACGCCGTCACGGACGACCCGAGCCCGGGGCTTCACAGCCGCCGCCAACGCTAGGAGGGCCTTCCGGGAGCGCGCCTCGAGCACGACGTCCACGGCCAGGACAGGCGCGATCGCCGCGAGAAGGATGACGCCGTCCTTCGTCTCTCCCAGCAGGAGGTAGACTGCGCCAGCGGCGGCGAGCATCAACGCCATTGGGTCGCCGACGGCTTCCAGAGCCCGTCTCAGCCACGACCAGCGCTCGAGCTTCACCAGCCGATTTGGGCCGAACGCCGAGAGCCTTCGACGCGCTTCGACGCTGGAAAGGCCCGTCACCGACGCGTCCGGGGGGACTTGGCCGTACACGAGCGTCATGATGATGGTTGAGTGCAGTACCCGTGCCGTTGCGGCCGATCCGGGTCTGCCGGTCCTGCCACCAGAGCGCGCAGGGGCTGTGCGTTCGTGCCCGGGAATGACTTCACGGACCGGCCCACCGGCCGGTAACAGTCAACCGGCCGGCGGCGGGCGCCCGGGCGAGGGAGCGAGCAGGTCCTCGAGAAAGAAGGCGGACAGCTCGGCCCGGCCTGTCAGCTCCGCCTTCCGGTAGACTCCGAGAGACTGTTGACGGACGGTGCGCTCGCTCGTTTCACGGAGGCTCGCGATCTCCCGGAGAGAGAGACCCTTGATCAGCAGTAGCGCGACCTCCCGTTCAGCTTCGGTGAGGTTCCAGACCTGAAATTGCGAATCGATCGCACGGCCGAGGCCCGTGCTGAGCGACTCCGTTTGGCGCCGCCAGGACTCGGCCGCCGTCCTGGCCTCGGTCAGCCGGGCCCGGAGCGCTGCCAGGGCCGCGCGCTCTCGCGCCATCCGTACCCGGAGCAGCCAGAACCCGAGTGCCGCAAGGACCAGGACCACGGACTCGAGCCCAAGGTGCAATCCCTCTGACCCCGCGCGCCAATCCTCGAATACGTCGACGGCCATGAGGAGCACGATTCCGAGGAAGAGCGCGGCCGAACGGAACCGCTCGGAGGGAGATGCGTCATCCGACGCATGGACCGCTTGGCGAACCGTCCGCTTGAGAGCGCCGGCGGCGGATCCGTCATCCGCCGGATGGAGGCCGGAGGCAGGTTCGAGCACGAATCGATCCAACGTCGAAGGAGAACGCCGTGAACAGTCTGCCGCTGCACCCGGCCGTCGTCCATGTTCCACTCGGCCTGGCGCTGGTCATGCCCGTCGTCCTCGTGGGACTCCTCTGGGCCATCGGCACTGACCGCTTGCCTACGAAAGCGTGGGTCCTGGCCCTGTTACTCCAGGGAATCCTCCTGGGTGGGACGGGGGTCGCCCTCTGGACAGGGGGACAGGAGGAAGGGCGATTCGAGGAGCGGGCCGGAGAGGTGTCCCTCGAGGCTCATGAGCGCGCCGCACAGGCGTTTGGCTTCGCCGTCGCCGCGACCTTTGCGGTCGGAGCGATCGGATTCTTGCTCCGCGGGCGCAGACGTCCGTTCATGGCGACGGGAGCCGCCGCCGTGGGGCTGTCGATCGTTGCTCTCGCGCTCGGGATCCAGGTTGGTCACCAAGGCGGTCTGATGGTGCACGGCAGAGTCGGCCAGACCGGGTCGCCAGCTGCCGATGCGGCGGACCAGGCGTCCGACCGGGGGGATGACGACTGAGGACGCTCCTCAACCGAATCGCGGACACAAGAACACGGGAGATCGCCACTCCTCCAAGCAGGAAATGCGCGTACCTCCCGTTCTAACTGCGCCAGACACCTTGGGGATACGGGCAGGCCCGCTGCTGCAATAAGGCGGAATGCTGCGCTCGGCACTCACGGTTTCGCGGGCCGAAGCGGCACGCCCCCTACCCTGCCCTGGCTCGAATGGCCCTCGGGCTCTGGAGGCTCAGCGAACCACAAGGATGGGCTCTCGCGTCGCGTGGAGCACGGAAGTCGTGACGCTTCCCATCAGCACACGAGCGTCCGATGATCGGGCTTCTCGGGCCGGGATGAGCCGAATGTGCGCGGCTCGGCGCTCAGCAGCGCCTCGCTCGCCTGCCAGGCCGCCGCGCTGAGCACCGCCGCAACGCAGGCGGCCCGACGCAAGGCAGCCGAGATATGGGCCATTCGTCCATAGCTCGGTCAGAACGGAAGGATGGGCGGGCTGGAAGCGCCGTAGCGTTCACAGATCGCGGCCAGGGTTGCGCCAACGTGGTCCGCGCCGACAGCCGCCCTCCGCCTGCCATGGCGTTGCCGGCTCTCGCGGGCCAGGTCATCCAGCGAAAGGAACCCGACCAGCTTCCAGGAGTCGTCCACCACTGGAAGCCGCCGGATCTGCCGGGTCCGCATGAGGCGTTCGGCAATGTCGACCGAGTCGTGGCTCCGGACGACCTCGACATTCACGCTCATCACCTCGGAGACTGGGATCGTCCACAGCGGTCTTCCGGTGAAGCGACCCGCCAGGGAGATGTCCCGATCGGTGATCAGGCCGCGAACACGGCCGTCCGCCTCGACGACGATCGCACCAACGTTGTGCTCCCACATGAGCCGTGCAGCACGATCGAGCGTGTCGCTTTCGCTGCAGGTTCGCACAGGGTGCGACATGATTTCCTTGACTTTCATGTTCTCCTCCGGGACCTCCATCCTCATCGTGGCGGGGCTACCCCGTCCTTCGAGATGAGGGCAGTTCGGTCGAATTTCATGCGGGGGCTGAACTCGTGAAGCTTCTCCTGCGTCGACTGGTGCGGGAGCCAAACTCGAACGGCCTCGAAATCTTGGATGCCGTAACCTGCCTGGTCGATCTCGCCGGATGCGACCTCCAGCCGAAGCGTTGCTTCTTCCAAGTGCGGGGAACGAGCATCGCGAGCGCGAAGCACAATGGGACTGGCTCGACTGCCTCATTGAATACTTTCGGCGTGGGTTGGTCTTCAGCGCGACGTACATCTGAGCGCCACCCAGGCCCTTCGAGGTGTTTGACACCTCTGAGGCCGCGTCGAGCGCGGCCATCTTCCCCTATCAGCTACGGATGCGCGGTCATCGGTGCCTTCCCGCTGGGGACCTTTGCACCTGCGAGCATGCCGAAGCCCACGGCGAAGAAGCCAAAGATGGCCACGTTCAACCAGCCAAGCGCGTTGCTCGTGCTGGACAGGGTGCCCTGGATGCACACGAGGCAACCCAGAATTGAGATGACGGCGTCACCCAGAATGAGGGCTCGCAGCCCTTCCGATGGAACTGCGACGCGCGCGAACCAGGCCGCAACTCCGAGACCAACCAGGGCTCCACCAAAGAGCCGCGCGAGCAGGACGCTGGCCGGGTCGGCCGTGATGCCGTAGAGCGCGAGCAGCGCCACCGGAGTGACCAGGAGAGCGAGGCCGAACAACCACGAAACGAAAGCATGGGCGGTGAACAGGATCTTCATGACATCCTCCATGGCTCCGTACCCCCCGGGGAAACGCGCCACGACGCCGGTCTCGAGGAGAGGCAGACGGATGCCGGGCCCACCATTGTGCATCCCGTGTGCCGCGGCGGTCGATCTGGTCGTCGTGCAGCGCGACCAGGACCATCAAAGCAGCTGGGCTTCAGCTCACCAGCCGCTCGTGATCAGCCCGCTCGCAGACTTGTTCGGCACCTGGGCTCTTGCAAGGCAAACGCTCAGTCAGGGTCCCATCGTCTCCGTAAACCCGAGCTGCTTCAATCCCGAAGTCCATCCGGAAACCGCCGGCAGGCCAGCCGGGGCCACAAGGCACCATCTCGAACTGCTGGTAGCTCCGGTCCCTCTCGGTCAACTCCTTGAGGGCGAGCATCTCGCTGAACTCCAGGCAGCTCGGTTGAGCATTCACGGCTGAAAGCGCCTTGCTGGAAGCCTGGCTGACGGCTACGACCGCGAAGGGCCGAGGCGTGATGATGCTCGACAGCAACGAGAGCCCCCGCGGCGGTGCTCACGGGCCGGTCTTGGTCGTGGACGACAGTCCGGATTTCCGGAAGGCAATGCTCGACGTGCTCACCGATTCCGGGCGACAGGTGGTGCTCGCAGAGAACGGGGAGGACGCCCTGCTGAAGCTCTCGAAGATGGCTCGGCCGTGCATCATCCTTCTGGACCTGATGATGCCCGTCATGGATGGCTTCGAGTTCCTCGACGAACTGGCGAAGTTGCACATCGATGTCCCCGTGCTCGCAGTCTCGGCGCATGCTTCCCTCGCTCCTGCTGAGCGGTATCCCCGGCTCCTCGGGACGCTGAAAAAGCCGTTCCACATCTCCGAGCTGCTCTCCATCGTGGACGAATACTGTTCAGGCAGGCACTCGGAATGACTTTGTAAGAGGCCCGTCTCGGCCTCGATGAAGCCGACCCTCACAGCTTCTCTTTCGCGAATCCCGCACTTCCTTGTGGGTCCGAGCGAGTTCCTCCCTTTCGCCGCTGGTGAGCGCTTCAGGCTTGCCCTTAGCGGCATCGACTCGTTCAGGTCGTCTGGCTGGCGGCAAAGAAGCCACCTGGGACCTTCTCACGAACGAATCGCAGTAACTGCACCTTCATTTCTGCACGAGACGCAATCTGTGCGCGTCGATGTCCGAACCGAAGAGGCTCAGCACCGGTCCGACGTATGCACGCTGAAACAGCATGCACATCCGCAGCATTCTCGTGGCCTGGGATGGTTCGGAACCCTCGAAACGGGCATTGGCGCTCGCCGAAGATCTCGCCGGTCAGTACGGCGCGCGCCTTCTGCTGGCCTCGGTACTTCAGCCCGTTCGCAGCCCGACGGGCGTGGTCGTTCCGGTATCGCCGTTTCCCACGGCGGAGGACGTCGAGCGGACCCGACAGGAGCTTCACGACATCGCGAAGGATCTCCGGGCACGAGGTCGTTCCGTCGAGACTGAAGTCGTGGTTGGACGGCCAGCCGAGAAGCTCAAGGAGCTTGCTGACCACTACGAGGTGAGCGCAATCCTCGCTGGCCGGAGTGGAAAGGGCGCGCTCGCTCGGTTGGTGCTCGGAAGCGTGACCACCGCGCTCCTCCACAGCGCGACTAGACCCATCATCGTCGTGCCGTAGCCCTGTTTGCCTGGTGCGGAGGAAACGAAGTTCTGTGCAGCTCGCCGACGAGTTTCTTTGATTCCCGGAGGAGGAACCAGGCATGTCTTCCAATCGCATCGCGCTGGTCACCGGAGGCGCCGGCGGCCTCGGTTACACCATCTGCACCAAGCTCCACGAGAAGGGGTATCGGGTGGTGCTGACGCACTCGCTACACAACACCACGATCAAGGAGACGCTGGCCGACATGAAGGCGAAGGGCCACGAGTTCCACGCCTATCCGGTGGACGTCGCGGACTACGACTCCTGTCAGCACTGCGTCGCAGACATCCAGAAGGATGTCGGCCACATCGACATCCTAATCAACAACGCTGGCATCACCCGCGATATGACCTTCCGCAAGATGACCAAGGCGGACTGGGACGTGGTGGTCCGCACCAACCTCGACAGCATGTTCAACATGACCAAGCCGGTCATCGAGGGAATGCTGGTGCGGGGCTGGGGACGGATCGTCAACGTTAGCTCGGTGAACGGGAGCAAGGGGGCCTTCGGCCAGACGAACTACGCGGCGTCCAAGGCCGGAATCCACGGCTTCACCAAGTCGCTGGCCTTGGAGGTGGCAAATAAGGGCATCACGGTGAACACCATCAGCCCAGGGTATCTCGGGACCAAGATGGTGATGGCCATCCCCAAGGAAGTGCTGGAGACGAAGATCATCCCGCAGATCCCCCTGGGCCGGCTCGGACAGCCCGAGGAGGTCGCGGGGCTCATCATCTATCTCTGCTCGGACGAAGGGGCGTTCGTCACCGGCGCCAACATTGCGATCAACGGCGGCCAACACATGCAGTGACTTCCGCAGGGATCGAGCTCAGGCCAGGCCGGCCTCGCGGGCGATCTCCTGTGCGACGGGAAGGACGCGCGCGAGCACCTCGTGGTGACAGCCGATCAAGCCGCGCCGGTTCTCGAGGGTGCGCCCATCATAGCGGTACCTCACCCCAGCAACGTCGGTCAGCACACCGCCCGCGGCGCAAAGCACAGCCTCCGGGGCGCAGGTGTCCCAGAGGTAGGTCTTGCCGCTGAAGTGCACGTACAGGTCCGCACGACCCTCAGCGATCGCGCCGCACTTGAGGCCCACCGAGCCCATCGCCTGCACCTGGTGGATTCCGAGCTCCTGACGAAAGCGGTCGGTCAGGGGCGACGGGTGGCTTCGCGACACCAGCAGTCGCAGCCCGTCGGTTCGAACGGGGCAGGGCCCGAGCGCAAGCGAACGGCGCGTGCCGCGCTCCTCTACGTAGGCGGTATCTCCGGGCACGCCGACGAAGAGGCGATCGTCCACGGGCCCGTAGACGACGCCAAGCCCGGGCACGCCGTGGATCGCCAGGCCGATCTGGACGGCAAACATTCCAGTGCGATCGACGAGCTCACGGGTACCGTCGAGCGGATCGACGAACCAGCAGCGCTCCCGACCCCGAACCTGAGACCGGTCGGGGGACTCCTCAGCGACGATGCCATCGGTCGGGAATGCGCGCCGAAGGCCATCGACCAGCAGTTTGTTCGCGCGGCGGTCAGCTTCGGTGACCGGCCCCTGGTCGTCCGGCTTTTCATCGACGGTGAAGGCGGAGCCGTACACTTCGAGCACGAGTTGACCGCCCTCGCGCGCGAGTTGGGCAGCCGTCTCGAGCTCTCGGGCGAAGAGGCCCACCGACCCCTGGGTAGTCCCGAATGAAAGCAGGCGCAATGGCTCTCAGTGTGCATCATGAGGCCGGGCAGCGGGCATGGCTTCCTCTAGCTTGATCATCATCTCGCCAAGGGACACGACAAGGACCCTCCGATGCACCCTCCTGGGCGTCGGGGCAATGCGCTCTCCTCGGTACCGGCCCGCTGGCCTTCTCGTGGAGTACCGCTCGCGCCGAATCATGCTCGACGGCGGGCCGGGTTCCGTGCCCTCTGGACACCTGGATGCCTGGCTGGTCACGGATGCTCAGGCGGAGCTGATTGCCAAAGTGAGGCGGTTGGCCGCCTCGTTCGGGTGCGAGGTCGGAGTCCACTCCATCACCTGCGGCGAACTCCGGGTTGTTCCCCTACCGGTCGTTCACACGTCGCATCCGACCTTCGGGTATCTACTCCGGGCGCCGGGTGGGACGGCCGCGTGGGCTCCAGAGTTCCTCAGATTTCCACGCTGGGCCGCGGGTGCTGATCTGCTGTTCGCCGAAGGAGCCAGCTGGGACAAACCAATCTGGTTCGCTGGGAAGGTGGGCGGCCACGCGCCAGTCATCGAGGTAGGTCGCGAGGCGAAGGCCCTCCGCGTTCGTCGCCTGGTGTTCTCCCATCTGGGAAGACCCACCTTGCTGGCGCTTGATGGCGGGCTTCTGCCTCGATTTGGTGAGATCGGCATCGAGCGGGCACAGTTCGTCCTCGGACCGTCCGGGCACGTGCGCTGCTCTTTGCCTGCCCAGGGGTGACGGCATGATCGTTGCACACCTCGGCCAGGGAGGGATCAGATGAAGACGACTGACATCAACAAGCGGATCGACGTGGTCGCTGCCAGGGCCAAGGCGCTGAACATCAAGACAAGTGCCCGAGTGCACCGTGCGGTGGCGAAGGCCGAATTGAGGCTCCAGAAGACGGCGGAGACGGTGGCCGAGAGCGCCGAGGAACTCGCTGTGCGAGCCCACCAGCTTGCCAAGCAGGTGGCACCCAAGCCTATTCGCACTCGAGGTCGGTAGCCGATCTACGGGAGCTGCCGCGGACAGCGCAGGAACCGATTCTCCTGCGTCACCTCCACTCCCAGAGCGAAGGTTCTGCCTCGGATACCAACTGCCGAGCGGCCCGAAGAAAGTCCGTCTCGGTCACGATGCCCAACAGGTGCCCATCACTCCCGACGACGGGAAGACAACCGAACTGGTTCTCGAGGAGAAGGTCAATTGCGGCGGGGACCGGTGTCTCTGGCGTGACCGTGATGACCTGGCGGGTCATGCAATCCCCCACCCTCACCTTCTTCTTGCCCCTCGCCAGGCCCGCGAGCACATCGCGCGCCGAGAGCACGCCGATCAGGTTCCCCTTCTCGTCGACGACTGGGATGTGCCGGAGCGAGCCTAGCTTCATCTCGAGGTCTGCGGTCCCAATTGAATCCGCTTCCCTGACCGTCACGAGCGCGGTCGACATCAGGGTCTCGACCTTCATTGCTGGTGTCATGGAAGCTCCCTTCAGCAACGAGCGCGTCTCTTGTCTCAAGGACGCTCGGGGCCCTCCTCGCGCAGTGCAGAGGTGACGATCGGAGCGAGCGGGACGATCCAGAAATCCGTTCATCAGACGGTTCCGGCCTGCTCCTTGGCGAGCCGAGCCCTGGCGAACACCATCGCCACCACCGCACCCACTGCGGCGGCGAGGAGGGGGGGCAGGGAGAGCGCTTCTGGAGAGACGGTACGACCGATCAATCCGCCGACCACCCCTCCCAACTCGCCGGCGGCGATCCCCCAACCCACGGCCAGTCCACGGAGCTTCCAGACCGAAGCGAGAACCACGCCGATCACCGCTCCGAGCACGATCCACATTACGAGCGCAAGCAATCATGGCCCTACCCTCATTTCGGACGAACGTGCATCGGCTATGCGCACCTCTCGCCAGGGGCCCGGACTCCGGGGCCGCAGTAAATGCACGCGAGAACGGGGCAATCGCAATCACTGCGCGTGACGGTTTCCCCGAGCGAGGGCGGCACCGCGGAATGCATGTGGCGTGCTCCTTGCGTCGATAGGGGTCGAGGAACACATGACGACCACGGATAATCAGATAGAGGAGCTCCTCTGGCGCCGGTTTCAGTCCGAGCATCGCCGTCTCGATCGCGTGCTCGACGACGTCGGGAGCTTGATCGCTGCTGGTTCGTTCGAGACCGCCCGGAAGCGTTTCGGAGAACACCGCCTCGCCGCCGAGCGCCACCGGCTCGCCGAGGACGAGATCCTCAAGGCCATCCTTGGCGACCGCGAGTCCAGGAAATTCGTTCAAAGGGTCCGCCGTGAGCGCACGGGAGTGGTCGACCAGACGGAGCGCATCTGGGCACGGCTTTGTCGGGACCACCTCGATCAGATTCCGAGGATGATGGCCCGCCTGAAGAAGCTGGAGGCGCAGCACGAGGAGGCCGAGCGGCGGTTGATCCTCGCCGAGCTTCCTCTAAGTCCCACGCGTCGACGAGCGCACAGGGAGCTGCTGTTCCACCTGAGCTGAGGGTGAGGAGCCCGCCCGAGTTCCTGAGCCTCTGGCCACCGCCCGAAGGAGCTCTGTGCGCTCCCGGGCGAGCACCGTCTCATCGCTCGGTCTCCTCGGAGGACCTTTGGTGGCCTCGGGTCGGCGCTGTACCAGGTGGTTCAATCGTCACGCCCGGTCGCGCATCTCGCGGACTCCCTCGGCCGATGCACAGCGGGCAGAACGGAACGTCTGGTACCCTTCTCCATCCCGTGGCCGAGGACTCGCACGTGGAAGTGGGCGCAGCGTGGAGCGAGCGCCTCGATGGCGCACTCGAATGAATCGAAGGTGTGCGTGCGTCCCTGAATGATGATCTGGAGGGCCTTGTCTAATAGTTTTTAAAGACCTCGCACTTCGGTTGCTTGGACTGGGTTACCCCCGGTCGGCGTCAGGCTCTGGCCTGCGCTCCACTGGCGGCCGCCCGAGGGGCGCTAATCGCGGCGACTGTTCCCGCCACCTCCTCCGGAGTGACCCCGTTGGCCATCTTGCGGCTCCGGAGATGATGCGCCAGGTCGTTGATGGTGATGATTCCCTTCACAGATCCACCGAGATCGACCACCGGGATCCGGTGGACCTGCTCGGCTCGCATCCGCTCTTCGGCCAGATGCACGTCATCCGAGGGCAGAACCGTGACGAGCCGCTTGGACATGGCCTCGGAAACCTTGATGTCGCCCAGGGGCTTTCCGCGGGTGTACGCCGCCATCGCGATGTCCCGGTCAGTGATGACGGATGTCAGCCGCCCGTCCGCGGCGACCACCGGGAGAATCCCGATGTCGTGGTCCCACATCGATTGCGCGGCCGCCTGCAGTGAATCCTCGGGCCGGCAGATCTCCAGATGGGTGCACATGATCTCCTCGACGCGCATGGCGGTTCTCCTTTCCTTGCCAGAGAAGGGGGTGCACCGCGCACGCCAGTGATTGGCCTCGCAGCTGCATCGTCAGACCAGGCAGGAAAGAGTGGCCTACGGGCCCGCAAGTCGCTGCACGAGGATCGGGCATCCACGCAATTGTTGCGTCGTTCTCGCCCGGTACGGCTGCGCTGAACAGGCGGTGAACGAATGGCAGCCAAGCATCTTCTCTTCCGGAGCAGCGCCCAGGAGAAGGTCCTCCGCGGGGTTTCACAGCTGGCGGACGCGGTGAGGGTCACCCTCGGACCCACGGCTCGGGCCATTCTCATCGAGCGCAAGTGGGGCCGGCCGCTGGTGAGTGACGATGGGGTCACCATCGCCAAGGAGTTCGAGCTCGAGGACCCGGAGGAGAATCTGGGAGTCCAGCTGGGACGGGAGCCGGCCGAGCGTACCCAGGCGGCGGTGGGGGACGGCACCACCACCGCCACCCTCCTGGCCCATGCCCTGGTCAGCGAGGGGTGGCGCAACGTGGTCGCCGGAGCGAGCGCCATCGAGCTGAAGCGCGGGTTGGAGCAAGGGCTGGGCACCGTCGTCGGAGGGCTCAAGGCAGTGTCTCGCCCGGTCCAGAGCCGGAAGGAGAAGGCGCAGGTCGCGACCATCTCCGCGCACGGAGACGCAACCATCGGCAACCTGGTCGCCGACGCGATCGAGAAGGTGGGCAGGGAGGGCGTGATTTCGGTGGAGGAGGCAAAGGGGATCGAGACAGCGCTCGAGCTGGTCGAGGGAATGCAGTTCGACCAGGGCTACCTCTCCCCCTACTTCGTTACCGATGCCGAGCGGATGGAGTGCGTGCTCCAGGACGCGGTGGTCCTCCTGTACGGCAAGCGCATCTCCAGCCTGGAGGCGCTCGTTCCGTTGTTGGAGCAGGTGGTGAAGTCGGGACGCTCCCTGCTGGTGGTGGCCGAGGACGTGGAGAGCGAGGCCCTCGCCACCCTCGTGGTGAACAAGGTACGAGGGACGCTGCGCTGCGCGGCAGTGAAGGCTCCTGGCTTCGGGGATCGCCGCAAGGCGCTGCTCGAGGACATCGCGATTCTCACCGGAGGCCAGGTCCTTTCCGAGGAGCTGGGGGTGAAGCTGGAGAACGTGAACCTCTCCATGCTCGGACGGGTCCAGCGCGTGGTGGTGGACCGGGAGCACACCACCCTGGTGGGAGGCGCCGGGGACAAGACGAAGATCCAGGCCCGGCTCGAGCAGCTCCGCCGGGAGATCCAGCGCGCGACCTCGGACTACGACAAGGAGAAGCTCCAGGAGCGGCTGGGCAAGCTCGGCGGCGGGGTGGCCGTGATCCGGGTTGGGGCCGCCTCCGAGACCGAGCTGAAGACTCGCAAGGACGCGTTCGACGATGCGATCAATTCCACCCGGGCCGCGGTGGCCGAGGGCATCGTTCCGGGGGCGGGGCTGGCCTTCCTCCGCGCTCGTGAGCTCCTAGTGAAGGAAGAGCCGAAGCTGGAGGGTGACCGGCGCACCGCCGTGCGCATCCTGGAGTCGGCGCTGGAGATCGTCACCCGCCAGATCGCCCAGAACTCGGGCCTCGACCCAGGCGTGGTGGTGGAGCGGATGCGGGGCGGGACGGGGAGCTTCGGACTCGATGCCTCGCACGGAACTTACGTCGATCTCACCGAGGCAGGCATCATCGATGCCACGAAGGTTCTGCGGGTTGCCCTGGAGAACGCAGTCTCCACCGCCGGGGTGCTGCTGCTCGCCGAGGGAACGATGACCGAGATCCGCTCGAAGAAGGACCAGGAGCGGCTGCCGCCTGGCGAGCCGTGAGGGTCAGCCCTTGAGCACGCCCCAGGGCCGAAGCCGTGCCACTTTGCTGGCATACGGCACGGGCACGCCTCCGTCACTGCGGCGGGAAGCTGCATCGGACGAGCCACCGACAAGGACGGTCTCCTCTCGGCGCCCAGCGCAGCGATGAAGGCGTACCCCGTCGAGCAGGATTCCGCGCGTTCAGAACCAGTCGTCGTTGATTCCCAGCAGGTAGCCGACGCCCTTCACGAGCAGGTGCAGCGCCAGACCGAGGACCACCGCCGCGACCACCATCCCGAGGGGAAGCGGTGTGAGCACCCGGGCTGCAGCGAGGGTACCGAGGATCCAATCGATCTGATCCCACGGAACCCACGGTCGCCCTGGATCGATGCCGGCCTGCCGCTTGAAGAAGCTCTTGACGAGGTCTCCGAGCAGAGCCCCTACTCCGAGCAGGGTGCCGCCGGCGAGCACGCCCGCACCCTCGAGATGGATCAGACTCAGCCCGGACAGGAATGGCAGGTGTGTCGCGAGCGCGCCTTGGGCAGTGAAGGTCGCCGCTCCAGCCACCGCACCGGCGACCAGCCCTCGGAATGTCTTGTGCGCCCCGAGGACCCGGCGCCCACGGAACGAGACGCCGAGATCCACCGGCGTATCGAGCCGCGGGAAGAGCCTCGCCGCGAACACGGGAGCCATGTTGGCGATCCCTCCCGGGAGCAGGAGCCAGAACGCCCTGCACAGAAGCTCGACGAGCTGCACCTGCCAGAGGCTATCGCAACCCGGCGCCCCAGCTGTTGTGTCGGCCGACGGCCGTCAGCACGTCACGTGGAGGATGGCGTTGGTCTTCTTCCTTCGCTTCGCCCCGAGGAGCGCTACGGCCGCCTCCGTGGGCAAGGCCAGGAGCTCCAACCCCGCGCCGGACGGCCTCCCGTCGAACCTCGCCCATGATCGGCAGCCTCCCCTCTGCTCCGGTTCCGATCACCAGGCGCTTGCACCGCCAGGGAATCTTCTCCTTCCGGGAGAGCGGAGTGTGCCCGTAGAAGAGTCGGTACTTCTTGGACGGGCCCTTCTTCCGGGCACGGACCTCGCCCCGATCGATCACCACGTCGTGGAGGTACTCGGTTCCGTCGATGCAGATCCGGCCGAATCTGATCCGGTCGAACTTGATGATCCATCTCCACTCGCGGCCCGTGCCACGCCGAATCCAGCGCTCGCCATGACCGGGCCTCGCGCGCACTGATTGCGGTCCGTTCCCCAGACCGCGCAGCTTCTGCGGTCGCCTCGGACTTCGGAGCCGCTGCTGTGTGTGCGCACGGCCGATGCACAACTGCCCAGGCCGGACATGCAAGCGGGAAACCTGGGGACTCGGAGCAGGAGGTCGTCATGAGACTCATGGAAATCATGACCACGGAAGTGGAGACCGCGCCACCGGGCGAGGATGCCGAGAAGGCCTTCCAGCGCATGCACGTGCGGCGAATCCGCCACCTAGTGGTCATGGACGGACGCCAAGTCGTGGGCGTGCTCTCGGAACGTGACGTCGGCGGAGCACGCGGTGCTCAGATTCGCGCAGGGAGGACCGTCGGCGAGCTGATGTCCGGGCAGGCCATTACGGCGTCGCCAGTGACGACGGTCCGCCAGGCGGCCAATCTGCTGCGAGCGCGCACCATCGGCTGTCTTCCGATCCTGGAGGATGGCAAGCTCGCCGGAATCGTTACCCTGACCGACCTTCTCGAGCTCCTCGGAAGGCAGACGCAGCTCTCCCCCACTTCGAGTTCACGGTACCACCCTCAGCACGGCTCCAAGTGGAAGCCCGTCCGCCGGATCGCGCGCCCCCAGCGGCCGCCTCTGTTCTCCAGGTAGAGGCGACGCCGTGGCCCGGCGAATGCAGCCTGCAGCCAAGAGGGAGCTCGTCCGTGAACGACGTCGGCCTGCAACTCGTGCCGCGTGAAGTTCGGCCGGACTCGACCCTGACTGCGCCGACCGCGCCGAGGGGCTGGGTCCCAAGGCACGTGGCTGATCTCGACCGGTTGCTGCACGCAATGGAGGGCCGAGCGACCGCCGGATTCTCCTTGGCATCGTTGTGGCTCGCGTTCGCAGATTGGTCGATCCATCTGTCAAATGCCCCCTTCAAACGCCTGGAGCTCGCACAGGCCGCGACCCGACAGTGCCACAGGCTCCTCGATACGCTGCGCGGAGCTCAGGTCATTCACCCAGCAGCGAATGACCATCGATTCGAAGATCCAGCCTGGCACGAGTTCCCGTTCAGCGTTATCCACCAGGCCTTCCTTCTCGCGGAGGAATGGTGGGGGTGGGTCAGCGATGGTGGCCGCGCTGTCAATCGACGCGACGCTCAAATCGTCGCCTTTGCGATTCGCCAGTGGATCGATGTCTTCTCGCCCTCGAACGCTCCGTGGCTCAATCCCGAGGTGATCCGGGCCACACTCGAAAGCGGCGGCCTCAACTTCGTCGCTGGGTTCCGGCACTGGCTGCACGATGTCCAGGAAACACTGAGCGGTGTTCCCCCCGACCGGCATGGTCTCACGGCCGGCCGGGACCTAGCGGTCACGCCGGGCAAGGTCGTCTTCCGCAATGAACTCATGGAGCTCATCCAGTACACCCCTGCGACCGCGACGGTGCGGCCGCAGCCGATACTGATCGTTCCCGCCTGGATCATGAAGTATTACATTCTCGATCTTTCACCGCACGATTCCCTGGTCCGCTATCTCGTCGGAAAGGGTCACACCGTCTTCATGATCTCGTGGCGAAATCCAGGGCCGGAACTGCGCGACACCTCGCTTGATGACTACCGGGTGAAGGGGATCGTTCCCGCGCTCGACGCCGTCCGTGCGATCACTGGCGAGAAGAAGATCCATGGCTGCGGCTACTGTCTCGGTGGGACCTTGCTCGCCATCACGGCGGCCGCGATGGCGCGCGACGGGGACGACCGGCTTGCCAGCCTGACCCTGTTCGCGGCGCAGTGCGACTTCACCGAGGCCGGAGAGCTACAGCTCTTCGTCAGCGAGAGCCAGCTGGCGTTCCTCGAGGACTTGATCTCGGTGCGGGGCTACCTCGATAGCCGGCAGATGACAGGCGCCTTCCAGATGCTGCGCTCCAACGATCTGATCTGGTCCCGTCTGGTCAAGAGCTACCTGCTGGGACGCACCGACATGGCGACCGACCTGATGACCTGGGCCGCCGACGGCACGCGACTGCCGGCCCGCATGGCCGGTGAGTACCTCCGTGAGCTGTTCCTCGACGATGAACTCTCGGAAGGGCGGTTCGAGGTGGAGGGGAAGCCGGTGTCGATCGCCGATATCCGGGTTCCGATCTTCGCCGTGGGGACGGAGGCTGATCACATCGCGCCGTGGCGTTCGGTGCACAAGATCCACCTCTTGAACGAAGGCGAGGTGACCTTCGTCCTCGCGTCGGGTGGACACAATGCGGGAATCGTGTCCGAGCCGGGCCATCCCCATCGCTCGTTCCACATGCGCCACCGCCCCGCGCGGGAGCGATATGTGGGGCCGGTCGAGTGGGAGGCGCTGGCAGAGCGGCACGAGGGCTCGTGGTGGCCCGAGTGGGAGCGGTGGCTTTCCAAGCGCGGCGGTGCCCCGACGAAGCCGCCCTTGCTGGGTGCGCCGGGTGCCGCCTACGAGGTTCTCGAGGATGCTCCCGGTCGCTACGTCTTGGAGCACTGACCGGCCGTCGCCGGTTCCCATCGCGGGCCTCCGCCTGGACGGCGCCGCCCTGACCTCCCTGTGGGTTGCCGCATGGCGCGCGGACGAGAGCGAGCGGCCCGATGCGCTCTTCCACGATTCCTATGCGCGAACCCTGGCCGGCCCCGAGGGCTTCGAGCTCCTCGAGGCGGCGCGGGACGTCGCGTTGATCGAGGTACCTTTCGTCCCCGTCCGAACGATCTTCTTCGATCAGCGCATCGTTCGTGGCTCTCAGGTGGTGCTCCTCGGAGCGGGGATGGATGCGCGCGCGTTCCGGCTCCAGTGGCGTACAGGGGCGCGGGTCTTCGAGGTCGATCTGCCCGAGGTCCTCGCTCTGAAAGCGCGGCGCCTCGGTTGCGTGGCGCCCAGGTGCATTCGGATCCCGGTCCCGGCGGACCTCACGGGAGACTGGGTGGTTGCGCTCGAAAGAAGAGGGTTCCGGCCCGAGCTCCCCTCCGTCTGGCTTCTGGAGGGACTGCTCCTCTATCTCGACGAGTCGCTCGTCAGCTCGCTGCTGGCCCGCATCGACGCGCTTTCTGCCGCCGGCAGCACGCTGCTGGCGGACGTCATCGGCTGGACGATGCTCTGGATGCCGCAGCTCCAGCCGCTGCACGATTTCGTCCGCGAGCTCGGCGCGCCCTGGAGGTTCGGAACCGACGAGCCCGAGGAGTTGCTCGACCGCCTGGGGTGGGAAGTCACCGCGTACGATCTCGGCGCCGTCGCCGCCGAAGTCGGGCGGTGGGCCTGGCCAGTCATCCCCCGCGCCATCCCCGCCGTGCCGCGGAGCTTTCTGGTCGAGGCCGCGAAACCTGCCGGCGCGCGCGCCTGACCTTCCATGGGCACGACCCCCGGAAGCATGAGGATCCTGCCGCACGTGCTCGAGGTCGAAGAGCTATTCGTCGGCTTCGGTCAGCTCGATGTCATCCGCGACCTTACCTTCAGCGTCGAACAGGGAAGCTCGCTGGCAATCATCGGCCCGAATGGATCAGGCAAGACGATCCTGTTCAAGGCGCTCGTGGGGTCCTTGCCCTTCCGGGGCCGGATCCGGTGGGCGCCTGGTGCGCGGATCGGTTACGTGCCGCAGAAGCTGGACCTCGAGCGCGACCTGCCCGTCACCGGGGTCGACCTCCTTCGTGCAAAGGCGAGGGTGACCAGGAGCGGGGAGGACATCCGTGGCGCTGCTCGCGACGTGGGCCTCGGCGACGAGCTGAGGAAGCCGATGGGAGCTCTTTCTGGCGGTCAGTTTCAGAGGCTGCTGCTCGCTCTGGCGCTGGTGGGCCGCCCGAGTGTGCTGCTCCTGGACGAACCCACTGCCGGCGTGGACCAGCCTGGGCAGGAGCGCCTGATCGAGCTCGTCCATCGTCTGCA